>VTLG01017009.1_pt1 | contig 13478 bp, 15 predicted proteins | sample 4694571 | NCBI WGS metagenome assembly VTLG01 (sample SAMN12604809, study PRJNA352737) | marine metagenome | biome: ENVO:00000447; feature: ENVO:00000209|ENVO:00000569|ENVO:01000036; material: ENVO:00002151; isolation source: viral sequences binned using virsorter ...
CCATTAACTGCTACTGCATGAGCACCTACTTCATCTTGTTGTCTTCCTTCTTGTAGTGTGCCATCTCTTTTAATTAAATAGTGATATCCGATTGTATCAAATCCTCGATCTTTATGCCATTGTGTTACTTTATCTACATCAACATCCATACCAGGGGGTGTTTGTGTACAGTGAATTACTATTGTATCTGTTGTTTCTCTTTTACTCATTACTTAAATATCCCCACAAGTGCAGCTACGGTAGCACCTAGTCCACCTAGTAGCCAGTAAAGTAGTCTATCTATTTTACCATGTAGTTTGTCTATATCTTGATGCATATGTTTTAAATCATTATTTTTTATATTACTTATAGCCGTCTTCAAACCTTTGATATACCCATAGAGAGCTATGATATGTTCGTTGGTTGTTTTTGGCTGTTTCATTATTTTTTCTTATTAAATAAGTTTTCAAATAATCCAGGTTCTTCTTTTGCACGGTCTGCTTTTTTGAAGGCTATACCATATATTGCAGCAATCTTTCTAATTTTATCTGCAATTACATCTATTTCTTTTCTAGCTGTTTCTCTGTTTATAACACCATTTCTAAACTCTTTTCTAACTAGATTAATTTGCTCTTTAAACCCATCAATTTTTCTTTTTAATTCAAATACTTTACCTGTCTTTAATTTTTTAAGATCTGCCTTTTCTATTTTAAATCCAAGTGTTTGTAGTAATGCAAAACCTTCAGCTTGCTCTGCTCTAAAAGGAGATTCCAATCCTTTTCTTGTTTTTTCTAATTTTTTACTAGAATATGATCCAGGTAAAAATGGAATATTTGGTATTAGTTTATCTAATATTGCTTTACCTCTTATAGGTAAGTCTTCATTCCAATCTCCAGTTTGACCTTTTATTCTTTCCCCTCTCCATAAATCAAAACCTGCTAGTGAAAATAATACTTCTCCAGCAAGTCCACCTGACCATTGTAACGGTGCAGGTACTCCAGGAACTGTACCTTCTAAATCCAATACATCTCCTCCAGGAACAAATCTTGTAAAATCCATATAGTAAGGTTTTTTATCTTTTCCAGGTGGTATAGGTATTTTAATATTTCTATAAGGTAAAAAAGGTAAACCTAAAAATCTTCCTTGTTTTCTTTCTGGCATAACAGAACGTTCTGCTTCTTCATCACCACCACCAACAAGATCTCCCATTTTATTTAAACCATATCCAAGTGCTGCATATTTAGCATACTTCCATGGACGAACAAGTGCTGTTTCTGTAAGTATAGGAACAATTCTATAAGTGTATGCAAGAAAAGGTGTAACACTATTTCTCATCCAATTAATTCCAGGTGCATCTATATTATAATCTATAAAAGATTTTCTAGCATCTAGTGCCGCATCAGATATACTCCAGCCTTTTGACATTCGATCTTGAAATACAGATAATCTAAATACCATATCTTCAAACCGATACCATTCTGTTAAAGTTTCAAGACCTAATTTATTTTTTAATACACCATCTTCAAATATATTTTTAGAAGCATTAACTGCATTATTGAAAGCATCAATTGAGTCATCAAATTTATATGGAAACTTAATTGCTGCTTGAATATTTTTTAATTCAGTTGTTACAAAATCTGCATCAAATACACCATGTTTTGTTGCAGCTTCTACTAATTCTGATCTTTGTACTTTTCCAGTTGCTTTATTTACTTTACCATGCATTCTTAATGCTGCCCATGCTTTAGGTAAATATTTAAATTGGGCATCAACTAAATCATGTAATACAAAATTACTCATTATATTATTTACATGAACTGTAGGATTCCAGGCAGTTTTAGATACTTTCCAAATTGAATTTAATTTTCTGTAATTTCTATAAAAGACACCTGATTCATGCTGCATATATCTATTAGCTGCAACTAGATTTTTATAAACTTCTTCTGGTACATATTTACCAGAAAGTTCACCATATCTTTTTTTACCTAGAGTTCCACCTATTTCAGTAGTAGGTATTTGTCTATACTTGGCTCTTTCTGCTAATGGAATTTTACCCCAAGTACTGTAAGTATAGTTTTGTCTAGATATATTTTTATAAAATCTGTATTGACTTAATGTAGATGCAAAAGCTCTTCCTGTTTCTGCTATAGCAAATGCCGCATCTTCAATTTCACTTAGACCTACTCTTTGAGGTTTAGTATACTGCCATCGTATATCTATTCTCATTTCTTCTAGGGCTTTCTTTTTTGCAGCAGTAAGTTCTGCTTTTTTCTTTTTACCTCTAGTGTCCTTTATTTTTTTATTAAAAGAATCAATTATATTTTTTCTATTAGCTTTTGAACTTTCTAATATTTCCCAACCTTGATGACCTTTAATAAGTTTTTTCTTTCCTTCTACATCTTTAAATAAACCTTTAGTTTTATTTGCTCTTATATCGGATGTAGTTGTATATGCCTTTTGTTTCTTATATATTTTTAAATATTCATCATAAGTAACTGAATCTGTAGCACCTCTTAATTTTAATTCTTCTCCGAATGGTCTATCTTCTGTTTTACCTCTATAAGATCTTTTTAAATATATACTTTTATTTTTTTCAAATGTTTTTGCAGTCATAAGTCCTGCATCTACATATTCTTGTGCAACTTCTGTAATTAATTTTCTAGATTCTATACTTAATTCTTGTAATTTTGCAGGTGCAACTGCTATTTTAGTGTCTCCCTGTAAGAGATTATGTAAAATTTTTTGCTCATCATCAGTTAAACTAGCTTTAATTTTTTTTGATAGATACACAAATTTTAAAGCAATATGATTTGCAAATCCTTGTGCTTCTGCTCTATGTTTCTTAAAATCTCTTGGTAATCTATACCCATCAATAAAATTTCTACCCAAAAATTGAGCTAAAGTTTCAGATACTTCTTCTGTTTGAGCTTCGCCTTTTCCAAATTTTCTTGTAGGCATATCAATATGTCGTGTAGCTTTAATACCACCAGCACTCATTAAAGCACCTGTAAATGCTCTAGCAAATTTACTTGTTATAGATGCTTCTTCGGGAGCAGTTGCATAGCCAATTCCACCACCTGCTAAAGCACCTGCAGTCTCTGCACCATAGTTTCCATTTGTTAAATAGTTTAATGCAGGTCTACCTACTTTCTTTTCCCATGCCTTTACTACATTTTCTCTCATCCAAAGTCTAGGACCCCTAAGTAATTTTGCTTTATCGGATGGTAAATCTTTTACAAGTTCAGGTTCATCTACTTCAATTTTTTTTCTAGCTTCAGCTGTTCTGTGCTTTTTACCAGCAGCATTTTGAAGTCTAATTTTTTGTAATTCTGTATCCGCTTGTACTTTTATACTTGGTGCATCAAATCCTGGTATTCCTAAAGATTCTCTTGTAAATACTTTTTCACCTTTTATTTTTTTACCAATACCACCTATTAAAGGAGAAATAAATGTACCCCCAAGTGCACTGGCTGCAGCCTGCTTACCTCTAGTATCTAAAATACTTTCATCATCAACATATCCTAAACCACCAAAAATACCAGCAGACACAAATCCCCATTTAGCCATTTGGTATATTGTCTTTGCTTTTGTTACAGGTAATAACCAACCTGCAGGATCTAATATAGCACTTCCAAAGTATGCCCCAGCAACTCCCCAGTTGGTACTACCATCTGGATTTTTCATGAACTCGTAAAGCTTTTTTTGATCAGCTTTCATCTTTTCTTCTTCAAATCCAGTTATTTGTTTTACACCTCTCCAAGTATCAGTAAAACCTAGTTGAGTAGCATAGGCAACTTTTTGCCATTGTTCAGAATCTCCATCAATATCTTCTACTAAATCTTCTGTTCTTTCTGCTAGTGCAGTTCCAGGAGAAACTATTGATAAAGCTTTTAAAAGTTTATTATAATTATTTTTATTTTCAGGAACTACTTTATCTGCTTTAGGTATTATATCATCAAATAATCCAGGTTCAATTGCATCATTAATACTTAAATTACTACCAGGATTTCCCTTATCAGTAATTTTAAATTGATGTTTATCCTCGGATGGTAAAAGATCACTGAACATACTTTGATTAACCTGTATGTTATCAGGTATCTTCTTTTCTTTTGGTATTAGATCATCAAATAATCCAGCCATGATTATAAATTATAATCGGTAAGATCATAACCTTTATTTACTAAACGTTTTTTAATTTCTGTTATCATATTTTCATCCCCAATTGAATTATAATAATTTATTAAAGTACTTGCTTGAATAATATCTTGTGGTAATGGTGTTGTATAGGAGTAACCGTTGTTAGGTAACCATTCTTCTTCAAAATATCTTTGACGTGCATAGGATTCTTCTGTAAATTTTTTCTTCTCTGCTTCTGGTAAAGCTTTATAAGCTTCTTCATATATTTCTGGTATCTTTACATCTCCTGTAAGTTTATCTTCAAAGTTACTATCAAATTCTGTATTGGCTGTTTTTTTAATTGCTATCTTATCTTCTCTCTTCATTTTTAAATAGACTGATTCAGCCTTAGTAGTATCACCAAATATTTCCTCATAAGTAGGTAAAGATATTTCTTTAGTTTCTGTTTTTTCTGGAACAGCTTCAGTTATTACTGGTCCAACTTGTGATCCTTCTACAGCTGGAGTAGTAACTGTTTCAGTAGCCGTAGTTGGTTCTGTATCTGATTTATCTAATAATAATTCGGCAGTCATATTACCAATTTTAGATGAACCAGATGTTAAACCCATAATAGTCTTCTCTCTATTTTGAATACCTGTTACTCTTGTTTCTGCTCGTTCTCCATAAGTACCAGCACTAGTTGCTTCTAAATAAGCTTTTAATTTTGTTTCATTCATACCATCATTAGCACCTAATAATGTTACAATGTTTTTATAGTCACTTGCATCCCCAACAATAAACCCATTTTGATCCATGTACTCTGCAACATCCTGACCATACTGACCACTTACTTTAGTATAAGTTTCTTTTCTACTTGTTTCTTTCTTTTGAAATTCAGGTAAGGTATTTTCATAAAAATTTAAACCAGCTTGTTGAATAATATTAGCATTCATTTTATCATTAGCTTCTGTATTTGCTATCTTTGCTCCAAGGTATCCTGTCCCGATACCCATAGCCATTCTTCCCCAATCTATAGCCATTATATCATCTCCTCTTGTTCTGGTTGTGGTGCTGCCATTAATCCTTTTTGTTCAATTTTAGGTTTATCTTCAGCTATATTCTTAGCAGCTTTTGAGAATTCTTCTTTCTTACTTTTGATATCCATGATAGAACTTAATTCATTTTTATTAGTCATATCATCTATAGATATTCTAAGCTTCTTAACTCCACCTAAGAAACCAACAGTTGCAATCATTTTCATTACAGGTTCAGCAATAATAAAAGCAACATCAGGAGTCCACTTACCATCAGTAAATCCTCCAAATAATATAACTCTTGCAATTGCTTCCACAGGTATACCTGCATCTAACATAGCAATTACTTGTTCTGCAAATTCAGGACTTGATAATTGATTCCATATAAAATCAGCTGCTTCAGCTGTATTTGTATATTGTGGTGGGTGTTCCCATGCTGCACTTCCTGGTTTGTCAGTTAAACTCTGACCAGGTACTGGTGCATCAAAGGGATTGTTTTGTGCTTCTTTAAGTCCGTCCATATTTCTCCTTAACTAAATAAATTTTTATCTCTTAAACCTTTTTTTAATCTGTATTCCCATTCTGCATTTAATGTATCACCATCAACTGTTTTCATTCTCATATTAGGTCCTTCTGCCGAGCCAGCTTTTTTAAAGCCCATGGTGTAACTTCCAGTACCAGGTACACTTATACCTGCACTCGTATCCACTGGTGACCATTCTCCAGAGCCTCCAGCTTTCTTTGTCATTAAACTACTACCAAGTTGTAAGGCAGTACTTAAAAATCCTCCAGTTGGATCTACCTTTTTCATTATAGCATTTTTACCAAATTCTTTTACAGCACCACTGGCACCTTTAAATACATTACTTATTGTACTTCCTATCCCACTAAAAAATCCCATTTATATTCTCCTTAAGGTTTCTTTGTTATTTTAGATAGAAAATCAAATCCAAATTTACCTATCATTTGATACATAGAATCTTTAGAAGACTGATCTTGTAAGTCTACTGCTGTAGATCTTTCAAGTGCAGCCATAGCTAAATTATGATTTCTATTCTGATTATTTTCAGAAGCAGTATTAACCCATGAAGCTTCATCTCTCCATTGTTGCCATGCTGCTGATACAGCCCAGTTAGAAAGATTTAATAAGTTCTGTGCGTTAGTTTGATTAGTGGCATTAGTAGCTGCAGTGTTTGCAGTATTAATAGCTCTTCTCCAAACTACATTAGATTGATCTATCTCTCTTTGATTATTAACATTAAATTGTTGTCTTTGATTATCTACTGTAGCATTAAATTGATTAATCGCAGATTCTCTCTGTGCATTAGCTTCATCTATTGCTACTTTATTCTGTGCATTAATTGCTGAAATTTTGTTTGCTTCACTCTGTGAGTACTGATTCATTGTATCAGTTCTTACAGCATTCTGTTCACTTATAGTTGAACTTAAGTTATCATAAAATTCATTAACTTGATTCTGGCTTGTTGCATTAAATTGAGCAGATGCATTTGCTGCTGCCTGATCAGATAATAGAAATGATTGTCTTGTTTGTAGATTAGCTAAACTTGTTTGTTGATTATTAGACAAGTTGGCCATATCCATTTTTAAATATGATTGAGCATTTGTAATAGCAGCCTGTTGATTATTCGCTAAATTCTGGAATATCATCTGCTTATAAGTAGACGCATCTGCTGTTGCTATTGGCACAGCCGCATTCATAATACCTTCAGCTAATGCTTCAGCTGCCATAGAACTAGCACTCATACCTCTATTAGCCATAGCTGCTTCAGTTGCTTTAGCTGCACCTCTTGCCCATACTGGCATAGGATTACCAGATGCTAATGCTGTTGTTACATCTGTTTGTAAAGATTCTAATTGTCCTTTAACTGTAGCGTCAGAAGCTATTGTTCCTGTCTGTCCTTGTGCTACTGATCCAGCTGATAATGTTCCTTGTGCTGCTGTTGCTGTAGGTACTGTACCTGCAGAAGCCCCAGTGTATTGCCCATAAGTAGGCATAGTGGGTGCTGTAGTTGTTTGTGCTGCCGTAGTAGCTGCCCCAGTTACCGTAGGTGCTGTAGGTGCTGTCGGAGTAGCAGCTGCAACTGTACCACTTACTCCAGGCGTAGTAACTAATTCATTAGTAGCTACATTCTGTAGTTGTGGTGATATAGTTGAACCTGTAGGTAAAGTAGGAGTAGCAACTAATGATTCAATTAATGAAGTTGCCTTACTAGATGTAGTTTGATTAGCCGATGTCGGCTTAACTGCACCTGTAGGTAACGTTGGATTTGTTGTTGCCATTATCTTCCTTGTCCTCTATATTTTTTAAATGATCTTCGTTTGTTTTTATTCATTGTGCTTGTAATTGGTCTTCTACCAATGCTTGTTCCTTTTAAAGTTTTAGTATATTGTACTACTACCCCATACTTGGGTGCCTTACCCATACTATGGTTTATCTGGATAAGCTTTGTTATTTACTTTATCTAAAGTATCTAAACCTGATGGTAAATCTCGTAGTGCTTGTCTGTATGTTTTCATATTATCAGCCATAGTCACATCGGATAAAGCATAAAAATCTGTTTCTGCTAATAATCTATTTCTTTTAGATCTCATATCAGCTATAGCCCTGTCATATGCACCATTACTCCAAGTTGTCTCAGCATTATCCCAAGCTGTTTCTTCTTCGGCTGTAAAAGGTACTTGCACTCCATTGATTAAATGATGTCTTGCCATGTTTCCTCCTTAGTTAATTCCATATAAACAAATATCTCCAGCATCTATGTTGCCTGAAGCCATTTTAAATTGAATTTCATCTATTGCAGATGTTGTATTAAAGTACCCAGCAATATACTGCACTACTGCACTAGTAGTTGTTGTTGTAGATTCACATATAAAATGTTTTACAAATGTAGTTGATGATGGATTAAACAGATGCAAATATCCACTACCACATTCATCATTCTCGTTTCCAATATCAGATATTACTTGTTGAAAACTTGTTGATTGTGCTAAATCTCTATTACCATCATAACCAACAGCCGGACTACCACCTGATTCTAAATGATAAGCTCTAAAATATGTAGTAGTCATTGTTTCATCATAACCACTACCTCCAGCAGCGTTAGCTTGAAAAGTTAATGGTTGATCGTCAGTAGCTGGATGAATATTTTTAAAAGTAAATAAGTATTCCTTGTAAGTATCATCAAGAACAACATCACTTGTTCCATCAACAAAAGATATAGTTGAAGATGATGAGGCAGTTTGTTTTTTAATAAATGTCATACTACCTAATCCTGTAATACTTCCAAAGGCAGTAGCTGATCTTACACCTCTATTATTTAATTTAACTAAAGCCATTATGAATCCTTAATTCCATAGAGTTTTATTGTACCACTATCACAATTTCCACTATCAAATTTAAAACGTACTCTTGTTAAAGCAGTTGTGGTATTTACATATCCAGCAGTAAAATGCTCTCTTGTATAATTATCTTGACGATAAACATTAGTAGTAGCTATAAAATGTTTTACAAATGTTGTATTGCTAGGAGAAAATATCCAAAGTTCTCCAGATGCACATTCGTCATTTCCATTGCCTACTAATTGACCAATAGGTTGAAAAGATGTGCCTTGTGCTTGGTCGTTAGCAGCAGCATATCCCAATTCAGTTGCACTATCATCTTCAGCGTGTTGAGAAATAAAATCAGTAGAAGTAATAGTTTGATTATAGCTTGTATTTGTTCCTGTATCTACTTGAAATGTCCATTTCACATTATCAGTTGCTGGGTGCATATTAATATAACTAAATTTATAAATCGGATATGTTCCATCAAAAACTACATCTGACGTTCCATTAAGAAAATCAATAGTTGCACTTGAAGATGCTGTTTGAGATTTAATCAAAGTCATTGCACCAGCAGTTAATCCTGTTGATGTAATAGCACTTAAACTATTGTTGTTGTATTTAACTAATGCCATATAATTTTATAACTCCATCAAAAGTATCAGAAGTACCATCTGACACTTTTCTAAAATCAAATTGAATTGCGTCAATGTCATTTGTATTATTAAAATAACCTGCTCTAAAGTTATCATAACTTCTATTTCCAGAGTGGTAACTATTAATTCTACTTATAAAATGTTTTACAAATGTTCCACTGCTAGGTGCGTAAAGATGTAAATAACCTGACGCACTTTCGTCTGCACCATTTCCTACTGCATGAGCTAAATTAATAAATGTTGTTGCTTGAGCTTGATCTTGTCCAGTAGAATAAGATACACTAGCATCGGAATCATCTTCGTAATGTAATGAAACAAAAGCTGATGTTGTAGCTGTAACATTATAATTACTTCCACCATCTATACTACCTTGAAAACTAAATGAGCAATCATCCGTAGCTGGATTCATGTCATAAAATTTAAATATGTATTCATCATAGGTGCTATCAATTCCACTTGTAAAAGAAACATTAGACGCACCACTTGCTGTTGAAGTAGATAATAAAGTCATAGCACCACTAGTAATTGCTGCTGGTAAAGCTGTAATTGCAGTCAAGGATTGATTATTGGCTACTTTGATTGCCATTGATTACCCCTTTGGATTTGCGTCTTTAATTGATTTTATTCTTGCTTTCCAAGCATCTATATCTTTATAAATTTCGTCTAGTTGTTCACCAATATTTCCATAAGCCTTTCTTCTAGTTGCTCTTATAACATTATTATTTTCTTCTGTTGTAGCAGTAGAATTGTAAGATGCTATTTGGTCATCACTTGGTTTTGCTAAACCTGAAACATTCCAAGTACGAATATAATCTCCTGACCCATCGTTTTGAAGTCTGATATTACTATCAAATTCAGTTTCAGTTTTACTATTTGCTTCTAAATATTTTTTAACTTTTATATATAAACTTGCCATATTAAATTCCTATTAATTTGTAACCTTCGAATATAGAGCCTGTAGTTGTACTAACTGTATCGGCATCTGAACCTGAATTATGATAAGCATAACACTCCACATAATCATCTGCATCCAAATCTACTATTGCTACACAAGTAACATGAGCATCTCTACCACTTGAACTTGCTGTTCTTCTTGAAGATTCAAAAACTAAACTGCCGTTTTTAAAAATTTGAGTAGTTTGGGCTTTATCTTCTACAGCTTCATCTGCCCATTTAATCCTTGCATGAATTAAATATTTTCCAGCTATTGTAGGTGTAAATCTATCAGATGCAAACTTACCATCACTATCAAAATTTTCTGTATTAAAATCCATTTTAGTTGATGATCCTGTTCCTATAGTCTGCGCCCCATCTACTGTAGCTTGAAAAAATGGTGTATTTTGAAAAAACTGTGCATCAATTTTTTTTAAAGTTCCAGCATCACTCAGCAAAAATTCATCATCTGTAGCTGGTATTGCTGCTAAAGCAGTTTCTCCAGAAATAATATCTTGTGCTAATTTTGCATTGGTTACAGTTCCATCGCTGGGTGCCCCTATATCTAAAACATTACCTAACAAGATTACAAAGTCTATTACATCGCCTGTTGCTAGATTTGATACAAAAGTAAGAGTTGATCCTGCTATACTAAAGCTAGTTATTGGTGCTTGTAAAACTCCGTTAAGTGAAACCAGCATATGATTTGCACTTTCAGGTGTTACATTTGTAGAACTTACTTGTAATGTGTAAGCTGCTTGTCCATTGACAACAGTAATAGCATCACACTTTTGAAAGTTTCCTACTGTTGGTTGTTTTCCTATGTACATATTTCTCCTTAATTAATTTTATCTTGCATTACAAGGTACTCCGTTTGAATTTACGAATGGTGCTTCTGCGAAGGCCATGTAAATATAAGTGTTTCCTGTTGAATTTACTGTGCCATCGCTATCTCTTATCTTAAAACCATTACTTAAAAAATCTATTATATGATTTGTATTTTCAGTGGCAGTTGTATTAGGATATATAGAATCATCTACAGGATTAACTGTGCTTCTTTTAGCATCAAACGCAGCCCAATCATTTACATCTGATGCACACTTTACAATGACCAGTGCTGGACGAAATCCGAGGTAAACGAAGGGGCCATCGACATTTGAATTCGCAAGAAAAGTTCCAAACTTACTGAAGCCTTGAACAGATCGGAACACATATGCTACATAAGCTGTTGAAGCTTGGTTTACTCCACCATCTGTTCCTAAAGAAAATACACTTGAAGTTGGTGTTGTATCATTCCAATAACCTGAACTACCAGCACTTACAGCATTTGTTGCATTTAAAAACATAGCTTTAGTGTTTCCTTGTGATTCTGTATATGTATACCAGCTTCCAGCGTTATCTAATTCTTTTACAAATATCCATTGTGGCACTGCCGACAGGGAATGGGCCTGAGTTCTCGCAGATCCAGTACCTGTCATTGAAACTATATCAAACCCAGCAGTTGCAGATTCTTTCCAGCACCAAGCAACGTGAGTTACGCCATCTGTATTCATATCAGCATTACTACCTATGGAAAATCCATCACTGTCAAAAGAAGATAAACCAGTGGTTAATGTTGATTCTGCATTACCGCTATCAGCATTTAATCTTTTTTGCGCTCCTCTAACAGAATCGAAAAGTGTGTGACTAGCAGCATCGCCAGACCTAGCTTTAAACCAAACAAAATCTGGTTGCATATCCTCATCACCATCTAAAGTGAGAGATTGTGTACCATCATTTCCTGTATAGAGTTCAGTCTGAAAATATAATTCTGGATTGTCTATTGTTGTATAAGCCATAATTAATTCCTATCCATATTCTGCCAAGTTTTTAGTATTCAGTGCGTAAAATCCAGTAGGAGGAGTATAAAAAAAATCTCCATAACCAGCACCATCTGCGTTGCCTTGTGCTGTTTTATTACCAGCGAATGTGCCATCTTGTCCGAAGTTGGCTACCGTAGTATTTCCACCACCATTTGATCCATCATTAAGACAAAAATGGTAAGTACTACCAGCAGTAAATGATATTGCAGTTCCAGAATTTTGAGCTGTATTGTTTTTATAAAAAATTACTTCATTATCATCTATATTTAAAGCTATACCCATTAAATCGCCAACAGCAAAAGTATCGCCATAATCGGTATCGGTACTATTTCCAACAGCTGAATAACCGTTTTGCCAATATCCAACATCAAGACTATTTGTTAATAAACCTATATTTGTATTTCCTGCAAGACTTCCAGATATATCACCAGTAATTCCAATTGCAGTTCTATCTAAACTTGCATATGCAACGACATAAATTTCAAGATACCATTTACCACTTGTAGCACCTATAGTTGATATGCTCCACCCAGTGCCACTAACTGGAGTTATTACTTGTAAATTACCTTGTGAAAAAGCTGGCTGAGCAGACGTAGCTACACTTAAAGGATTCCATGTTGCATAATTTAAAGTTGGTGTATCTGTCATCTGATCTGATGCAGCTAGATTAGTTTCTGTCCAATCAGTTCCACCATTTGCATCATTTCCTAAATTAGCACTATCTTCATAATCAAAATAAAAACCATTCGTACCAAATGTTAATCCTGATACATCTTTCGGTTTCCAAATATTTGGACTATCTTCATCAAATTCCCCAAAGTCTGAAGCAGCATACTGTGTTCCATCTATAAAAACTGTTTCTGCTAAATATCCACCAAGCATATGTGAGGTAAAATGAGCACCTGAACTTCCTACATCACATCTTACATTATTATTTAATATCATTTCTGCATCTTCAGCTGGATAAGAACCTGAACCTACTGAAACTCCATTAACATAAAGTTTAACTCTATTAGCTGCTGTACTTTGTGTTGTATCAACTGCACAAACTACATGATACCAAGCACTAGGATCTCTAAATTTACCTGATGCACTTGTTGTTGTTCCACTAAAATTATGAGTAAGTGTCTCATCACTACCCCAATAAAAAAGATGATAATTACTACCATCAGCTGAACTTCCAAATAAAGTTTGTTGTGCTCCAAATTTGGCTCTTTTACACCAAGTTGAAAAAGTCCAAGTTCTTCTATTTCCAGCACTACCAAATGTTCTAGTCATATAAGCACTGTCAGCAGCATTAAACCGACATGAGTTGGCTACTTCGTATGCTGGTGTAACTTTAGCTCCTGGTAAAAGAAAATTATTAATTGGCATTAACTATCCAATGTTGGCAGTTCACCCAATGGTCTTTCCAGTACAACAGGATCTCCTTCATCTGCTGTATTTACATACGTGTATAAAGTTTCAATTGCTGGTGTATCACTTGCATTTGTAATTTGAGTTTCTTGAGCTGCGGCTTTTGTTCTTACTGCTGCTCTATGAGTAGTGATTGCACT
>VTLG01001340.1_pt1 | contig 13477 bp, 26 predicted proteins | sample 4694571 | NCBI WGS metagenome assembly VTLG01 (sample SAMN12604809, study PRJNA352737) | marine metagenome | biome: ENVO:00000447; feature: ENVO:00000209|ENVO:00000569|ENVO:01000036; material: ENVO:00002151; isolation source: viral sequences binned using virsorter ...
GGGATTTTATTAAGTTCGCACACTCAAAAGTCTATATGGTTGTAACTGATGTAACGAGTTCAAGTAATGCCGCAACTGTAACAATAGAGCCACCATTAACAACTGCTCTGACGAATAACAGTTCTGTCACTTATGATTCAATACCTTTTACAGTTCATTTAACAAGTGACATACAGGAATTTACCTCTGGTCAGGCAAATTCTGATGGTGTTCCATTAATTAAGTTTGAGTTTGATGTTATTGAGGCAATATAATGGCAAGGGGATTAGCGAGTGATGTTAAAACAGAATTGGCAACAGGAAACATTAATCCTGTCATCTTACTTTATATAGGATTTGCCACTCCATTATATTTAACGAATTGTGGCTTTCCTCTAACTTCAGATGTTAGTGGAAGTTCACAAACCTATACTGCCTCTAGTCATTTAAAGGGCATTACAGGAATATCAGAATCAAATACTCCGACAAAAAACTCTTTAAGCATTTCCTTATCAGCAGTAGATCAAGCATTTGTTTCCATAGCATTAGCCGAAAATATTATAAATGATGATGTTAAAATATGGCGAGGTTTTTTAGACAGTTCCAATGCCTTGATTGATGATCCTTTTTTATTATATTTTGGAACAATAGATGAATACAGAATTGTTGATTCAACCACAACAGCCAATCTGGTTTTGAATGTTACTTCTCATTGGGGAAATTTTGATAAACATTCTGGAAGAACAACAACCGATAATTCACAACAACGATTTTTTAGTGGCGATAAGGGAATGGAGTTCGCTTCCTTGACAGTTCGTGATTTAAGATGGGGAAGACCAGATGCCTAGTTGTAATTTTTATAAAGCCACAGGAAAAGATGTCATTGATATAGCCAATCTCTTGAAAGAATATAAAAAAAAAGATTTGGATGGATGTAATTTTCCAGAAGTGGATAATGATAAGTTAAATAATTTTATTTTAACGATATTAAAAAGAGGAAAAATTATTTGTGTAAAAAATTTAGATGATAATAAATTCATTGGTGTGTGTATGTTTAATAAATCTGAATATTGGTTTAGTAAACAACAAGTAATGATGATTCAATTAATTTACATTGTAAAAAAATATAGGAATTATCAACTAATGAAACAATTAATAGATATGATAAAAGATGTTGCAGATAAAGACCCTATTTTATTATCCATAACTTCAAAACTTAATGCAGATAAACTTTTTGAAAAATTGGGTTTTGAAAATATGGGTGCGAATTGGAGGTTAGGATAATGGGTGGTTGGAATCCTATAGAGTGGATTGAAGATGTAGTAGATATTATTACAGATGTAATAGACATCATTGTTGATATTGTTGAAGATATTATTGGTTGGATATATCCAATGCCTGAAACTCCTGATTTTGGAGATAATATACCTGATAAAAATTCAAAGGGAGTTTTGCTAAATAAAGTTTCTGCCAATGCCTCAATACCGATTATTTACGGAACAAGAAAGGTAGGAGGCAATGTCGTTTTTATGGAAACTTCAGGAGCTGACAATGAGTTTCTTTATTTAATAATGGTTTTAAGCGAGGGGGAAATAGATGATGTTTCAACTATATATATTAATGATAATGCTGTTACTTGGAGTGGTGATTTATCTGATGGCACAAGCAGAACAGTTCACGCAGATGATGATAATTATTATAAAGCACCTGACCCAGATTCAACTGCTGTAAGTTTAATTACAGTTATTCCTCACTATGGATTGGATTCACAAACTTATGATACAACAGTTGGTGGTTTATCAAGTTGGACTTCCAATCACAGATTGAGGGGTTTAGCTTATTTGGCATTTAAGTTCACTTGGAATAGAGATGCTTTTGGTAGCATTCCAACTATTCACGCAATCGTTAAAGGAAGAAAAGTTTATAATCCAAATTTAGATGGCTCAATCACAGGGGGAAGTGGCTCTCACAGGGCAGATACAACTACAACTTGGGCATATTCCGATAATCCTGTTTATCAATTATTGGATTATTTACGCAATACTCGTTTTGGAATGGGAATAGCAAATAGTTATTTTGATTCTAATTTCGCTGATTGGCAAACTGCTGGTGATGTTTGCGATGTTAATATTACTCCTTATTCAGGCGCAGATCAAATTGATTTAATGGATAGCCACGCAGTTTTAGATACTTCACGCAAAGCGATAGATAATGTTAAGGAAATTATAAAAGGTTGTAGAGGCATACTGAACTTCACTTATGGCAATTATAAAATTCTTGTTGAAACAACAGGATCAGCTTCGATAACATTAACAGAGGATAACATCATTGGTGGAATAACAGTAGCAAGTAAGAATAAAAATTCACGATATAATAGAGTTCTAGTCAATTTTATTAACCCAGATAAAAATTATCAATCAGATGAAGTGCAATTTCCACCTATTGATGATTCAGCAGAAACAAGTGCAGATCAACACGCAACAATGAAAACTGCTGATGGTGGTTTGTTGTTAGAGGGAAGATTTGATTTTCCTACAATAACCAATCCTTATCAAGCAAGGGAAATGGCAGAGATCATTCTGCGTAGATCAAGGTCAAGTTTAGATGTTGTTATAAAGGCAGATGGAACTGCGATGGATTTGGCCATAGGAGATATTGTCAATGTCACTCACGCAACTCCTAGCTTTAGTGCGAAAGCATTTAGGGTACAAGGATTGGTTTTAAATGCCGATTTGTCAGTAAGTTTAACTTTATCAGAGCATCAAGATTCATATTATACTTTTGGAACACAAATAGTTGCCGCAACCATACCAGATACAACATTACCAAATCCTTTTAGTATTACAGCACCAGCGAGTTTAACACTCACGGATTCTTTGATAGAGTATTCGGATGGTGTTGTCATTACGAGACTACAAATTGCCGTAGGTGCAAGTGCTGATAAGTTCGCCCATTATTATCAAGTGGAGGCTAAATTAAGCACAGAATCAGATTATGTTATTGTTGGAAAAGGAACACAGCTTAATTATGAATTACTGAATGTTATTGATACCAAAACCTATAATGTAAGGGTTAAGGCAATCAATAGCTTGGGAATTAGTTCAACTTATACAAGTGCAAACAGAGTGATAGTGGGGGGTAGTGATCCACCAAGCAATGTAGCAGATTTTGCCATTGAAATGCACGGAAGCAACCAAATGAGATTGACTTGGACACCACCAACTGCCTCAACGGATTTGGATATTGCCTATTATGAAATTCGCTATCAGAATGTGACGAGTGGTGCATTATGGAATAACAGTACAAATTTAATTAGGGTAACAAGAAGAAAATCGGATAATGCCATTGTTAATAGCAGAACAGGTGCATTTCTCATCAAGGCAATAGACAAGACAGGAAATGAATCAAATGCCGAAACTATCATTTATACGAACATTGCGAATGTGTTTAACTATACTGATATTTCAACAACAACTGAAACCATATCACTTCTTACAAGTGCCGCACAAATGGATTCAACTTACCCCTTGTGTGTTAAGGAAGATTCAAGTGGCGATACTGTTCTTGCTCTTGATACCATTACCGATTTTGACGATACTGTTGGGAATTTTGATTCGCCTAGTGGAAACTTTGAGCTAGGGGGAACAGATACTACAAGTAATCCTACTTATTCAACTGCCAACAGAGATGGTCTTGGTTATTATGATTTTGCGAATACACTTTCTTTACCAGCAATATTTGATGGTACGCTTCAACCAACAATCACATTAGATCACGAAGACCCATATGACCAATTTGATTCTGGTCGTGGAAATGCTTACTTTGATGATGCACACGCGCCTTTTGATGGAAGTGAGCCATCACACGCTTTTCATAAAATACAAACAGCAGTTAGTAATACAAGTTTGGGTGCCGCAACAACTTACAATGATATTAGTTCATCTGCGACACATCAATTTAGATATGCGAAATTTAGGTTACGATTAACCAATGATGATTATAAAACAAGCAGTAAGGTAACAGGATTATCGGTCAAGCTGGGTTTGGAAAATAGAACTGCCTCTGGTGCAGATATTGCTAGTACCACAGGAACTAAAGCAGTAACCTTTTCTAATGCTTTTTATGCAACTCCATCACTTGGAATTGCCGCACAAAATATGGCAACAGGAGATTACTTCACAATCTCATCAAAAAGTGGTACAGGATTTTCCATTGCTTTTAAAAATTCTAGCGCAAGTGGTGTTGACAGGACTTTTGATTATGTTGCAAAAGGTTATGGACTAACACCATAAAAGATTGTAAAAAATAAACGAATAGGATAAAAAGAAAATATGTCACAAGTTTCAGATGTCAGTATTGCTAACCAAGGATTTTCTGCCTTTAGAACGGAATTAAATAATATTTTAGGTGCATTAAACACTACGAGTATAGGAAGTTCTGCCCCAGCTAGTTTAGCCGCTGGTTCATTATGGATTGATACTTCTGCTGGAGTAACATCTTACGCATTGAAATTTTATGATGGCTCTGATTCAATACAATTAGGGTTAATTAATACAACGGCGAATACTGTTGATTGGACAGATAGTTCGGTTACTGCAGATTGGATACCCTCAACTTGTGGAACAGCAAAGGCATTAGTATTGGGTGGATTTTAAGGAGAAATTATGGCTAGTGAATTATTAAAAGTTGCATTTAAAGCTGGTTTAACTAACGCAGAAAGTGTTTTGATTAATGGTGTGAGTGGACATACTTATACTATTCTTTCAATTACATTTTGTGAAACTGCTGGTGCCGCAGAAACTTTTGATTTGTATGTTGATGATGATGGGGGAGGAACTGATTATGAAATTTATTCCGACCAAGCATTAGGCGCTAATGAAACTTTTGAACATACAGGAAGAATAATTTTAGAAGGAACAGATCATTTATGTGCCGCAACTGCGAGTTCAGCAAATGTTGATGTTGTAATTAGTTATTTAGATCAAACTTTATAGGATAAATTATGAGTGGAATTGTAGGAAAAAATCTTGGTCGTGGATCAGGGTTAGTTAAGGTTGGTAGTGTTGGTGCAGATTCTGTAACAGGTGCTTCCATAGCTGATGATGCTATTGATAGTGAACATTATACTGACGCAAGTATAGACAATGCTCACTTGGCAGATAATGCTGTGGATACTCAAGAAATTGCTGATAATTCCATAACCCTAGCTAAAATGGCTGGCGGAACAGATGGAAATATTATAAGTTTTGATGCAAGTGGAGACCCTGTAGCAATCGCAACAGGTTCTGATGGTCAAGTTTTAACCTCAACAGGTGCTGGAAGTCCTCCAGCTTTTGAAGCCGCTGGTGGTTTTGATGTTTCTACAATAACTGGAGCAACTGCTCTTGGAGCAGTACCAGCAACAACAGACGAGCTCGTTCTGAGCGATGCCGGAACTTTAAAGAGAATGGATTTTAATTATATTTTTAATAACCCCTCTTTTCAGGCATATGGAAGTGCAACACAAACTATAGCTAATGCTACAGTAACAAAAATTGCATTTAATACAGAAAATTGGGATATTGGTAGTTGTTATGACCACAGTACAAATTATCGTTTTACACCGAATATTGCAGGAAAATATTTTGTTTATATGGCTGGTCAATTTGGAACTGCTTCAGATTGGGTAGGCTCAAATCCTGTCATAATCCTTAGAAATGGAACGCAAGTATGCTCCATTCAAGGAGATAATGAACATTACGACACTAAATATGTAGCAATAGTATTAGATATGAATGGCTCAAGCGATTATGTTGAGGGAAATGCAAGGCAAGATTCAGGAAGTGACCAAACATTTGCTGGTGATGACTCATCAAGAGTGCGTTTTGGTGCATTTAGATTGGTAGGAGTATAGATGGAAAATTTAGCAAATAAAATAAAAGTATATCTGGATAGGGAAGTTGATTTCTTTAAGGATATTCTTCTTAAAGATAATGCTGATGGCAGAGGAGGATATATTGCTGAATGGAATGTTGACGAAGTACAACCAACAGATGAACAACTGAATGCTTTAGAAGCTGAAGCATTAACTTTAGAAAATAATATTAAAGTTATTAATACAAGAAAAAATTTATATGGCACAACCAAAGAACAGCTGGAATACATTGTAGAGAATGGCGTATCGGCTTTTATCGAAAAACAAAATCAAATAAAATTGGAAAATCCCAAATCATAATGAACGATGGCAGAGAAACCACAAACTGCGAATGTTGTCAGCGACAGAACGGCAATCGCAATGCCGATCAAAAACTTAATTGGTATCATAGGTAGTGTAGCAGTTGGAGTTTGGGCATACTTTGGAGCAATAGAGAGGCTGAATACTTTAGAGACAAATTATAAATTAATTGCTACTGACATCGAAAAAAATATAGAGTTTAGAATTAAATGGCCTCGTGGTGATTTAGGCTCACTCCCAGCAGATGCAGAACAGTATCTTTTGCTAGAGTACCTTGATTCTCAACTTATTAAGTTGCAAGTACAGGTGGAAGCTATGATGCATAATAAAGTTAATATTACTAGACTTCAAGAAGATGTGAAAGAGGCTCGTGAAAATATAGAGAAGCTCAAGGACAAAGTTCGTGAGAACAGAAATGGAAATAATTAATGGAATTGGTCATTGGCTTATTAATGTTCATAGGTGTTGAATTAAAGGAACACACATACTATGATAGTTTATCAGCTTGTTTAAAGGCAAAAAGAATTTCGGAAAGAAGTTCTGGGTCTGATGGCCCAAGATTGGAATGTAAACCTGTGATGGCGATAACGGAAATATGGAAAGAAGATGGCAAGAAACACATTATTAAAATTATTGATGATTAGTTTAGCTGTATTTTCTATAGGGTGTACTCCAATGCTAATGAATAAATTTGATGTAAGACCATCAAAGACTACAGTTACTTATGGAACATCATCGACAACTAATGATACAGTAAAGGATGCAAAAAATGATAGTACAACAACAGCAGATTCTGAAAAGCAATCGTTGACTGTGAAACAAGAATTTATATGGGGAAAAAATTAATAATGAGTGATAAATGCCCTTGTGGTAAGTTAAAGGAAGATTGCACCCATCCTAATTGCGAATCGGATAGTCAATAATGGAAATAATTATAACTGTGTATGCTATCTGGATTGTTGGTGGATTAATTGTTATGATGATAGAACAATGAACGGAATGAAATTTAATTTAAGTATAATTTTTGCAATTGTTTTGCAATTTGTAGGATTGGTCTGGTATCTTTCAAAGGTTGATAGTCGTGTGAATCTGCTTTACGATAATTTTGAAGCAGAAAATCAAAAGGAAGTAATTGAAAACCAAGTCAAGATGAAATTGGATTTGGAAAATATTATTCAAGATGTAAAAGAATTAAGACAAGTCGTAAAGAAACTTAAAAACAAAGATGCTGATATTCAAAAGACCAACAAGAAGATTATTAAGCAACACGATCGTTTGTTTGAATTGATAGAGGGTAATACCAGCACTTATTCTTATGGTGATTAAACTATTTGATTGGTTTGATTATTCTGCAATAGTCATAGCAATATTTGCAGTTATATTTTTTTTATTATGGGTTTAATTAATACTCGTTCTAATCGTTTTACTCCTGTTAGAAAAAGAACTTCGATAGGCAACTCTCCTCGATCAAAACCAAAGAACAAACACAAGTTGAAATCTTGGAAAAAGTATAATAGACAAGGGAAGAAAAGATGACTTTATTATGTGGACTATTATTTCGACATTATGCTTTATGGGTATGGCATTATCGCCTGATAAACCCTTGTGTTTTCAACAAGCGAGAATACCTATGGATTTTGAAAGTGAAACTTCCTGTATTCTTGTCAGGGATAGGTTGGCAAAGGATTTAGATGTTGATTTTAATGCAAGAAATATTAGGGCAACTTTATATTGTGTAAAATTAAAAAAAGATGCTATAGAAACTCGCTATGAGCAAACTTAATCCTAACACAACTAAAGAACATATTATTCATATCTATGACAAGATAGATAACATAGAACAAAATCATTTAGTACATATCGAAAAAGAAATAAAAAAACTTAACTTCGTTCTATGGAGTATTGGGTTTGCTGTTTTCGCAAATGTTCTAATCGCAATTCGCAATCTTATTTTTTAATTACAAATATCAATAATTTAGATATACACACACTATGAAAGATAGTGAATGGGACGAATTAAAACTCGTTCAGGAAAAACTTCACGAAGCACTTGATAAGGGTTATCCACCAGAGGGAAAAGGTGGAACAAGTAGCTTAAAGGGTGCGAAACAAGTTGTATGTGAAGTGTTGGATATTCCACGCACAACATTGGCTCGTAGAATAGATCAAATTCATAAACTTGCGATTGGCAGTTCTCATTGGGAAATTGAATGGCACAGATATAAGGAAGTCAAACCAGAATATATTATTGAACAAGTCAAAACACCTATTGTAAAAATTTATAAACCTAAAACATCTTTCAGCAAACCGATAAAAGTTTTTGTGATACCAGATGCACACGATAGTCCGAATAAGAAAAAAGATAGGTTTTATTGGATAGGTCGAAGAATTAAAGAATACGATCCAGATCATATTGTTTGCATAGGCGATTGGAATAATTTTGATTCATTGGCTAATTTTCCAAGTATGAAAAATTGGACAGTAAAGGGTCAGCAGAAGCCAAACATATTAGAAGACATAATCAGTTCAAGAAATGCCTTAAAAGAGCTTTATAGGGGTATGGGAAAGGTTTTAAGGGCAAAGAAGCACTTTTGTATGGGTAACCACGAAGTACGCCTTTATAGGTACGAAAATGAGCATCCAGAAGTCGTAGGTGCTTTTTCCCAGCAGTTTGAAAACATATGGAGAGAAAGAGGTTGGGGCATATCACAGTATGGCGATTTTCATTTCATCAAGGGAGTTGCTTTCGTTCACGCACCATTGAATGAAATGGGTAGAGAATATGGCGGTAGACTTGCAGAATCCTCAACTATAAGTAATTCAGCAACACACGATATTGTTTTTGGTCATAGCCATAGGGAACGATCTTGGCGAAGTGGTAAGATTGGTAGGGGGAACTATGTCAAAATAGTGAATGTCGGTTGTTGCTTGGAACATAACGAAATTGAATCTTATGCTAAAATGTCAACTTCTGGTTGGTCATATGGAATAACGGAGTTAACCCTCGCAGATGCACACATCATTTCCCACAATCAAGTTTCTATGCTAGAACTAAAGGAGAAATATGAAGAAAAAAGAATTGCAAAAGATACTAAATGAACAAAAAAAAAGGCTGAAAAATCTTTATTGAAATGGGGTTTTAAAAAGGAGTGGATAAAAAAAACTCTAAAAAAAATGAACAAGATTTAATTTGGGATAGTTTTTTGCCTTTTTATTCTCAATATTATTGGGTTAAAAATTGGGAAAACAAATGGTCATTAGCTTGGTATAATGGACCAAGAATAGAATGGATGGAGTTGTGTAATGAATCTGGAAAAATTAAAAGACCACCTACGAAGTGAAGAAGGTTATAGTGATATGGTTTACCTTGATACAAGGGGATTTCAAACCATTGGCATTGGTCATTTAGTCAAGCCATCTGATAACTTCATTCAAGGCAAAAGATATTCAAGAAAGGTAATCGAGAAGGTGTTCGATTATGATGTCAAAATATGTGTTCAAGATGCTTACAATTTATGCAAGGATTTGGATATAAACGAGGAAGCAATATTAATTGTGGCTCATATGTGCTTTCAATTAGGCAGAACAAAGACAGCTAAATTCAAAAAGATGTTTGAGGCATTGGCAAAAAAGGATTATATTACTGCTGGATTTGAGATGGAAGATAGTTTATGGGCGAAAAAACACACACCAGCGAGAGCAATGAGGTTAAGCGAACAGATGAAAAAGTTGACTTAAGAAAACACAGGAAACGAATAACAACAGATGAAGAAAAATTATTTATAATGGAAAAAAGAGAAAAATATAAACAAGAAGATTTAAGAGATAAAATGCAAAAAATATCAGATGAACAAAAAAATGATGTTGTCATTAAAAAAAAAACTAAACTCAATAGTATCGGCTTTCCATTCAATGATCCCTACGGATTATCAGAAGCTTGGTGGAAAATCTTTACGAAACCGAAAGTAGTATAATGGGATTAATGGATATATTTGGTGGTGGAACAGTTAAAGCTGTAGGAAAAATAATTGATGATGTCTATACTTCAGAAGAAGAAAAAGAAAACATTAAATTAGAATTTGCAAAGATTGAAGCAAAGTTAAAAGAAAAACAATTAGATATTAATTTATCAGATTCCAGATCAAAAGCTGTTGGTTTAAGTGGCTTTATGCAAAGAGCTTGGAGACCATTGATAGGAATGAGTTGTGCATTGGCGATATTTTGGGAATTTGTTTTATCAAAATTTATTCTTTTTTTTCTTGGTGTTTTTCATTACGAAGTGATAAACTTGCCACAGCTTGATCTCGGAACTTTAATGCCACTTGTATTGGCTTTATTGGGAATGTCTGGAATCAGGAGTTTTGAACTTGTAAAAGGAGTCAGAAAATGAGTAAATTATTAGACTGGGTAAAATATAATGAACTTAATCCCTTTGTAAAATGGGCGATAGTTTTCATTATAATCTGGGCGGCACACCAATACATCTTACACTAGAAGTATGCCTAAATTCAAAGTAGGTGGTAAAATGATCCACGCAAAATATCCGAAGAAATCTGGAAAAGGGAAATCATACACCTATGGCAAAAAGAAAATCGGCAAAGCTAGAAATCGTAATAGATAATAAACCTTACGAACTTCAAGAAATACATTGGCTTGACATTGTGGGCGATTCCACGATTGCAGGTGCAGATGAATTTGACAAGATGAAATGTGCTGAAATGGTCAGCGAAGCCTACATCTATAAAAAAGATAAAAATTTTTTATATACTTTTTCATCTTATCAGAAAAACGATGTAGGTTTCGGCGATAGAAACATCATTCCTCTAGGTTGTGTGCAAAAGATAGAAAAAAAGACTTTATCATAAAATGGCTGAAATCTGGGAAATAAAAACCCTCATATCTCAACGAGGTTAAGGTTTAAGGGGAGTAGCTGTATGATTTACACCCCCCTAATTTTTACATCTAACTTTCTTTTTTAAAAATTTCTTTTATTTCATCAATTAATTTTTTTCCTTTTTTGGTTACGACATATTCTCTATGAGAACCCTTAATTCTAACTACATTTTCTGGATATTTTTTTTCATCTATGATTTCTGCACCCTCCATAGTTCTTTCTCCATCAGATGTTTGATATTTATAACCCATACCCATTTTTTGTATTGCTCTACTTGTTGATGTTAAAAGAACTCTTTGGAATTTTTTATGATAGAAAAACTTTTCTGCAATTTCTTCAAATGATGCTGTTTCTTTTTCATTAATGTAAAAAAGCACACATAATTCTTTTAATTCTATTCTGGAATATGTTTTCAGCTTTTTAGATAATGAATATAGAATTTTTTCTGTACTCATTTATATACCCCAAATTTCACTTCTTGCTTTTATTATGTGTTCATTGTTCCACCACCAATCATCAAGCTTTGGAACTATAACAGATTTGAAATCATCAATGGATTTACATTGCTGAAAAATATTAGCACAGCTTATCAGATTGAACTCAATCTCTTTCATTAATGTTTCTTCATCTTCAAGTTCAAACAATTTAGCTTGTGCTGGACTAACAACTAAAACTTTAGCATTAACTTTTTTCTTAAATGTTTCTTCCAATGCTTTTTTATAGATTGCAGTTTGTATCTTGTAGCCATAACGATATTCAAATCTTCCTGTTGATTTCAATTCAATCAATGTAATTTCTTCATCATTTTCTAAAGTTATATCTGTATAGCCATAAAAAGGAACACCACCGATATTCGTATCTATCCTGTGTCTTTCTCTTTTATCAGCAGTATCATTGGGATAGAAATATTTTAAATTACTTAATTTTTTCAAATGTTCATAGCAATTCGTAATCATTTTGCTGATCATTTTTCTTTGCTTATTTCTTTCTTCCTCATCAGCCATAATGACTTCTGGTTGCAGATCATAATATTCTTCAGCTTTTTGAATACAATCCAAAAGAAGTTTTTTATCTGTTAGAAAAAATTCTACTCCATATTGAACTGCATTACCTCGTTCCATTGCACAATTACCAGCAAAGGGATAACCATAAATATATTTAATGACAAACTCTGCTGGTTTATCTCTCCAAGAGTTCATTTTACTAGGACTAAAAGGCAACATAGGTCTATCTATTTTGTCATCAAATTTCTGAAATATTTTTTTATTAATTAATGACATTTTTTTTCTCCTCTAATTCCAGATGGTTTCCTATTGTATTATCATCAACTAATACTTTAAAGTAATGAGATATTGCACCAAAGGCAATCGCTCTATCCTTTTTCTTTAGGTGTTCAAGTTCATTGTCAATTTCCACCTCAACATCATCTTTGGTTTCTGGATTGAAAACCAATTCAATAATTATTTTATGTTTCATTTTATCTCCATTTTTATCTTGTTTAACTGTTGATCAAAGAAACTCCCTTGATCTTTGTTTTCTTCATTCTTCCAGAATACATTACACAATCTGAAAGGTTTTTCACCCTTAAATCTGGGTGGAATAATCTTTTTTGTCTTTGTCAGTAAAGCTGATTCTAACTGCTCTACACTTAAAAACATCTTCTCATTTGTTTCTGTCAATGTAAGTATAGCGCCACCCTTTTGAATAGCTTTCTCAACTTCATAATCCTTGATACTCGCCTTGCCTTGCCATAATCTTGCAATGTTTCTTTCGTAGTATTTGCTAGTGCTTTGTTTCGGCATTTGTTTTCTCCATTTTTTCATCTATCTTATCCTGTAAAATAGTTTTCAATTCCTCATTGAACACTTTGTCTATTTCAGTTCTTGTATGACAACTTCTGCATAGAGGAATAAGGTTTGAAATTCTGTTTGTTTTGTTTTTGGGATCTCCACCCATCTTGCGACCTATCAAGTGATGAATGTCCACAGCTTTTTTATTGGAACAACCCCAGCAGTTAGGGGTATGCTGATCTGCATACCCCCAAAAGTTAGAAAAAAGTTTCTTGTAATCTTTCATTATTTTTCTATGGGACAGAGCAAGGCTTCAGTACATTGCTGTATTTCACTATGTAATTTCTCTTGATGTCCCATACTCGAGGGGGTGGCTTTTACACCACCCCTAATTTCTAGGTAAAGTTTGGTATCGCTTTGGCGCTTTACAACCACAATAGTCGCTAAACCATTGACCTCACTAGAAATGTTCCTTTTCATTAAATGTCAGGCGATTGGCTGAATGATTCATCTTTTTCTTCAAACTTAATGTTTAAAGTTCCATCATCATTTTTCCAAATAGCTAAAGAATAAGTTTTATCTGATTCAAAAACAATTTGTT
>VTLG01004810.1_pt1 | contig 13476 bp, 16 predicted proteins | sample 4694571 | NCBI WGS metagenome assembly VTLG01 (sample SAMN12604809, study PRJNA352737) | marine metagenome | biome: ENVO:00000447; feature: ENVO:00000209|ENVO:00000569|ENVO:01000036; material: ENVO:00002151; isolation source: viral sequences binned using virsorter ...
TCGCTGCAATCTCTATCGTACCAGTACCGTTAGTTATAGTAACATTACTGCCAGCAGTTAATGTCGACTTTGCTAAAGTATTTCCAGTCGTATTACCAATAAGTAACTGACCGTTTGTGTAGCTAGTCTGGCCCGTACCACCAGTAGCAACCGTCACTGGAGATGACAAACTAAGAGTTACCGTGCCAGATGTACCACCACCACTTAATCCAGAGCCGGCCGTTACCCCTGTAATATCACCAGTGGTCGGTGTTTCTGATTGCCAACCATTTGTGGTATCGTATGTCAATACATCTCCATCAGCCGGCGCCATACTTCCGTATACATCAGATAATCCAGTGATAGGAATATCTATTGCAGCGGTACCATCAAAACTTACACCTGCTATGTTCCTGGCAGTAGCTAAGGCTGTTGCTGTATCTGCATTGCCCGTAACATCACCAGTTACATCGCCTGTCAAATTACCTACAAAGTCTGTAGAGGTTACAGAAGTCAATCCCGTCAACGTTGAGTCTAGATTTACAATGGTAGCGCCAGTTGTTGGTGATGCTGTTAGATTCGTACCACCTGTTACACTAGTTACTGTACCACTAGCTAAACCTACAACAGCTGAAACTAATACCTTTTTCGTAGAATTGTCTGTTACATCTTCTATTGAGATATAGTCACCTGCTACTGGTGTAACAACAGATAAATTATTAACATCTAGTGACAGTTCATACTCTGGATTAGAAGAGGCATACGATGATGATGTTTGTGCTAAGCCGCTATTAGCGCTTGTTTTTATGCCGCTTAAAGCATAATCGCGCAATACAGATGCTTGCATCTTTTCATCCGTTTGTGGTACCGCCTTGGTCAAATAAACGAAATCATTGTATGCTAGATTAGATGACGATCTCGCCGTCATGTCTATTACTTTTTTAGTAGGCATATTATGCTGAATCCGATGTCACAAGGTATGTATCAACGCCAGTTGCAGGCGTGATAAATGTATGTGAAGAAATGATATTATTGATTTGTGTGGTCACATTCGAACCAATAGGCCAGTAAGAACTTGGATCGAGTGAGAATGATTGCGTTTGCTTGAAATACCTACGCGTAGATCCTCCAGCTTGCAATCCCACTGCCTTTATACGCCCCAATAATCCAGATAATTGCTGAGCGTATATTTGAAAATCAGGTTGTTGATAATGCGCCTTCATGTTGACAATCGCATGTAAAAAAATCAACTGGGGGTGGATGGTGCTAAGATCTCCATCTTCTGAAAAGTCACCAAGCTTTGTATTATATTCTAGTTTTAGAGCGTAGGCATCGTTAGGTGTTGGCCACAACTCAAGCATTGGTTTTACAATACCAGTATTAGTGGCCTCATTACGTATATCGTATTTTGTAGGCCATGTATTATTAATAACTGGCAATACATTATGATCAACTATAGAAACGCCAACTTGTAACTCGTAATATGAACCACCAGTGGTTCTCTGAACCGAAACCGTTAAAGGTTTTAATGGGTCACAATCAACTGGAAAGTTATACAAAACTTGACCAGATACGGTCGAACCAGGTTCTTTATCATTAACTCTATGTGTTAGTAAATCACCAAATTCGAAAAACAGTTGTTCTTGACCACTTCTTAATGCGGAGTTGAGTAAATCTTTCTGAAGAATAGCTCCAGAGCCAGAGGAGCTAAACCCTAGTCTCTGCGCTAGTTCTGTTCTTAGACTTAGCAGCGTTCGTGCTGTCATTTACGCCTTTCTCCTTTTCTATAATACGATTTATAGAAACCTCGATACCATCTATGTAACTTGCACCAAATACTTGTCTTAACGAATCTTCCCCATAAGCATTAACCAAGCGCTTTACTTCTTCCTCAATGCTGTTTATACTATGGACGTCTTCTGTTTTACCAGTTATTTCCAAACTCTCTTGACCCCAAGCTGACAAAAATATGGGATATTCATGTGCAGGCATAACTTTAGTAACTACCGAAAATTGATCTTTTTGAACCGCTACTCTTAGTATTGGTATATCCACTTTTCTCTCCCTTTAAAAATAAACCGAAGGGGGCTTTCGCCCCCTCCGTATACAACGTTTACGCACCAGTAGCCATAATGCAGCCGTGACAATTCATGCGGTTCGCAGTAAGCGCACCACGCCATGTCATGCCCCAGTAGTAATTGTAGCTAGTATGCTCACGAGGAGGCTTCCTCGCAATCATGTCATTGTCCTGGATAGGACGCAGACTCAGGTGGTTTAGGTTAAGCATGTAACAACGCTTGGACCATAGCACAGAAGTACCATTACTCGGGGTTGAACCAGAAATCGCATCAATATCTTCGAAAACCGGATCCCAAATGATAGGTACACCCTGGAAGAATAGACCGGTAAAAGTACCGCCATCTTTAATTTCTAAAGACGGGTCCATATTCCAAGGAGCTTGTGCCGTTCCAGGCTGCACAGCGTAACGAGACTCTTTTGCATCTGCAGCGATTTCGTACGACTTAATGAAATCAGTACCTGCCAGAATGAAGTTCGGGCTTCCGCCATTCTTCTGACAAGCGCGCCACATCGTATGCATTGGAGTTAATAGGTTAGCACCAGCATAACCAGTAGGACTAGTAGTACCGAACGTATTCAGACCACTACCCGTATCAAAGTTATTACGCCAGTACTCATTACCAGCCGTTGCGCGGTTAATACCACCAACCGTACCCGAGCGGGAATCAAAAGGCACTAGAAAATCTAGACCATTGATCGCCTTAGCAGCTAGTGAAGTACCACCGCCAACTGTAATCGTGCCATCGAGATGCAAAGACTGATCGAGGATCTTCTCGAAACCTAGTCGAAGCACTTCCATAGACTCGTTGAATACGTTGGTTAGTTGTACAAGACCAGCGGCGCTTGAGTTACGCGGGCTCTGTGAGTCACCAATAAGAATACCGTTACCAAGTAAGTAGTCTTCGGAGAACTGGAAGCCGTCATGTGCCGAGTTCCAAGGATAATAAGCCTGTCTCACAGTATCACGAGTGTTATAAGTAACAGCCGATGAAGTGTTTAGCGCTGAATCACCAAACCACTCAAAGTTGTTATCATAACCGGTACGAATCTGCTCAACGATATTTTCTTTACCGCCGCCCCATGTCTTTTTCTTTGCCATGAGAGCTTTGAGCAGGGGACGTTCCGTCGCAACCTGGTCAATAGGTTTATTCTTCAAATAGTTCTGAAGAGCTACATATCCTAGTTGGGTAATGTCTGCTGCAGCTAATGCTGTTTGAGTAGCCATTTATTTCCCTCCAAAAGGAATGTAATTATGTGGAACAGGGTTGGCCACACGAGTGCCTATACGTGCTACTGGCGATGAATCCAGTTATCATCTATCCTGTTAATTATGCATGGCGTCAAGGTGCGCTTGGAGAAATTCAGGTGTAACCTCTGCACTTTGTAACTCCATGCTACTTCCTACTCCGCCATTACTTCTTCCAGGTGCTAGGGGCCTAGATTGTTTACTAGCATTTCCGTTTTGTTGAGCCGCTATAGACATACCGCGACTCAGTACATTATACTCATTCTGTAACATTGGTAACCAATCTTGCGGTGGAAAATTAGTCTTAGCTAGTTGTTTACCAACGTCTATCATAGCTTCACTTTTCAAAGCATAATCAGGATCTGTCTCCTTGATTTGATTTTCCCAATCTGTTATTGCAGAAAATGCTTGATTCGCAGCATCTTGATATGCAGTAGCATACTGCTGCTCTTCATTATTATACTGTTGAAAATCATTCTGCGCTTGGAATTGCGCGCTTTCTTCCGTTCGCTGTTGCGCTAGTTTCGTTGCCCATTCTTCACTCATCTCGAGGTTTTCTACTGCGTTGGATAAGTCTTCGTGATCAGTATAATTTGCCTGTTCGTTGTTTGTACGATTCACACCTAGGCGCTCTCCAATTTGGTCAGCAAAGGTATCCAAGGCCTTTAACGCCGATAACGCTTGCTCATAATTTCCAGAATTGAGACTATTAAAGACGTTTAATGACCAATCTAACTGCTCAGGATTGGTATTGGTTTTAGCTATGTACTCATGCAACTGTCTAGAAACTTGCATGTTTTCGTTTTCAGTTTCTAATTCTTTTGCTCTATTTATCCAATGCTCAAAACGCTCTTGCGCCTTAGGTTTTAAATTACCGTAAACATCGGCATCTTCTTCGTCTAATTCCGGCCTTGTTTCATTTGACGCGCTCTCTGAAACCGCTTCTGTTGATGTCTCATGTCGATCATCTTCTGTGTTGCTGGATGTTTGCTGTGCTGTCTCAGCTTCTTCGTATGTGGGAGTGTCAGAAGCTTTCTGCTCTGTAGGTTCTTCTTCTGTGGTAGACTCTGATTGGGTTGGTGCATCCACTGCCTCCTCTGTAGATTCTGCGTGCATACTCTCAAACTCTTTCTCGAGAACACCTAATGTATCCTCGTACATCTCCGCGTCGCTCATCTCCTTTAATTCTTCAGCCATTACATTTCTCCCTGTGGTTGGCGATCATTATTCCGGAGTCTCTGATTCGTTCTATTCTCCGGGGCATTCGCTACTTCATTCATCTGTTGTGGTGGCGTAGCTTGTGGCGGTGTCATAGCATTACCTGCCGATGGGGTTTTACCCATCATTTGCTGCATCATCTGATTTTGCATCATGTATTTCTGTATCTCTTCTGGCATTGGCGGTAAGAATTGACCAATATCAATACGCTCGTCAAATCTCTTGAACGTTTCTTGTAATAATTGAACGTACGGATTAAACTGATCTGGAACACCCATTTGTCTTAATTGCTGAACAAACTGTATGTTCTGCATTATTAAAGGCATCAACTCTGTCCACCGCATCTTCTCAGCATCAGTATCAGGCATACCTGTACTACCAGCGGCTATATCAAGATATACCGACTTGTACAACTGTTCTTTATTTAGTATCGGCCAGAATGCGTTGGGTCCTGCAATCTCCTGCGCCTTGTCTGGTGTTATCTCTTGTAATAGAATCTCTACTGCAAACCAAGAGAGTTTCTTTAACCAATCTTCGGTCATGTCCACTTTTTCCTGCACTCGAGTGGCTAAACCAGCTTGTTGTATATTAGCTTCTGTTGCAGTCTTAGCTCGCATTATGCCGCCGCGTTGAGCGTCACCCAAACCACTAATCCACTCCATATCAGTTCTTAACGGGGTGGTATCATACACCTGTGGGTTCATTGGTGGCGGATTAGAGGGTTGAAAAACAGAACGAACATCTTGCCCTGATGCATTGATTAACGCTATTTCCCCAATAGACGCATTACTAAAAACCTCAATATCTTCGTAATTGACACGCGAAGCGTCAGCAACGAAGAACGGCGCTGATAATTCTCTGTGTTTAGTCTGTTGCGAACGTATCGTATTGTACTCATCCTGCAACGACATCAACAACTCTGTTTCTGATACCGGCCATTCTTCGCCATCTATCCAGTTCAAGCCAAGGATAAAATACGGAAAAAATACATCACCCATACGTGAGGGGGCGAAAGGTTCCTTTACCCATTTCTCACAACCATCAACCCAAGTGTATACAGTTTGAGTTGTTCTATCCCAGTATTCCCAAACAGCCATCGCAAGGTTTACATCTTCAGTTTGATTCGTTGTGAATGATTCGTCGCGTCGTAATCTGTTCAGTATGCCGTCTTGAGTTCTGCGATATACAACAAATTTTTCTATTTCCTTTTTAGTTAATTGGAATCTCTCCATGACATCAGATGGCGTCATCCACGTAACGTTAGCTATCCACTTAGCTTGGTCATACTCCTGTAAACTATCTAACGATGTGTCCATGCGAAAATCTTCAGGACGAATATACCCCAGATTTAAACCCTCTCTTTGAAGCACTTCAACCTGTTGCCCAAGAGCTACCATGGTATTTTGTATCTCTTCTACCAATGCCTCTTTCTCAGACGAATCTTGATTATTCTCTTGTAGTGCAATAATGTCACTTTGAATCCTTGCTAAACTATCTTGTGCATCATTATACTGTCGACTAACGAGTGGATCCGTAAAATAATCTCTTTGGTAAGTTACTTTTACAATACCAATTTTACCAACCATACAGGACCGTAAAACCTGCTTTGCAACTTTCTTGAGCTCTGCACGTTTGAGTGATTCATTCAAAACTATCTGTAATGTTTGAGAAAACAGATCAGAAACTCTATACTCATAACCTTCTGGTTCTACCCACTCTTGTGGTCGAATTCTTATTTCGGGGTTTTTAGCGTATATATATGGTAACAAACCTTGAAGCGTAGCATGAATAATATTGCCTTTTACTAAGCGATTGCCTTCATATAAAGCCTGTGTCTCTGTCATGATCTGCGTTCGATCATTCATACGTCCTAAAGCATATTTACGAGCATGCTCTATTTCTTTATATTTTTTCTTCCATTTCTTGTATGATAAGTCTACATTTCTTTGGAATTTCTTTAATAAACCCGTAGCATTAGGTGAAACATTAGCCGAGATACTAGGATCATCAGTTAGCACGTTTAAGTTATCCATGGCTCTTCCTGAGTATATAATTCGTCAATTTTTTCTAACCATTCAAATGTGAACGGCTTCGGACCTTTTTTCTTGGGCTTAGGTTTCACGGTTCTTGCCCTACGCAGCATTAGTCCGTATCGAGTCGCGTCAAACAAATGGTCTTCGGCAGATGTATCAATATCTTCCACTCTCTTGGGGTCAGCAGGTAAAGACGGCACCGTACGTAACCAATGCTTACACGTGCTGAAAACCTTAAGGCTGCCATTCGACAAGCGATCAACAATCTCTTGCAAACCCTGCACCCTAGATCCCGGACCTTTCGCGCTAGACTCCCAAACAACATTATAATCAGCAAATACGTCTGCAACACTTTTATGGCGGCCGTCTCGCATAAAGATCGCAGAATCTGCCACGTTACTTTTAAACCTAACCTTGAGTTTTCTCTCGCTTTCTTCAGCACTAACTATCTCCCTCGCTATATCTTCGATTGATGTTTCATTACCTTTGTTCGGTTTCGAACTCCAATAACGTTCTCTGTAGATATAGATTATACCATCATAATCCTGTGTGAACCAAACACATCCAGCTGGAGATTTATACCCATGGTCGTATGCCTTCCATCGTTTCCATTCTAATGGTATATTGAAAGGTTCCACTACATGTGTTTCTGGATCCCAAACGCCTTCAAAGAATGCACCCGGTGCTATGTTCCAATCACCATCTAACCATGCTTTTACGAGCCATTCTGGTCCACTCTTTTTGATTCTGTCAACGTAACCCGGGTCATTTTCCATCAGAGGAGTATTATCTTGTATTTTCGACGGAATAAAAATTGATTCCCCGTTGTCGTTGTCGATATACCTTTCTTTCACCCAGTTATGCCCTGGCCCGCCTGGGTTGGCAGAAGCCCTGAACAGAACCGGTACACCAGCAGCTGAACGCATCGTTGCCTGTAGCATATCGATAGGTTCTGGCGATGGCCAGTTCCCGAGTTCGTCAAAACCCAGGAAAGTTACCGAAAACCCCTGAAGCTTCATAGCATCGGAATCCTCGTCTAGGTGTTTCAACTGTAGTACTGATCCGCTGGGAGAAACCCACTTTCGCTCCCCGACTTTCCATTCCCAACCTTCTTGCACGAAGACATACTGACCCAGTTTCACCAACTCACCAGTCTCTGGGAATGACCTGCGGAACAGAAGGCCTTGCGCCTCCTTACCGTATTTCTCTGCATGCTTGCGAAATGCTAGAAGCATTCCAACACTTTTTGAACCTCCTCGCGCTCCGCCAAACAGTATATGAGGATGCTCACTATTAACAAACTTCTTTTGTGGACCATCGAGTGCTGTCCAGCGAGTCTTCCGCGCCTCCATGCGTCGTTGCATTTCTGATAATAATAAAGCACGGATTTCTTCCCTCGGTAGTCCGTTAGCTAAAGCAATGGATAAACTCATTACTGTCCTAAACCCATGGCGGAGATTTGTTTGCGTGGCACGGAAAAAGCATATGGATTCGGTGTCGATGTAGAATGACCACGATACGTATATGGTGTGAATGGTCCATCTAGCGCAGGAAGATAATAACCTGTCAAAGTTTCCCAAATCTCTTGCATTATGTTAGTTCTAATTGTTACCATTTCACTGTCAGAACTGTATTCTATTCCTGTAATATATCCAACAATCAACTCCTTTACAATTGCGCCTGCCAAGTGAGTAGTGGCAGTTGTGCCAAACATCCCCCTTTCTGATACACTAGGTATTACAAAATTAGCTGTATCAGGGTAATAATAAAAAGTGCCCGTCAAGGCGTCAACCAATGAAGCTCGCGGGTTTTCATATCGCATGATTTCATCTTCAACCATTATAAATGGTCCTAAAGATTCTGGTAATTGCTGTGGTATTTGTCCAGTAAAAGGAGTCCACTCAACAGGTCCATTGATAAAGACTATAGGACGCATACCAGCCGTTGCTGAATCTTGGGCAACAATAGTTAAATCAGTAGCATTTATACCGGTATCTAATGTGCCAATAATGCCCAGAGTAGAAAAAAATATATAAGGTGTTGTTGGATTTGTAAGTGTTGAAGGAGGGAAAGAACCATCATCTATTGGCGTCATTACTGATACTTTCATCGGCTTCACATCAACAGCAGTAGACCAAGGCACCTCATCAAGATACGATATAACATCAGGCATACCTTTCCCAACTGCTGGGAATACCGTTTCTGTCGCGGCCGTTACCGTCATGATTATGTAATCTCTATCATAGAGATATTATCTTCTGGTATAGAAAATAATACAATAGAATTCACACCAGTAGCGCCAGTATACTGTGTAGTAGTTGACCACACATTGACAAAGCCAGACTCTGTGTTGTACTCTATACGACTAATAACACCGCGTAATATTTCTTTGATATCTTGGGTTGCCGTATGAGTCGCTGCTGTCGTTCCTAAAACCCCGCGACTTGCTGTCGATGGAATCGTAAACGTACCGCCAGAGCCACTCCTAGCATTGTAATACATTACTTCATCCTCTATCATAATGTACCCCGTTGCGGGGAAGTCATCAATATCACTTGAGGACGAGCTGGACGATATAGTTAAGTCAGTAGCATTGATTGTAACATCCATAACCGCCGCATTAGTACCTAACTTCGTGTAGAAATACCCAGCATTAGACAATACGACTACATCAGCTCCTGTGCTCCATGGGATCTGGTCAACGTAATCTATCACCTCCGGCATGCCCTTTGTTGCAGCAGGCATAATCACGCGCTGGATATTAGTGAGTATGGCCATGACTAATAAGCGCGTTTAGCTTTACTTTTCTTGCGTCCGTGTGTTACAGTTTGACCGGTTTTTTTAGCTTCTTGCATAGCAGCTTTCTTACCCTTTGCTGTATAAGCAAAATGTTTCTCACCTACTTTTGGCATTATGCTACCCTCGTCTGTTGTTTAATATTTGGATACTTTCTTTTAACTGCAGATCTTACCCGTGCTTGTAACGCTGGTGTACCATGTTGAGAAACTCTTGCCAAAGCATTTCTTGCGTGATTATCATCGTTAATAGGATAACTCTTGTTAGGACCCGCAAAGTCTTCTGGCGGTATTGCATTTCTTTCTGCTGCAGTTAATTTAGTCATTACTTACTTCTACCCGTAAAATAAGCCATCCCCAGACCAGGATCGTACTCTGGCCTACCCATATGAGATACGCTAGGACCACTCACTTTCCCAGCCATTATAGCGGTTTTTATCCTAGGGTCTAATGATGCACGGCTAGCCCATGTCTTCAATCCCGCTGGATCACCAGAAAACCAAGGCGAAGAGTAACCTGGTTCGCCGAACTTAGGTTTAGTTGATCCCATCAATGGAGGTGTACCTGCCCCGCCTGCTGTTCCACCCATGGGACTACCTATCCCACCCATAGGGCCGGGAGAACCAGACCCAAAACTAGGTGTGAAAGTAGGATCTGGCGCACCCATCGGACCACCCATAGTTGGACCCATTCCACCCATCGGGTCTGGCCTTTTGCCCGTCCCTGCCATTTCCATATCTGGAAACCCGGATTGCGCTTGAGCTGAGGGTGTAAACTGGGCCGGTAATTTAGGCATTCCTGCGGCCCCGCGCCTTACGGCGGCTGTAATAGTCTGTGGTTTTTTGCTAGCCATTACGTTAGCGCCACATAGCAATCAACATCAATGGCGTTAGTTCCACCATGGCCGCTGATTTTAGTTATATCTTGAAATACTGGAGCTACCACGGTAGTGTCATCGTCGGCTTCCATTGCCCCGGTTGTTGCAGACATCCACCAACTTGACCCCGCTGTTACTGTCACCCAGCAATTAGAAGAAGCGCTTTCGATATTTAAACTAACTGGGTTTGTATCATCTTTGTTTGTAATTCGTATATACTTCACATTCGTAGAGATAAATTTACCTCTGCCAATCACCGTCCCAAATTCGAATAACGTTCTGACGTTAGAAGCATCAATCGTAACTATGCGTTGACTAACCTCGTTAATAGAGGCCACAGTCAAAGTGTTCGTTGCCCCCATGTCAGAGCCATTCAAGGATACCGATTCTGTTAGTTTTACTGTTAGCGTCCCTGCTGTGATAGTACTTGCCATTAGTTAGCCTCCGTACCCAATTCAAATTCATTCATTAAGTTTAACAGCTCTTCATCAGAGATGCCACGCACAGAATCATTAACGTTAATATTCTGGTCTAGCGCCCGCATCGATGGCACGCAACGCTCTACTAGTATCCTTGCTGCCTGTACATCACCATCCTTAGCAGCGTTTGCAAGCACTTCGATAACATCAGGCAAATGCTCACTAATCTGGCTCCGCAATTGAGCCATTGATTTCTGACTTTTCCTGGGTCTACCTTTGGGGTTACCAGATTGTCCTTGTTTCCAAGGCATGTTTAGAATAACCTTCTTGGGTAGTTAGCACTTCGGTTTAATGCATCTGGATACATTGGCTCTGGCCCCGAGTGTCTAAGACCTTGCCTCTGTGCTATGACGTTTTCACGGTCATCGATGATGTTTCCAGCGTGTCCTAATGCTCCTAGATACCCACCAGTTCTGCCCACGTTCTTCAGTATATCCCAAAGACTGCCTAGATCAAACCCACGAGGTTGCATAGTGCTTTTAGCTCCTTGGTTAAATGCTCCTGGATTGAATCCAAAATGTGGTCTTGCGCCAGACCCTCTGTAACCACTGGGCGCTCTTGTCATCATAGCACCACCAGGTCGTCTCATAGAGCCAGGATCTACTTTATGCATCATTCCGCTTCCTGTCCCGCCGCGATTCGCCGCTCTCAGTCCACTTTCGCCCTGAAATATACCTGTGCTCATACCTGGTCTCATCGCATGGCGTTGAGGGAAGCTTCTAAAGCCTTGTGACATTGCAGCTGTTATCGAAGGTAATAAACCTGCGTCCTCTGTAAATGATGGCATAGGTGATAATCCAACATCTTCCATTCCACCACCGTCTGCACCAGATGTCATAGCCGTTATAGCATCTTTAATATCTTGATCTGCTGTCTGCCCCATCCCAGTTGTTGCATTTGTTGCATCTGGCATCATTTGCCCAACTGTGTTTCCTGGGCCCCGATTTGCTCTCGGTACGAATCTAAGATCTTGTTCGTCTCCTTCGTATACACCCTCTATCTCACCAGTGAATTCTCCCCCACCTTGATCCGGTCTATTCTGCCATTGATAAGACCCTGAGCGCTCAGGAGTAAAAATCTTTTGAAACCAAGTCATCGCCATAGATATGTCCTCGTTTGATAATCTCCTCCCCAGGTGCCTGATATTCTAACATAGTATTGGTAAAATCAAAAAAATTTTAGAAAAAAATCAAAAAGTGGTATCGTGCGTCTGGTCAAACTAGAACAGATTCCCGCACAAGCATAAGTAAAGCGTTATATTGTTAAATTGATTTATAGTATTATAGCTCTATATAAATTTTTTGTGACTTAAAAAAATGTTGATTTGAAATTTCTATATATAGAAGTTCAATATAAACTCAAATGGAGATATAGCCATGGCCAATAAGCCAATGAAACTACACACTCAAAAGAATAAGCGCCGACTTTGGCTCGAAGAGCAGAAGTACGGATTGCCCGGTTTCAAACCCGGTTCGCGATTCAACGTTGTGTACAATGAAGATTCGGTTGAAATCAAAGCTGATCCGAATGGTACCAACACGGTGTTCACCCGCGTCAAAGCGGCCTCGAAACGAATTCCGATGGAACGTCGCTTCGCCATCGTTGGAATTCACAATAGTCGCCTCAAAGAACTCTTTGGCGATACTGAAAATGGTGTCGATACTCCGGTATCTTATGAAATGTCCGAAGGTTATATCAAGATTATGCCGGTGGCATCATGACTGGTCTTGAAATTCTGGCATGTACTGTAGCATTTTTTCTCCTTGCTGGCGTGTTTTTGTTGTTACACAAACACTAGATTAACTGATAAGGATATTGGGCGCTTCGGCGCCCTTTTTTTTCATCAAAAATCACAACATTTTATCGTGCCCGAGATGAGCTCCTTTTCGAATATTAGAATATCATAATATTCTTTTAGTTTAAACTCCCCGGTTTAGCCCGAACTAACCAGAAACTCTGAACCGAAGAACCAGAAACTCTGGGTGGGGGGAGAGAATCTCAAGATTCTCAGATATTTGCGCATGTGCGAAAGTATCTTGAATAAAACAGACGCTGAGATGTGACAAAGTGAGATAAACATTAGCATTTAATGATATTCTTGCACCATTGTTATTTAACTGTTACTTAAAAAATTAACCACTTTAATTTTCCTTAATTGGAGATACATTTTTTTTTATTAACACTGAGGTATTTTATGGACCAAGCAAAAAGCGATGCTGTTCAAGCTATGTGGCAAGAGTGTCTTGACACTAATAATTGGGACTTATTTAGTCGCTCGATGGTCATTGAGTCTGAATGGGATAATTTGACCAATGAGTTACAGTCCGATTATCAGGATTATGACCAGTACGAAGAAGCTGAGTGGGTTTTGAACAGCAGGATATACACCGATTCACACATTGACCGATGGAGCTAAAAACTATGACCGGAGTAAAACCTGTACCAATGAAAATCCATACACAAAAGGGCAAAAGACGCTTGTGGCTCGAAGAGCAACGATATGGTTTGGATGGATTTGAATGTGGTTCGAATTTTAAAGTAACATACAATGCTGATTCGATCGAAATTGAGTCTGATCCTGAAGGGTCAAACAAAGTTTTCACTCGAGTTAAAAAACCATCGAAGCTACATCCGACTGAGCGACGATTTGCTATTGTGTCTTTGCACAACAGTAAATTAAAAGCTATATTCGGTGATACTGAAGATGGTGTTGATACTCATTGCCGTTATGAGCAAATGCCAGGATATTTAAAGATCTGGCCGATGGATA
>VTLG01006523.1_pt1 | contig 13476 bp, 18 predicted proteins | sample 4694571 | NCBI WGS metagenome assembly VTLG01 (sample SAMN12604809, study PRJNA352737) | marine metagenome | biome: ENVO:00000447; feature: ENVO:00000209|ENVO:00000569|ENVO:01000036; material: ENVO:00002151; isolation source: viral sequences binned using virsorter ...
CCAGTTCCTCTAAGAGTAAGAACAAGTCTTTCAATTCTTGTTGTAAAGACTGCGATGTCGAAAGCAACTCCAAGAGCAATAAGTCTGATGAGATTTTGGTCGTTTTCTTCGAGTCCTTCTTCATACTCATTAAGAATTTCATTAATTTCTTCATCTGTTATCTCTATTGCCATTTTATTATTAAAATCTGTGTACTACTTTTCCCCTTAGGTGCTTTTTTAAATTTTTAACTATTAATCTTTGAGCCAAATCTTTGTTTATAGCAAGTCCTCTACCAGGATTAACAGGATCTATCCATTGTCTAGGTGGAATTGACACTCCTGCACTATAATCTCTATAACCAACGATTTTATTACTCTTTTTTACTGCAAAATGATTATTAGTAGTGAATCCTTCTGCTTGATGTAAACCATATTTTAAAAAACTAATGCCTATTTTTTTACCTTTTTTTTCCATCCTAATGCTTTTTTGCAACCTTCCAGTTTCTATAAGTGGAGTTACTCTTGATATTCCTTTTTGCCTTCTTATATTGATAGTTGATTTTTTTAAGTTTTGTAATTTTTGATTTTTATAATCAACACCTCTATTTAATCTTTCTTGAAGTCTTTTATCTGCATTCTCATACATAGTTATAATTTGTTCATTAATTATACCTCTAGTCCTTCGTTTAAGTTTTTCAAAATCAAATGTTTGTTCAATTTTTCTTATCATCTAATACCTCTTCGGCTAATTCTTTGCCTAATTTCTTGGCTTTTATAAAAGTTGGAATAAATTTAATAATAAGGCTTTCAGAAAACTCTTCTGCCCACTTCTTTGGATCTGTAAGAACATCTTTTATATTATCTTGAGGTAATTCTACCTCGAAATCATTAATTGTTCGCAGTTCTTTGACGAGCTTGGTCAAAGAGTGATCCAGTAATGTTGTTGGCTGGTTTTTCTTCTTCTGATCCTTCTTTTGGTTCTTCTTTCGTGCCATTTAGTTCCTTATTCTTTTCAATTTGCTTTTCTGCCTGTTTTAAGTTGTAGTCTTTATTATATTTTACATATAATTCAGGTAAACTTGTTAAATTAGTTTCAAGCCTCCAATTATTCCATGATATTTGATCTTGTACTGTCTGAGGGTATTCAATCTCATTAAAATCAACACCAATCTTTTCAGGAAGTTTAATATTGTTGTATGCAGCTATTATTTTCTCTATTTCGTAGAGTTCGTACTCATACATCTCCCATAGTTTCTTATCGTCAGTATATGATTCATGTAAGTCTATGGATTTTATTTTTAAAGCAATGCCTGATGGTGTTTCTCCTCCATCTTGTGCAAATTGCACATATAAATGGTTGTTCTGAGCAACCAATTCAATTTGAAACTTGAGAGCTTCAATTACAGATTGTGGATTACCACCTGGCGAAACAATATTGAAGGTTGCACCTTCAGGCAAATCTAAAATTTTATCAGAACCTATTCTTTCTATTGGTTTTTCAGAATAAACTCCTGTAGTATATGCTTGGCCGAACATTTGAAATCTTAAACCAAGCTGCAATTCTGTAAGAGTTATATTTGTTTGTAAATTAGCACCACAAATATCGTGTGCTCCCTCGACAAAAAAGGAATCAAGTTGTTCGTTTCTATGAGTAAATAAAAATGGAAGAATTCCATAACCATGCTCATATTCATTTAGGATATTCCCATTTTCGTCATAATGAATATATCTTTCTGCATCCCAATAAGCATATTGAAGTTTTTCAACATAACTAATATCATCAGTATTACTTAAAAGTGGATACATAATAGCAGATGGAGTAAATGGATCAGAAAGATGGACATCAAAATAATAAACAGGTCTATAATCAAAATATGGCATACCATTATGCTCTTTATAAATAATTTGTGTTGCAACACTTCCAACAAGTCTTGTCATCCTTTCAATATGTTTCATTCTAGCATCTTTTTTAATAGTAAGATTGTCATATTGAGTATTTACTTTCCTTTGTGCCCCAACTGTATAAATTTTACTTAATTTATTTATAAATCTTTTAGTTATATTAGCATTATAACATGGAATTTCACTAAAAGCAGCAGAATCAAAGAATTCATGTACATACTTTTCTATATTAGTTCCAGAATAAAAATCAAGCAACTTTCTTATTTGTTCTCTTTTTCTTCTTTGTTCTTGAAGTTTTGCTTCTTGAACAGATTTTTTAATTATTTCTTCCACACTCATATTTGTGTTATAAATCATCTTGTCCTCACTTTAAATTCTTTTTGTCTTATTGGAAATCTATTTATAAAGAAATATCTGACCATATCCATACCATGATCAGAATATCCATCTTTAAGTGGATCTAACTTTAGAGGTCTACCATCTTTTTCCTCTGGGTAACGATACATTTCAAAATCTTCTGCTGTACCTTGGCATTTTCTATCTAAATGTAAATATCTCTTACCTTGAGCATTTTCTATAAAACTTCTTACATGAGAAATACCTGATGCTATACTTCTAGACACTTTATCTCTAATTGAATCAACATATATTCCATGCTTTCTAAATATTTCTACATCTCCTAGTCCTGACTGTCCTTGAACCTGTTTACCTGCTGGGTCACCATAAAATCTAAGGACATTATAAGGTTTTGCCTTAATTTTTAAAGCAAGTTCGTCTGTCTTTACATTTTTTTCATGACTTATTTCATCAATCATATTTATGTGCCATTCACCATTTTGTCTGTATGTTTGAAACCACCCCACCGAGGGCATCCTATAGCCCCAATCGATTGAGCAAAAAGTTGGTAAATTAGCATTATAAGGAAAAGAACCCATATCGATGTTCCTATCAAAAGAATAAACACGACCTGAAAGGGAAGTAAACAAACCTTTATACTCTTGGTCAAAAATTTCTTTAGTAACATTTCTTTTTGCCTCTTCTATATCCTCATCAAACTCCCCATCAGGAAATACAACATTGTTTTCCCATGAAGGGGATCTAAATGAATACCAATTCTTATCTTTTTGCCCCATTAAATACCAATCATATAAATGATTAAAACCTTCAGGGGTAGATATAAATATTGCTTTACCTTTTTTATCTGACAATGTTGGTCTTAAGTACATTTCCCAAATTTTGCGATTTACTTTAGCACATTCATCCATTATAAGTAAATCTAAAGATTCTCCAACTAAAGAATCAGGTCTATCTGCCGATTTGCCTTCTAATACTGAACCCCATTCAAATTCTATGTATTGCTCTTTAAATGAAGCCCTGGTAGTAGACATACCCTTTTCAACAACCATCTTATGCCATATTTCTCTAAATATTTTTTCAGAAAGATCATAAGTTGGAGCTACTACCCAAACTCTAGTTTTTGGTTTAGCTAATATAATTGATGCTTCCATTGAGGCACTTAAAGATTTACCCCATCTTCTACCACAAACAGCAACTACAAATCTAGCATTTTTATTTTTAGGAAAATGTAACTTATGCTGACCTTCATGGGGATTGTATCCCATAAAGTCAAACCACTTATCTTTAAATTTTAAGTTTACATCTAACATTTAGATAAAAATTCTCAATTAATTTTATAACATATTTTATAAAAAAACAATATTTTTATTTGTTTTTATAAATAATATGTTTAATATATCTTCGAGAATATTTGTTATTTTTAATAAATTGGAGGGCAGTATGTCCGAAGAAAATAATCCAACAGCGACAGAAACAGTAAGTGAAAGTCCTGTTAAAGAAACTGAACAATCTAGCTCGACTGATCAGTATATTGCAGAAAGCAAAAAGTATAGAAAAAGAGCCCAGGATGCAGAATCTCGTTTAGCTAGTTTAGAAAAAAAACTACAACAGCAAGAAGAAAGTAAGTTAAAGGAAAAAGAAGAATTTAAAACCTTGTATGAACAATCTTCTTCTAAAGTTGAAATGTTGGAAGCTAATGCTGAAAAATGGTCTAAATATGAAGAAGGTAAAAGAGCTTCTTTATTAGAAAAGCATCCTGAAGAAGATAGAGAATCTTTATCTAAATTAGATTTAGATACTCTTGAATATGTAACTAATAAAATTAATGATAGGAAACCCAATATTCCTGAAATAGCAGGAACGACAAGAAAATCTTCCAAGGAGCTTAGCATTAAAGATTTTGCTAGTATGACCAAAGAAGAAAAGAAGAAGAATTGGGATTCCTTTATGAATCAATATAAAAAATAGCTCTCAAAATGAAGGCACATTAGTGTAGTTGAAAGAGAGTCAATTTAAAGGAGAGTACAATGGCATTTACTGATCCATTCGATACGAATGTCCATTCTGGTGGTACAGGTGCAGTTACACCTAATATTGCCGATCAATTTATCCCAGAGGTGTGGGGACAAGCTATTCTTGATGTTTTTCAACAAAAAATAATGATGAAAAATGTTGGAACAGATTTATCACCTAATGTTGCAAATCATGGAGATGTTATTCATCTACCACATATTGGTGTTCCTGAATTATCAGCTTTTACACATGGAGCTGAAATTGCTGCTGATGTAACATCTGCTGGTTCAATGACATCACAACAAACTGATTTAACTATATCTGAATATAATGTTGCTTCAGTTTATGTTCCTGATATTGTTAATGTTCAGTCAAATTATGATTTGTTAAGCATTTATACTAAACAGTTGGCATATGCTGCTGCTAGAGGCTTTGATAATTATATGCACTATTTAGTTGCAAATAATTTACAGGGCTTACTTGCAAGTGCTACAGGTGCTACTGGTGCAGATGCTAACAATTCAATACACATTGAAACAACAGGTTCTGCATTAAGTGCAGCTAATCTTTCATCTTTAATGGCAATCATCTTAAAAGAAACAGCAACAACAGAGGGATGGAACTTAGTTTTATCTCCAGCTATGTATGCTAGTTTAGCTAGTCTTGCTGATTTCGTTAAAGGCACAAATTCGCCATTAGGTGCAGGTTTTGAATCAACAGGTAATGCAGGAAACTTACTTGGTATGCCTGTATGGGTTGCTCAATCACCTTATATGGCAGGTACTGGTGCTGATGTTGCTGATGATGCTGCTAAAGGTATTAAAGCTGTAGCTGATCTTGAAACTTCAGGTACTGATGATAATGATATAGTATATGGTTATGCTATACATGAGTCTGCATTATATTATGCTTTCTCTAAAGAAGCTAAAATAAGTGCATCTTATCGTCATGCTTACTTGTCTACATTGGTAACAGTTGAGTCTGTTTATGGTGGTGTAGCAATTAATACTGATAATGATGGTGATAGAAGAATCGTTGCATTGGTGGATTATGAGTAAATCATAATTAACTTAATGTTAATTAATTATAGGGGGTGCTTTATGTGCCCCCTATATTATAGCAGATGAACCTAATAAAACAGATTAAACAACATGAAGGTTTTAGTTCCACAGTATATCAATGCACAGAAGGCTATGATACTATAGGATATGGTTTTGCAGTAAAAGATTTATATTTAAGCAAAGAAATTTGCAATAAGATTTTAAAACAAAAGATTTCAGAATTAAAGTTAAAAATAAGCCAGAAGTTTGATTGGTTTAAAGATAGTCCAGATCAGGTTCAAGATGTTGTTATAAATATGTGCTATCAACTTGGAATTAATGGTTTTTCCAAGTTTAAAAAGACGATATACTATTTAGAAACAGAGCAGTATGAAGAAGCATCAGAAGAAATGCTAGATAGTTTATGGGCCAGACAAACCCCTAACAGGGCAAAAGAATTAAGCGATGAAATAAAATATATAAATGGCGAAAAAATTAGATGAGTATCGAAATAACATTACATTGCATTTAGCACGAATAAGTGGTGATATAGAGCATATAAAAGAAAGAGTAGACTCTAACAACCAATACTTAAAAGCCATAAATGGAAGGCTTAGAAGTGCAGAAAATTCAATATCATGGATAAAGGGAATAGGATCAACTATTGCTTTTATTGTTTCAATATGTATAGGGTTTTTGTTTAAAGAATAAATAAAGAGGTGTATGGGCAGAGGTGTAATTAAAAGAGCCATAGTTACTCCAGATAAACACTTTCCCCTACATGACCAAAAGTCAATAAATATATTATGTAAGACGATAGAAATTGTCAAACCAGATATCTATATAGATTTAGGAGATGTAGGAGAATGGGAGGCATTTTCTCATTGGAGGTTTAAAAGAAGAAAAGCCCCACCTTTAGAATATTTAATAAAAGATTTTGAAAAAGATATAAAAGATGTCAATGCAGGAATGGATCAGATTGACGAAGCCTTAGATAAGGTAAATTGTGATGAGAAGCATATAACAGAAGGTAATCATGACAATTGGCTTAATATGGCAGTTGAGAAGTATCCTTATATTCCACAATACAAATTTGCAAATGCAGTTGATCTTACTGGTAGGGGATATCGCTATCATCCTTTTGGTAAACATCTTAAAATAGGAAAGTTATTTTTCTATCATGGTCATCAGTATGGAGGTCAATATCATACTGCTAATCATTTAAGAAAGTTAGGATGCAATATAATGTATGGACATTGGCATGATTTACAACAGATGTCTGCTACCCATATGGATGGACCTAAGTCTGCCTGGAGTATAGGGTGTTTAAAAGACATGGAAGCTGAAAAGAATTTATGGTTGGATCATAGAAGAATTAATTGGGCTCATGCTTTTGCTATAGTTGATTTTTATGAAAAAGGATTATTTACAGTTCATATTATACAAATAATTAGAGGAACTACTTGTTTATGGGGCGAAATAATTAAAGGTTAATGGATTGGTTAAATATTTTAGAACAGTATGGTATTCCAATAGCAGTAGCAATAGCTTTTGGGTTTTTCATATGGAAGCAAAACAAATATATACAAGATGATTTATCTAAAGATATTCATCAAAAGTTTAATAGATTAGAAGGTATTTTAGTTAAGTTGATAGATCAACAAAAGAAAATGCAAATAGAACAAAAAGGTTTAGAGAGAAGTTATAAAACATTAGTTGAAATAATTTCCAAATTAAGTGGGAATGGGTTAAAACATCGTTTTCTAAATATGTTAAATAATGATGACAATTGAAGAATTAGAATTAAAATTAAAGTCTATAGAAAAAACTGTACTGAAGTATGGAAGGTATATAGAAGAGATTGAAAAAGATGTAGCTATAGTAAAAACAGTTTTAGTTAGGTTAGAAAAAATAGAAAACAAGGAGAAGTAAATGGCAGACACAAATACTATTGCGAATCAGTTTACTGGTTTACCAATTGAAAACTTAATCTCAGCACCACTATTAGCTGCTGCAGAAGGGCAGAAATCATTAGCATCTACTACAGCACAATTTATAACCGAAGTAGGAATGGATAGTAGTGGTAATACTAAATCAGTAACATTTAACTATGAAGATGGAACAGAAGAAGTTAAACTAGATGTACCTTTATTATCTATTATAAATATACCAAGTTTATGTGTAGATAGCATTGATGTTGAATTTAATATGGAAGTATCTACTCAAAGTTCAACTAAATCATCTACTGATTCAAGTGCTACTGTAAATGCTTCATGTGGATTTGCTTGTTGGAAAGCATCTTTTGAAGGTAAAGTATCACATCATAGTGAAAGTAATAGATCCTCTGATACATCTGCTAAGTATACTGTATCTGTTAAGGGTAAGCAGGAAAAGCCTGAAGGATTGATGAAAGTTTTAGATATGTTAAATAGTTCAATAGGTAAAGGAACTTCTACAGCAAAAGCTGATGGAAAATAATTATAAAAAAGGTTCTTTCCTCGACCATTTAACAAAGGGCTTATATGATGCTGTAGTTCAAGCACAAGCATTAGCTGAAAATCAGCACATAGAAGCATTAAGTAAGTTTTTTGATAAAGATGGAAACCCCTTGTGTATGGATATTAAACTTCCAGACAATAAAGGGGTAGAACAGAATGTTCGTGTTCCTCTTGCAACTTTAGCTCCACAAAGTTCTATTAAAATAAAAGAACTCTCTATGGAAATGAAAGTTAAAATGGGATCATTCGGAAAAAGGAAATCAAGAAAAGGTGGTGGAATATTTTGCAAAAAAGATGCAGGGGCAATTAATGCTGATTTGGGTGCATCTATCTTGCCTAAAAGAAATCAATATGCTACCTTAAAGATAACCTTTGAAGGAACTGATCCACCTGAAGGATTAGTTCGTTTAAATAATAACTTAATTAAACAAATACCATAAAGGAGAAAAATATGGATTTTTTTGCAAATAATTTAACAATGTTGGTAGGTGGTGGCTCATCAGCAATAGCTCTATGGCTATTAAAGAGAATACCTAATGAAGATATTTATTCATGGGTTGAAACAGGTGCTTATTGGCTAGGTTCAGTAATCACATTAGGTTTAGGCAAATGGAAGTTAACTAAAAAACTATGGAACTCTACAGTTGAACCTTATTTTATTGATCTTGTCGACAATACAGTTGGAGCAGCAGTTAAAGGGTTTATTAAAGGACTAAGAAGCGACAAATAATGCCAAGACAATCTAAAACAGATAAAAAATATGAACCTGCAAAGAAGAATCCTATTTCTCTAGCAGATGATTCTAATATTGATAACGATTTAAAGGTTATTAAAGTAGGTGATAAAAATTCTATTTTAGAATTATCTAAAGACAAATTAATAATCAGAGGTACTATTGATGCTGATGCTATTAGTGTCAATGGTGCTTCTGTGCAAACAGGAACAGATGCAGGTGCAACAGAATTAAATGAATTATCTGATGTAACATATTCAAGTGGTGATTTAACTATATCAAGTTTAGATACTATAATTACAACTGATACTTTAACATTAGATGCAGAGGGAAGGCTTTATTTCAATGCTAATGGTGGAAGAATAATATTTCAAGATGATGCTGCAGATATAGGTGAAATATCTAATGATTCAGGTTCAATTTTTCTTTTATATAACATTAGTGATTCAGGAGATTTTTTAAGATTAGCAACAGGCTCAAGAGGAGATACCACAATATCAACAAGGGATGGTACAGGCTCTAATTCAGGACATTTGAGATTTGAACCTAGTGGTAGTTTTTTGATAAAAGAAGTTGCAAGTGCAGGAGCTGATGTTACAGCATATGGTCAAATATGGGTTAAGAACTCAACTCCTAATGAGTTATATTTCACAACAGATGCAGGGGATGATATACAATTAACTTCAGGAACTTCTGCAGCAGGTGGAGGTGGTGGAACTCAATATTGGAATCAAATGTTGCCAGGTTATGTAACAAATAAATCAAGTACAACTCTATATTATACTTTTTATAGAGGTTGGTATGAGTCCTGGGGTAACTCTGATTCAAGCCCAACTACAATAGCTGATACTGACTCTTATTCTTGTTTTTTTATTGCTCCAAGAGCAGGTACTATAACAAATTTAAAAATTCAAGGATATGCTACTGATACAGGAGCAACAGACCCTTTTAAATTTTACTTTTATAAAGGAGCAATGACAAGCGATGCAGACAGTATGAGTCTAAGTTTAATGTTTAATTCTGGAACGATAACACCTCCTTCAGCACATAAAACATGGACAGCAGATGTAGATGTTAGCTCAAGTAATAGTTTTGCTGAAAATGATTGTCTATATTGTTTTTGGAAAAAAGATTCAAATAGTGGAAATCAAGATGTTTATTGGCATATGAATATAAGTGGAGAATATGATTAATGGATAAGATAGATACTGAAGATAAAGACATTGTTGTTATTTTAAAAGAAATAGAAGAAAAAATCAATGAAATAATTGATTGGATCAATCAAGGAGAATAAATGGCAAGTTTAACAGAGGAAAAAATTAGAAATGTTTATAAAGATTTTTTACATACAGATAATAATAATTCAGGTATATCTACAAGTATAAAACAAATAACTTGTGGTGATGGAGATGTTACTGCCTTGTCTTTATCTAATCAGGATGTAAGGGTTGACCCTGCATCAGACTCTACTACATCTTTCGCAGTTAGAGATTCTGGTGGAAATGCATTATTCTGTGTTGATACCACTAACGATTTAGTTAAAGCAAGTTTAGGTCAACATATTGTTAATACTCAATATAAAAATTTTGGATTAACACAGTCCATGTCTAGTGGTGCAACAGCAGGACAGCATGTTTTACTTCATTCAGATGGTACAGTAGACGATGCCTTAGCAATAAGTGCTCTTCATATGGGAACAGGAACTGATCCTGCTACATCTTTGACTTTAAGTAATAATGCAATGAGTTATTTGAAATTTTTTTGGTATATTCACGATAATATTTCAATAGATGCAATTCATTCATTAGAAGCAGCAGATGCAGCATCAGGCGATACAACCAGATTTCATTTATTTGAATATGATTATGCAGATGGCTCTGCAAGTGTATTAACTAATGGAACTTTAGTAGCACATAGTGCAGATCAAACCAATGCAGGATATGAACAAATGTATTATAACACTTGGACTATCGATAGTGCTAATATATCATCAGGAAAAGTAATTTTGTGCACAATGGAATCAGATACTGTTAATTCTGATTATGTAGCACGAGTAACAGTAAAATACCATTTAAGATAGAAATAGGAGAACAATATGAACATTAAAAGTTTAACAGAATGGAAGCCACTTCAAATGCCTTATGGTGGTGGAGGTGGTAGTGGGCCACAAATTGGATTTGACAGAGGCAATGGAGCTGGTTCAGGAGGAGGAGGAGAAAATGAGGTTCAAAGTTCTGCAAAAGAAGGCTTTAAAAAACTCTGGGATCTTTTTTGGTCTTTATTAAGTATGCCAGGACAAGGCCCTAAAGAACAACTATTTGAAATAACTCAAAGAGTTGATTCTGGTGATAGTATAGAATTATTTAGTGCTTCTACAACTAAAGGCCAAGGAGTTATGCAAGCTGCAAAAGCAGTTGGATTTGCTAATGTAGGTTCTGCTCCAATAGCACTTAGTATTAAATTACCTCTTTATAGTGCTGATGCAACTGCTGGAACCTCACATTATCTTCAAACTATATTACCTGTAGGGCAAACATTTGCTTTACCTACAACAAGGCTTATAAATTCAGATGATCAAGGCCTTGATGATGGTACTGTGGTAGCAATGGTAGCCCCTAATTCTAATGAATATGTAGATTCAACAGCAGATATTGATAGTGCAACTGCAAGTGGTGTTGTAGGTAGTAACTCTAATACTACTGTATATTTAGAACCATATACAGATGCAACTAATAATACTGCCAAGATGTTTAGAGTTGGCGATTTAATAAGAGTCAACAACGAAATAATGGAGGTTACTGATATAGGAACACAAGCAGCTTTAGCAACTAATACCTTAACTGTAAAGAGGGGTGTATTTGGTTCATCTGCAGCAAGTGATCATGGAGATGACGATGCTGTACAATTACCATTCTTTAATATGTATCATGAGTATAATGATACTTCTTATAATGGAGGTGGAAATGGATCGGCAACTTTAGCAAAAACAAATGTTAATGGTAAATTTAAAGCTAAAAACTTTTTTGGATATGGTAGAGCAGCAACACTTGTTGCATCAGGATTACTCCCAGGTTCTATTTCTATTAAGTTTTATAATTCTGGATATCAAGAACTTGGTATTAGTGGAGTAGGTGTAAATACATCGTCTGCTTTAGCTAAGTCAACCACTTACCAATTTATGTTAGCAGTAGATGGTTCAACTGCAACTAATGTTAGATTTACAACTGATGCTAGTAATGTTAATTGGGGTGGAAAAAATGGAATAATTAGCAAGATTAATACAGCTATAAAAACATTAAATGACACATCAGGAGGCGATTTACTTGATAGAAAATGTACTGTAAGTATAGTAAATGGTGATATAAGATTTACATCAGGTTCTCATTTATCTACTTCTGCTATTGCTTTGACAGATTCTAGTGGTAGCGATAATGATATATGGGGAGTTGGAAGAGTTCCTGCTGTAGGCAGTATCAGAACAGCAATAGGAGCATCACTTCCTGAAGAAACTGTCTTTGATCCTTATACAGGAGAGGAATCAAGTAATGTAGATGCATTTATGTATGATGATGGAGCAGGAAATCTTATTTATAAAGGTTCTAATGCAGGAACTATAAATTACGACTCTGGCGAGATTGATTTTGTTGGTCCTATTAATGCAGAATTTGAAGTTTCAGTTGCTCATGGATCTAATTTATCAGGAAGAGTAAATTCTACAGGTGGAAATACTATTGAAGAGATATCTGCTAGGTCAGTTAATCCTAAAGTAGAAGGATTAATACATATGAAGGTAATAGGATAATGCCTTATAAAAAATTAAAATCTAAAAAATATAAAGGCTCTCCTAAAAAGAAGAGAGTTAAGAAAGCGAGGAAAAGATAGATGGCAACAGCACCAACATATTGCACACATAGACAATTAAAGGATATATTTCCTCAAGTAGACTCATTTGATACTAAGAAAGCATTATATGGGTGGACATCTTTAGGAAATAATAAATATGTTGCATATAACACAGGTTTAATAACTCAGTTATATGTAGGAGGTCAAGAAGTAAATGCTGCTCAATCTACAGCTGCTGGTGCAAGTTGGTCAGGTACTGTAGATGGAATACATGAGGATGAGCCTACCGACTCTACTGTGTTTAATACAATATTATATAATGATTCTTTCTCTGTAGGAGGAGAAACTAATATTTCACCAGGAAGTTATTTTGCTATATCAGGAAGCCCTACTGAAGTTGCTTATATCCAATCTGTAGATACATCTACTAATAAAATAACTTGCTTGAGAGGAGCTTTAGGCACAACTCCTCGTACTCCTACTGATAATAATGTAATAATAGAATATTTAGATGTTACAGAAGCTAATTGTTGGTATTATGATAGTTATTTAGACCATTGTTTATTATATTCAACCTCAGATCCAAATGACTTACTTGTAGAAGCAGGAGAAGATTTTTCTACATTAATAACTAGAAAAACTGGTAATGCAAGTCGTTATCTTGATAGTCGTCTTGATCCAAATCTCCCACAAAATCAATTTAAAGACAAAGAAGGTAATTATGATTACTTAATTGTTAGAACAACTGCTTTAATTACTGCTTCATTTATGATTAGAAGTCATGATGCTACTTCAGAGATAGCAGCAAACTATATGGAAGAGGTAGATAAAAACATAGAATTATTAAACACAGGTAAAGCAAGTTTATCTTGGCAAACAACTGGAGATTCCTCTAAAGGTGTTATTAGAGATGTGACTTATACATCAGGAAGTGTAAGACCTGTAGATTTAAGAGGAAGAGCATCAGGTGTTGATTATGACCTTATAAAAGTAAGTATAAGTGCTTCTACAGCAGGTGTTATAGGAACTGCTAAATATAATGTTTATGTAAAAGATAGTTCAGGATTAAAACAAAATCAGGTAGTAACAGAAGAAGTTATTACTGGGGA
>VTLG01008320.1_pt1 | contig 13476 bp, 8 predicted proteins | sample 4694571 | NCBI WGS metagenome assembly VTLG01 (sample SAMN12604809, study PRJNA352737) | marine metagenome | biome: ENVO:00000447; feature: ENVO:00000209|ENVO:00000569|ENVO:01000036; material: ENVO:00002151; isolation source: viral sequences binned using virsorter ...
ATCAGAGAACTGATGATATGACTTAATTGCAAGATCTCTTGCATAGTTAAATGCAGCAATAGTAGCATCAACCTCATTACCACCCTTAGTGATTACTGGAGTATAACTTCCAGCTGAAGCATTTACAAATGTATGAGTATATTCACCACCAGCAAGAATTTGTGATCTGCGAACTGCGTTAACACCAGAATTGCTAGTTGTTAAGAACGTATGTGCAACATTACCAGGCGTAGTAGCAGCAGAACCAGCAGCACCTTGAGCATTATTTGCTAAAACCTGAACACTAACAGTTCCATTTGTTTGATCTGTTGCAAATACTTTCAACCAATTACCACTAGCATAATCCTTTTCTTTAATTACACCAGCAACAGCAGTACAAGTATGAGCACTCTTATTTGGAGAAATACCAACATTAACTGTGAAAACTGATCCAGATGCACTAGAAATTGGTAACCACTTACCTTGAGTAGGATCACCAGCACGAGGATAAGTTCTCTTTAAGGCAGTACCAACATTTATAGTAACTGTATCAGTAGTTACAGAATCAATATCTACTAGAGTATTAAACTTAGGATCAGTAGCACGAGGATATGTATGAACTGTTCTATTACCATCTTCATTACAAGTAAACTTCAACTTGTCTTGAAGAACTTTAAGTTTATTAGAATCTAATAATGTATGATTTGGAATAGTTAATTCTAAAATACCAGTGCCAGGGTTATAAGATGCATCCGTTACACTATATGCTGTACCATTTTCATCTTGAACTGCGTTAGCACCATCCGATGTAGTTCCAACATAATTATGAACATTACCAGCATATCCACAACTAAATTCAAACATATCGTTTGGAATTAGAACCTCAGTACCATTGACCATGCCATGAGCAGATCCAGTAGTAACAACTAAATCACCAGTACTAGGGTTATATGTTGTAGCTGTTGTAGGTGTATGGGTTACAACTCCAGCAGGTCTAGGATATAATCTCTCTGCTACACCACCTACATCACAAGAAAATCGTAATGATTCATCAGCAATCTGAATATAATCACCATCATCAATGGTATGACCTGCACCAATATTTAATTTTAAAACACCGTTAGCAGGAGTATATGCAGTTAAATGAGAACCAGAACCAGCAGCTACTGTAAATAATGAATCACCAGTAGTTCCACTGTTTCGGGCAACTGCAGAAGGAGCAACGAATGTATGAACAGTAGCACCAGAACCACTTGCAACACCGACTTCAAGTACTAATTTTGACTTTAATATTTCAATAGAACCAGTAGCATTTTGATCTGCTATAAATGTATGAGCAGCAACATGAGAAGTTGGAGTACCATCATTAATCAATACATCAAATGTATCAGTAGTAATATTTCTAACTGTAAGTGCTGTATCTTCATCAGGTTGACCAGCTTTTGGATAATCCTCGTTACCAACACCACTATTATTACAACTAAATCTAAGTCCACCAGTCTTAATCTTAATCTGATCACCCTGTTTTAATCCGTGACCAGTTACTTTAATAGTTAAAATACCAGTAAGATGATCAAATGAAGTACCACCACTACCAGGCAAACCATTACCAACAAGTTCAGCAACATAGAACGAAGATCCTACACTCTTAATATTAGTAGCCCAATTATACGATGGGTCAGCACCAGCCCTATTATTAGCACCAGTAGCACCTGATGCACGAGGATAATACTTAGTTACAGATCCAAGACCAGTATTACATTGGAAAGCAAATGATTCTTCATTAATTCTAACAGCAGTACCAGAAGTTAATTTAGTAGTACCCTTAAGAGTAACTTCCATATCACCAGCTGATGCACCAGCCCAAGCAGCGTCTGCATGTGCATATCTTGGTATATGAGCACCACCACCAACATTAGCAGTTCTAATATCTAGTGGATCATCAAGAGTTGCACCAACATTAACTGTAATATCATTTGAAGATACAGTAACCTTTAAAGGTTGGTTAACAGCAGGGTCAGATGAACGAGGATACGTCTTAACCGATGTACTACCATCCATAGCACACTTAAACTTCAATCCATCTGTAGGGATTTTAATATAATCTCCAGTTGATAGTCCGTGTCCAGAAGCAACAGTAAGAGTTAAAGCACCAGTAGCTGGAACATAAACAGCATTAGTTACACTAATATTAGTTGTACTACTTGTTAAAAGTGACTGAATAATTCCAGTACCATCAGTATATCTTTGACCAATATTAAAGGTATTTGCGTTACCACCTTCTCTTAGGTCAGTAATAATAGAATCAACAAAATAACCAATATCTCTTTTACACTTAACACCACCAGCTGCTTTATCAGTAGGATCTATCTCATCAGTAAATGTACTTGCTTGATTAATATAAAGATAACTTTGATCGATGATATATCCACGAGCCTTCTCAATCATCTTTGCAGCATCATATGCAGCATGACTAATACCAAGATTATCTCCAATGTCAGATCCAAGCTTACTGCCAGGATTAGGTACGTATTTTGGTCTAATTACAGTTTTTCTTAAATCATAACCAACAACAGAAGTACCACGAGGAACAACAACACCACCAGATTTTGGATTGAACTTATAAAGTTCACTTTCAAAGTTTGCAGTAGTAGGTAAATTCGCAACACCAACAACACCAGGCCTATTATCTACTTCATAATCGCCAGGCATAACCATAATGGTATATGCTTCAAATCTGTCATTATTAGCATCTACGTCATATGTACCAGCAATTCTATTAGCTGTTGCACTAACATTAGTAGGAGTATCAATAGCGGCTATAACACCAGTTCCATTTACACCATTAACAGCAACTGTAATATCAGTAGCACCACCCCATCTATTTGTTCTACTAATTGTTAAAACTTCGTTATCAACATATCCTGAACCACCTTCCAATAATGTAACTGCAGCAGATCCATTAGCAGCAACTACAACTCTTAACTTTACACCTGAACCAGAACCACCAGTAACATCAGAAACAAAACTCCTCCTAGCAGCTTCGAGAAGAGCACGTTCTATAGTTTTAAACGGTTGATTTATATTACCACCACTATTTGTAATTGCATCAGTAGCGTTTAAGTCTGACTGATTAACATGCAACATAACATTTGTTGCATTATTGAAATCTGGATTACTACCCCCAATTATCGTTCCATTCGCTTTTACTAGATCACCATTTGCTTTAATAGTGAATCTTTTCTCTCCAGCAGTTGAAAATGAAATCTCATCTGCCCCTGACCGATACATACCTGTATCAGTATCTCCCTCAAAGCTAATCGTCGGGGTTCCCGGCGTATCAGTATTTGAAAATTGAATATTTATGCCTGGTGCTACACCACCACTGGTTACTCTGGTTAAAGCCATGCTGCGCTTACAATATACCTATGATGTATTTATAGGTTTTGTAGCTACAAAAAACCAGTATTTATAAGGCTTACTCCGTACATTTTTATATCTCGTGCGGAGAGTAACAATATTTCTGATAGACTCTAGCAAAAAGGCCACAGTTCAAATTTGGCCCAGAGATTTTTACCCCGAATTATGGTAACTAAAAGTCGAATTTCGCTCAGGATATCAATAAGTATATTCTATCATGTCTTCTTCCAAACTTTCGTTAATAAAAGTACACATATTAGTGAACTCTTCTGAATTATTGTTCTGTACATCCAATTCTTCACCATCATCGCCAATCAAAGTAACAACTCTGCTCAACATATTCACTTTAACTCTAGCAAGTGTAGAATCATCTCTAATTTCCATTGGATTGACCTCTAATATAAGACAGTATACCACATAATGAAGTGGTTGTCAATTATTCACAACGAGAGCACCTTGCTTATAGTTTATCGCCGCAGAAGCATCACAGAATAGACCATTAGTATTAGAAAGTTTTGCTCCAGTAGTACTTTCAACTTGAACACCACCAACAGCTTTAACATTAGTAGATGTTACTTTTGATGTAACTCCAAGTGTAGTCTCTTGATCAACACCAAGTTTATTCTCGCCCCAAATACCAAATCCATGCATATTATGAGCCCCTAGCCAACTTTCATCTTCTAAACCAGTTTGAATCTTATTAGAAAGACCGAGACCAAAATCAAAATTAGTTCCTACTCGTGCTTTCATATTATTTCCACCAATAACTTTTAAATTATTCAATGCAATAAAATTATTCTTATACATTGCAAGAATATTATAGGATCCTAAAGCAAAATGATTTTGTTCTGTAGTCCATGTAGTAATAATTGGTGAAAACGTCTCAGTTTGACCAGATGCTGTAAAACCTAGTTTAGATGCAACTAATGCTAATCCATTAGTAGCTTCTATCTTACCATCATTCTTCATGAAAGTCTCATGTTCACCAGCATATGTAATCTTACTTTCTTTATTGACAACAGCATTATAATTACCACCAACTTCTAAATGATAATCTCTACCAACTTTTAGATGATAGTTACCATCAACATTCATTATTACATTACCCTTAACTATTATCTCTTGATCCTTAACAGTAACTTCAGTTTTCTTTTGTGCATTAGTTATTCTAACATCACCATTATCATAGATAGAAATTCCAGATCCACTTGGTCCATGTTCTACAACCATCCTAGTATTATATGGAGTGTCATCAAACATCACCATACTACCAGTCTCAGAGAATGTACCCATTACTTTGGAGTATGCTGAGTTTATTTTTCCCTTTACTCCATCAAGTTGTACACCATATGCATTTCCATCTGGACATGATAATAAATTAGCAATAGGACATGATTCAAATGTTAGTGCAAAAGGATCTCTTGTTTCTCTATTACATCCAATACCCAAAAGTTTAAAGATAAAATCTAATACACTAGTGATATTCAATGAACTCAAACTAGATATATTTGACACACTACCAACACCAGATAATATACTACCAATATCATTAACCATGCTGAAAATATTATTAGCAATATCAACCAGTGAGAATATAGAATTAAAGATTGAATCAAATATACATTGTACATTATCTAAAATAGAAAGAGCAGAATTTACAACCTGATTAATTGCTGCTTCTATACCAGAAAATAATGCTTCAATTAATGATGTATCTAATATACATACAATCTCCTTTAGAATAAAATTAATTACATCAGTTAATATCTTACCAAACATTGGTATAGGTGAACTAGCTGATATCCCAATAGCATTCAGAATCTTAGTGATTGCTTGCATCAGATATGATTTAATCTGATTAACCAACCAATATAATGCATTACGAATCTTCTCTAACTGAGTATCAATAAGACCTTTCATATCTATCAAGGTATCACTGAAGGTTCCCATCAAATCACCTTCTTTAGAACTACCACCAAGATATTCTCCTTTGGTTAGAAAAGTTACTTGACGACCTTTCTTGTGACTATAGGCCTTTGTTTGATCAAAACCTCTCTTTGCTAATCCAAATTTTCCTTCAGCAACAGTATTATATCCAATCTGTTCACTTCCTACTACTAATACACCTGTAGGAGGAAATTTAGCAGTAGATTTAACAGGAATAATTTGTTCTTCTGCATCAATATCAGCAGAAAGACTAGTAGTTAAACCTTTAGGAATTTTTCTTGCCTGTGTTAATGTAGACATTATTTCAGCTATAGCTTCACTAAGAGTATCAGATAAAGTTTTATCACCTCCATTCTTACCATCAGCTATAGGAGTTTTAGGAACTGTTCCAGATGGATTAGCTGTTGATGCTTGCGCCGTTGAACGAGCATCATGTTTAGATGTAGTATCTTCTTGAGTTGGTCCTAGTGAATTAGTACTCACACCAACAGTACTAGAGTCAGTACCATTTGGTCCTATAGAATTCTCATAAGATGTAGGATAATCTTTTGCTGCAGGAGAACCTTTTTCAGCAACATGTCTAATCTTACCTAGTAATGTTCCTATTACTATTGGTTGTTGACAATCAGGATAGTCTAAGAAGAATCCAACTACAAAACTACCTACTTTCAAAGATACTGGAGGACCACCAACACCATTAGATGCTGCATTATCAGTAGGCTGCATAACCATAGCCCAAGGTAGGTTAGAAGGAATTTCTTCTGGTTTATGATATCCCAGAATACATACCTTTACTCTACCGAGCTTTGCTTCTCCGTCATCTACATTTTTTACAGTACCAAGCCACCAGTTAAAATCACTGTTGCCAATGAAACTAGTTGTTGGTAGGGTAGGATTAGCTGTTGACATTAGTCATCATAAATTAAACATTCTGGTTCGTCTGGATGTTGATCACAGAAGAGTTCTATGCAGTTAGGATCATGGTGATCACCTGCAACAATCTCATTATGATGATGCTCTTCGTACTCAATTAGATCATGAAGTTCTTCCTCAATGTGTCTACGCATCTGTGGATTCGTAGTACTATCTTCAAGGATTTCTTTGTCCTTTTGGATGTGTTGTTCGATAGTGTCCATAGTTAGTTAGTACCGTCTTGATAAACTTGGTTTTCAGATACCTTTACATCAGGAAGTGGTTTCCCTCCGTAGGAATCTCGAGCTAAAGATACAGTTGTTCTAAGCTCACTTCTATTTAGAATAGTATGTTTCGTAGCTGTAACAAAATATTTGCCACTAAACCTAGTATCTTCCTCTATTCTATCGTAAGCTGGTCTAGGATCTGGTATAGAAACATTAATTACACTTCCGGCCCTAAGATCTAAATCGCCAGGTATACCAATATCAAGTTGACTATACTCCAAGAAATAATATCTATAAAATGCCTTTTCGAAATCTTTATTTACAGGATCAACATAGTCCTTACCTTCTTTAGATACTCCAGATGAATATCTTGATTTATTACCACCTTGACCTCCAGATACTCCATCAGTTTCCTCCCAAGGACCAAAATTTCCTCGAACAGATGGTCTGTATATAGTTCTACTAGATCTCGCAAGAATTTGAGCTGGTGTATTTCCACCACCACTCACATAAGGTTTAGCCTTCTCTAAGTGAGAACTATTATCCCAAAAATCATCTGCTGTAGTTCTAAACGTTCTATAAATTCTTCTATTAAGATCTAAGTAAATAGAATCATGTGAGAAAGCACCTCTCCTCAAATCATGATGCAAATCAAACATCCTAGGTGAAGAGAAATTCATTATTCTATATCTCTCAAGATCATCCAATCCCTTATCAATAGAAGTCATGTTTCCCTGAAAATACTTATATGTAACTGAATTATCTGGATATGGAGATTGATCAAACAAATTATCTATAGACTTAAAGTTAAACCCATCAAAGGTTTCATAAAATAAAAAACCAATAGAATCTTTTTTATATGCTGGTACAGATCTTTTCGACAACCACTGAAAGAGATCAAATATTCTCCAGTTTGGTACATACATATCAAATGGTTCATTAGTCTCATCTACATCAACTTTCTTTGGTGAGAAACTATCTCGTTTTAAAATATCTTTAACTAAATCTTCAGACTTTATACCATCAACTCGTTCACAAATTCTATAATTTTCATTCCTCAAACCTTCAATAGACATACAATTCATCACATAATATTGGTCCTTCTCTTGCATTACTCTACCATCAATCCTATAAAGATAAAAATTTAATGTACGTTTCTGATCTCCACTGTCAATTATTATTTCAATTCTCTCTTGACCCATCATAGGCATATCACTAATCAAATTCTCTCCAATATCTTGTACTAACAGAGTAGCTTGCAATACCGATGAAAAAACACTCTCATATATATTAATCTCTCTAACAAGAGATTTAATCTTGTAGGGTTCCTTCTCTTGTTGAGAAATATTATATAGATTTACTTCTTTTAAAGAAAAATCGCCAGGAAACTGATTAGACATTATACGAGTGCTTCTTCTAAAGTTTTATCTCTTAAATTATTTAGATTGGTAAAAGGACCAGTTGCAATATTAATAGCATTATTAGTATTATTATTAATCATTCCCATTGATACAAAAGTAGCTTGAACCTTTTTATTAATCTTCTTATCTATAACATTATTCTTACTTAACTTATTAAGCTCGGAGTTAATAGATGATTTTTCAATCGATTGATCATTAACTCTTGGAGAATTAGTAAGATCGCTACCTACACCTGGGCCCTTAGATGTAGACCAAAACCCTTTCGGTTCACCTTCTTTTGCATATGGATCAGGGTTCCATATCCAATGTTGGCCATTCTGATCTACAAACCAATCAGCTCGCTCTGGATTTATCGGTGGATTTGTTGGGGTTTTTGCTTTAATTCCAAATTGTGGAGGAGTAAAATTATTCAACCATGATTTTATACCATCATATGCATTTTTCGCTGTTGTCTCTCCCACAAGTCCAGTACCCAAAACAAGAATTGGATATAAAACCCATCCAACCTTTGGAACACCCATTACAGGCGCAAATAATTTGGAAGCCCAAGCAGTAGAAGCCCAGAATCCAAATCCACCTGCAACAGCTCTATCAGGATCTTCTCCCATTGCTATATCAATTATTGCACTAACGATACCACTACCACCTTTAATTTTAGGAAAGGGAATTTTTTTGAGCCAAGGCATTCTCCTTGCTATTTTATCTTTATTCTTAGATAAAAAAGTCTTTACCGTTTGTAGTACACCTTTACCACCAACTTTAGTAGCTGTAGTAACTGCCTTCGCAACTTGCCTTTTAATGATGGCATGAATAGCCTTCATCATCTTAACACCATGATTTCCAAATATTTTTAAGGCTGCTCTCTTTCCTGCAGCCCTAAAACCTTTTTTGAATATGTTAGGAAATAATTTCTTAAGTTGTGCCTCAAAAGCTTTTTGAGTATATTTTACTGGATTCGTCATCATATTTTTGATAACTCCAGGCATTTTTTTAATAGCCTTAAATATACGAGGAAAATCCTTAAGCATTGAGCGAGGATTAACTAACCACTTCATTAATGTAAGACCTGTAATCAACTCAAAGAACCCAACAAGTTTTTCAGCAAGACTACCATCTCCTGTTAATTTAGCCCATCCTTGTCCTATATTCGTTAAAGATGTCCCGAATAATTCAACTATTCCCTTAAATATCTTTACTAAATCTTGTACTACTTTAACATTCTGAATATCAGCTAACCATTGAAGCATACCAATCTTTGCTAAAGCTCCAAGTATTCCTAACAAACTAGATGCAGGAGCAACAGCAGCACTAGCTAATTTACCCAACCCCAACCTTTTTTTAACAGGAGTATCGCCAGGACGTTTAATTCTCTTCGCATTCTCAAGTTTACTACGAAGTCTTTCATTACTACGTTTTATTCTTAAAATGTCTTGAAGTTTTTCTGCCGTCTTCTTTAATTCTTCCTTAATTATATCAGGTTCTGGATCTTTAACTAATGCTCCTCCTCTACCTACTCCTGCATTCCTTTTATCAATAATATCTTTTAAAAAAGATTTAAATCGTGGTTTCTCTAACTGTTTAGAAGCTTCTATAGAACCTTCACCCCCACTTAGAGCTCTTTCATAGATCTTTTCTGCCTTTCTCCTATCACCATGCAGATTTATATCAGATAATTTCTTTGCCATTATATAATAGTCCTATAAGTAGTTCCCATCTTACCAAAACTAGGATAATTATCACCAATAAATGTTGAAGATGCAGTTGTTGAAGCAGTATTTACTGTATTAGATGACACTCCAATAACATTTTTAGTATCAGTTCTAAAATCAGAAAACTCTAGCATATTATTTTCTCTCTGTACTAAACTTAAAGTCTTACCAGTTTCACTACTATCATCTAATTTATTAATCAAAGTATTATTAACAAGCGCATTGTTTATTGTAGACTTACCTTTAAAATCTCTACCCACAGAATTCATAACAGCAAATGTACCAGAACCCCAGAAATCAACAGCGGGTTTAGACATCACATACTCACCCATAGTCAACCAGGCAGGAACAGTATCAACACCACCACCCTTATTATATCCTTTAACTTCACCACCTTTATTAAATTTCTTACCACCTAATCCTGTGGGATCCTTTCGTAATCCAAGAGGATCATTAAGTCGGTCAGTCATATTATTAAGTGATCCTGGCCCACCAACATCTTTAGTTCTTGATCCTTGTAATATTGCCTCGTTATCTCCAGCAGTATTCCCAGAAGTACTTTCAGATGTATTTAATGCCTCTCTTTTTGTTTCATCAGTTTTTACTGGTTGCTCTGCAATATTCGTTACAACTTCTCCAACACCTTCAAACCATGTTATAATAGCATCAATAAGACCCCTAACAAATTCTTCACCACTAGTTACTATCCCACCAGTCAAAACAGTTGTTAGGGCACCAATCAACCTTGGCATAACATCCATCATCAACCAACGAGGAATTTCAAGAAGACTACCAAAGAATTTTTCAGGATCTTCAAATATAGTACCATCAAATATATTTCCTAACACATCAAAAATCTTTCCTAATCCCTCAACTGTAGTAAGAATTAATGCGACACCTAACTTAGCAATTGGTCCAAGTATATGTTTACCTAACCACTTCATCACTGCAACAGTATCTTCGAAAAACTTAACCAGACCCTGTACAGCTTTTTCATTCGCAGGATCACTAATCCAATCAAGTATACCAATTTTTGCTAGATCCCCAAATATTCCTAACAGATTTGATGCAGGAGATTTCAATGCTCCACCAACAAGGCCTCCTATTCCTCCTTTAGATTTCTTTGCTTCTTGTGCTTGTTGTTCCGCTGTCCTTTGAGACTGTTCTTTATCTCTAGCAAAATCTAAAATAGATTCCTGTATCCTATCTCGTTCTTGTCTCTCTACTTCTAATATTTGTGCTAATGTTGATCTAATTGATTCAAGTATTCCTATAATCCCAGTACCAGTTGGAATTGAACCTATACTTTCCTGACTAGTTGGAATTGCAGATCCTATACTACTCGAAGATCTAAGAGCAAGTGGTCCTCCTGCAAACATACCACCACCTTCTCCTTTACCAAACAATCCTCGTTGTATTCTATCCCTACGTCTCTGTTTGCCCCTAGTACCACGTATTAAACCTGCTCGAACGCCCTCACCAGTGGCAAATTTTGCCCCTTTTGTTAGTACTGATCCTAATGTTGATAAGCCAAGAGCCATAAATTATTTACTGTGAAATGTTTTGTTGTTTTTGACGATCATTCTCTTCTTTAATGAATTCGATGAGCATCTGTACATAGATCTCTCGTTCCCACGGCATCATATTTTCCAATTCAGTTAGACTATACTTGTGATGCTGCATTAAACTGAAGTTCACTCGGTAATAGTTCTCTAGACTTTCATGGGCTAGGGCTAGACGAAAAAACTTTGCAGACCCTCAATAACTACATCACTCTTAACCTTTGTATTTGGATTCGTTACCTTAATCTTATGAGAAAGTTTAGGCATCGTCTCAAAAAATTGTTGAACCTTAAGGAACTGTTGTGTATCCATTTCTTCTAGGAAAGCTAATACTTCTTTCTTAGAAAAACTAGATGACTCATATACTTCCTCACCATCTACAACTTGGTCTATACATAACGAAGCAATTTCAAATACATCATCGACCTGTGATGTTTCACTCTTTAGATTCTGTTTTATAAAAAGATCCATACTTGGATACTTCATTACTACAGAAACAGTATCATTCAATTTAATTATATTATTATGACCTTTTGTTTTCTGTACTTTAATATCATCAATGTTTACCTCAACAGGTACAACAGTTTCTTTATCATCTGGACATGTTATATTTAATTCTATAGATTCGCCAACAGACTTACCTCTAATGTTTAAAAATATATATTCGATATCAAAAAGAGAAAGACTATCTATCTTAAATCTTGGAGACTGAATACAATTACCTAAGATAACCTTAACAGCATTTGCCATTTGGTTTTCATCTTCAGTTTCCATAGCAAGTAGAAGAATCTTTTCTTCTTTAACAAGGAATGGTCTATATTTTATTTTCTTTCCAGTAGAGGGAACTTCCAACTCATATGTTGGCGTAGCAAGCTTTGGTAAAGGCATAACAACAAATAATATCTAAAGGTATTTATCAGGCAATTCTTATGCTGAAAATACAGCTGTGTTTGTGGTAGTGGTAGTAGGACTTTGAAAATCACTCTCACCACCAGCATTAACAATATCCGTTACACTCATAATTCTGCCTCCAGTTATTGCAGTAGTAGTATGACTCTCATATTCAAATCCAACTGATAATTTACTCATAGATGTATCACCATATGATAATGGTACTGAAGCTATATTAGCAGGAAAAGCATTAAACAATTTAGTTGCCTGTACTGGAACAGCTTTACGAAATGCTACGTGACCTTTCTGAACTCCTGATTTATTATGTATTCGATATTCTGATCCATAAAATTGTTGTTTGTCTGGTATTATATCATGCATCTTAAATGACTTATCCCATTTTGATTCATCCATGCCACTAACAACATTATTTCGTGATCTATTCATCTGACTACTCGTTGCTGACTCATATTTAATTATATCAATATCCACAGCATAATCATCTCTATAGGTAGATCTCAATCTACTACTTCTTTGTTGACTCTGACCAGTTGAACCACCACTATAATTGTAAATAAAATTAGTCCATATATCAAACACAGTTTTAACAATCGAATCTGCATCCATCATAAATGACATATTCACCTCACTAAACACAGATCCATAAGCATATTTTAACTGTGGACTATTATTAATTCTATACTCACCAGTAGACATCTGAAGTCCTGGCATAGAAGTTTCATCAGTATACAATCTCATTAAGGTTTGCAAACCTCTGAGCTCAGCCGATAACTCTTTAAATAATGGGTTACTAGATGATTTTCCTGATTTTCCTAGAGTTGATGCCCAATTAATTGTCACATCATAAAAATTACTAACACTAAATCCATATTTGAATATATGCGATCTAAACTCGGCATAATTCGACATATTTAATTCTGTATCTATTACTCTCATTGTGCGGTTTCTCCCCAGACGGCTGATTTACTATATTGTTGATACAAACCTCTTCTCCTAGTAACAAAATTTTCCACAGGAAGAAACACAGAAGTTAGATAGTCTTCACTATTTATTCTATATAGGGGAGTTTCTAAACCTTCTAACACATAATTATGATAACACTGTTTTGGTATATCTAATATACCTTCCTTTAATTTCAAAACAGTATTCATTCTACGTACATGTCTAAGATAATGTAAGTTGGCTCCTAAGAATTTTGTTCCTGTACTTAATGCATAGACTAAAGGAAACTCATCATAATATTTTAACTTACGAGCATAGGTTGCCTTATACTCAAAGAGATATAATTGGCCAGGAACAGGTATCATACTCTCTTCCAAGTTAGTCATCTCAGTATAAAGATCTGTCTTCTGAAAATACATTCTGACATTATCTCTATACCAAGAAT
>VTLG01017010.1_pt1 | contig 13472 bp, 13 predicted proteins | sample 4694571 | NCBI WGS metagenome assembly VTLG01 (sample SAMN12604809, study PRJNA352737) | marine metagenome | biome: ENVO:00000447; feature: ENVO:00000209|ENVO:00000569|ENVO:01000036; material: ENVO:00002151; isolation source: viral sequences binned using virsorter ...
ACCCTTTTCGTGTATGCCAACTATCTGCTGATGATGGGCTTCTCATATATTCTACAGTTACTCCAATAAAATCTTTAGCATCTAACCATTTATGTTTGATTTTGTGATGAATATGATGTAAATACCAGTACCTAAACTTAGTTTCACTCCACATTTTAGGCTTTTCTTGAGCCATTAAAAGAGGAAGCTTATCCATCTTAGCACCATCTCCATGTTCTAATCCAATTAAATTATTACCATACTTATAATATTTTCTATGAGCCACGCTAATATCAAATGTAATATCTTCTGCCTTTCTAAACCAAGATTTTAAAGTGTGTGCTAAATGAAACCCACTCTGATAGTCGTGATTACTCATAGAGTGCAATACATCTACAGGAGCCATAGTCCTAAGCATTTCTATTACCTTAACATAAAGCATTAAAGCTATCTCATAATGTTCCCACCACTTACCATCAGTATCTTGATGCGTCCCTTTAGTTGTGGTATTATATACATTATCTATATGAAGAACATCATTACCAATACAAAACAAAATCCTGTCAACATCAAACCCTTCAGCCTTATTCATCAACCCCTGTACCCCATCTACAACTCTCATTACAGCAGTTTCACAATCATAAGCCTCTCCTGTTTCTGTTTCATTTGCATACTTACCTATATGTATATCTGCAGGATTTATAACTAAAAGATGATTTCCTTTCTCTCTTTCAATAGGTTCGTATTCAGGAGAATGCCCCTCTATAAAACCATTTATACTCTTAAATATTTCTTTCTCATCTATTCCACAATCTTCTTTAGTAACTATTGAAAATCTATAATCGCCACTAGCTGATTGCCAATGTTTTACACTTACTACATCTTTCTTATCTATACCTCTCTCTAATAAATGTAAATCTAATGATGAATTGTTGTTGAGGTTATCTAGTGTTTCTGCCCTACTCTGCTTTATTAAATCTTCTTCTTCAGGAGTGAGCCTTAGTCTTTTCCCATATTCTTTTGACATACACAAATATATAAAAAAACAACACACACATATAAAAAAAGTGAGGAGTTATTAACTCCCCACTCTTAACTACTAACTATCCCACTCAGAAAACACTCAAAGAAGGAACTGTAAAATTACATTATTTTTTTGATATATCAGCAATTCCTTGTCCTAAAATTAGAACGAGAATTGAATGATAAAGATTTGTAGCTGTTCCTTCATCTACACCTAGATAGGTTACTATTGCAGGAACTACTACTGCTGAGATTGCATACCAAAATTTCTTTGATTTTAGCATTGCTTTAATTAGCCAATTTTTCATTTTATTTATTTTTTAAAGTTATTATTAAAGTTTATAGGATATTCCTAAGTTAAATTTTCCACTATCTTCTGATTCTGAATCCAAATCTATACTGTAATTTGGCTCCACATACACGCTACCCCAAACCTTTACAGCGTAACCAACACCAATTCTAGCATTATCAAAAGTATCTTTCTTTGGTAAATCTGCAGATACATATAAATTATCATTTACATTATATCTTACAAACATATCATAATCATCTCCACTTTTTCTTAATCCAATCATATAACCACTATCTAAGGAATATCCAATTCCAATAGAATTTGTTATATTTTCTGTTGCCCAACTTTCATCTTCGTTAGGAAAATCTATGTTGCTGACTACCGAATATTGTGCTGATGCACATAACGAAGTCAAAACAACTGCCATCATTAAAACTATTTTTTTCATTTTTATCTATTTTTAATTATTAAATTTATTTCTTTACTTAATTGATTACCCAAAATATAATCCATTAGGTAAGCGTGAGCCACTTTACTTTCTAAAATCTTATCAGGACTCTTAGCTCTATGAGTTCCTGTTAATATACACCCCCTACTATCTGAAGGATAATTTCCTCGGTGGAACAAGATATAACTTCTGTTCGGCACATCCTCCACCAACAAATGAACATAATCTCTTGTTGCACTTTCTCTTGCTAATCTTACTCTACACTTATACTCTCCGTCAGGGATGCAAGATACACTTTTTTCGTTATCTCTCCACGCTAATTCTAGTGTATGTGCAATAAATTCTGCATTGCAATAAAGCTTTCCAATTACCGATTTATCAGTAAATGTATCCCTGATTAACAGTAGGTTTGCTATGCTTTTTTTTTCGGTCATACTTTTTTTTATTTTTATGAACCTTCGTAAAAGACAATTTAATACGCCTTTCATTTTCTTCCCTGCCCTCTATATTTCTTTTTATATCCATTTTGACTTCTTGAAGCGTTTTTAGAATGAACTCCCTTACGCTTTTTTCTGCTAGGTTCGGCAAACCTAAAAACTTTTACTTTAGCCACATCACTTCTTTTTGCGTAATTTAAAAAACTTATAAACGGTAAAAATAATAGCTAAAGATGTAGAAATGAAAAGCAAAACCTCATTACACTCACTAAAACTCAACCCTATTACACCTCCATTTGCTGCTAAAACCTCTACTGTGTCCCTCATGTTACTATTTATAATTGCTTTCATTTTATTTTATTTTGAATATCCTATTTCTATAGATAGATTTGCATACACCACAACCTCCCCCTCTATTTCTTCATTTGCTTTTATCATTAAAAAAAGATGATTACCGAACCCTATATCTGTTTCTGCGAAATCAGTAGAAGCCAAAGAGTAAGTGTTTATTTTATTATCACTAGACAGCCCTACAACTGACTTTTCAATCAAAACAAGAGGATATGCAGTTGTTGCAGATGATGATGGGGCATATTGAACCAAAGCAACTGTAAATCCATTTCCATCAGGAGAGCTAACCTGAAGATTCCCACTATTTATAATCCCTGCCAACTCATTAGTTAGTTGCCCAATTCTAAAAAACTTTTTTTGATTAACTGTCGTTCCACTACTTATAGTGGCACTACCATAATCTTGATTAATATCGTAAGGACTTTGACCCTGAACTTGAGCTTCAGGATAACTATAATTAGTAAGCAAAGTGCAATACCCTGAAAAAGTAAACTTTCTTGTTTTTATATTAGTTTTACTAATCCACTCTAAAGAGCCATCCGTAAAACCTGGAGTTCCTGCCCCTTTAGATAGTATAGTGCTGTTACTAGCACTTTCAAGGCCTTTAGGATTGTGTCTATTAATATCGGTTAGGTTTTTGTGTTCGTTTGATGCCATATATTATTTTATTTTAACAATCATTACACCCACAACCATTAACAGAGCAGCCACAAGTAGAGCAATCATCAACTCCATTATAGCCATATATACTATCATAGAATATCATACCATGAGCCTTGTAAGTATCACTCATACTCTTAGGTTTATTATTAGCAAAGGTAGGGTATAACCCTGCTTGGTCAGTTCCATTCAAAAAATCCATCATGTCGTTAGCAAATATATCTGCCTTTCTGTATGTGTCTTGTTTGAATACATTAAATGCATCTTGATTTATAATTCTTGAGAACTCATCTATATTATTTACAACACCACTAGAAGATATATTGCTCATAATATCGTTTACAACTTCAAATCTCACAAACCAAGACAAACAATCGTCTAAATAATAATCCATAAAGTTTTGATTATCCTGAGTAAGCCCCCCAACAGTAGGGTAGTCCCCTGTATTATGCTGCTCCTTTAATTCTGCATAGAATTTATCCCCAAGCAAAGGGCGTATATGAGCCAACTCAGACAAAATAATAGTATTCTCTGAAACAAGAACAGGGTCTGTGTTTTTATTAGTAAAAGTTTTATCAATTACTTCCCCTGCAGTTACTAGCGTTGCGTATTGTTTAGTGTTCCCCATATCTTATTGTTCTACTGTTATTTCCTTTCTTTCATCAACCTCCCCATCTCCATCATCATCTCTTTCTGTAACTATAATCTCTCTATCAGCAACAAACATATCTCCATCTTCTAACATTGGCAAGTCCTCATCTATTAATGCTCTCTGCTCGTTTATAGTCAACACCTCTCTAATATCCACATCATTTGCATAAGAGATTGGTGGTTCATAATGTATTTTTAAATCTTTAGGGTCATAACCCATTTCATTGTAAAGAACTGTTCTTATTCCATTTAACAACAGCTCAGAAGTATCTCTGATTACCGTTGTCATTACTAAATCATAAGCAATCCTTATCTCGCTTCCTGTATTATTCATTTTTCCTGAACTAACAATTCCTGATAATGACGGCTGCCATCTATTAGCAGTTATTATATTTTGGTCGGTAATTTGTTGTAAATCAATCCAACTCCCCTCTTGGTCATCTTTTATAATCTGCACATTAGCAGGAGATGTATCTCCATTCTTTACTATAAATAATATCTTTCCATTATTACCCTCCCCTACAAATTTCTTTTGAGCTTCTTGAACCATCTTTTGAGCTTCTTCTTCGCCCATATCTCCATTTATCTCAACGATAGCAGAAGGCTGAAATCCATTTAAGAATTTAGTATGATTCCACTTGCCAATCTCATAATCAACACAGATATGCTCTAGTGCTGCGACATAATCAGGAAGTCCGTAAAAATTAAAGGTAGGTTCGTAATCTTTAAAGTGAATTACAAACTTGTTGTGTGCTACTCTAGGATATATAGGCAGTCTTTTTGTTTTTTTATCGTTATTCCAATACTTACACCAATCAGAATTAATATAAACCTCTTTCTTTGACTTACTCATTCTAACTGTTGTTGCATCTAAATGATATATATTAACCCCACCATCATAAAGAACACACTCCATATAAGCATTCCCAAAAGTATAATAATCATCAGCTAATTTCTTAAAGACATCTCTTAAAGATTCTTTATCTGCATTAACATCTTCAATAAATTCTCTTAATGAATCATTATCACAAACAAATTTTGCCCCACTTGTGAATACAGTTTTTTGAGCCAACACACTTCTATGTGTAGAGGACTTTCTTTTTAGTTCTGCTAAGTATTGTGGGAAAAGGTTATCATCTCCAAAAGGGATATAATCAGTATTTAAACTTTTTATATCTTTTGTTTCTGTAATATTAGGAGGAACAGTTAAATCAAATACACCAAACTCAAAGGTATTACTCTTTTTCGCTGTCTTTACTTGGCTTTTCTTTTTTGAGCTTTTTGCTAGTGTTTTTTTCATTTGATTTATTAATTTTATCAACCTTATCTATCCAATCAGTCATATTCAACACCTCATAAGCGTAAGCTAATTGCTCTTGGCTTAAATCAGTTCTAAAATCTACACTTTCTTTTTCTGCAAGTCTTAACCCCTTAATTGCATTGTCGTTTACTTTGTATTCTGCCATTTCTAAATATATATTTATCAAAACTACATTATTTTCGTCATTACAGCCACACACCATCAAAAAGATATTAATAAAGAAGTGTTATTAACTAACACTCCTTTATAAATAAATTTATTATTATGAAGTAACCAACCCTAAACCATCAGCATCAAGAGTAATAGTACCAACATAAGTTCTAGGTATTTCGTATTGAGTAGCAACAAGAGTTACTGTAACTCCAATCTCATCAGAGAAAGCTGCCCCTGTTCCTCCCTCTACCGACTGCAATCTACACCATTGTTGAGTTCTCTCACATGCATTTAAATCTTCATTCGCCAAAGTATTTGAAAGCCCTATTACTTTATTGTGTAAGTGACTTGCCGAAGGAGCTGTTGTTCCTGACGCAGTATCATTATTATCTATAATCATTGCCATCAAACAATCCCCATCAAACTTATAAATCTGATTAAATTGAAGTGTTGTTAATCCTGGAATAAACCAAGACAAAGTACACTCATAAGTAGTAAACTCTTTTCCTTCATTAGTCCCTGATACAGTTAAAGAAGAAGATTCAATTCTGCTTTCCCACACACCCCAATTTGCACTAACCCCTGTGCTTTGGTCTATTTCATCAATCGTATGTAGAGTATCATCAAAAACTACTTCTTCTGTAGTTGTATGTGCTCTAAGTGCTATAAGTCGTGTTCCACCTACTGATTGCAGGTCATCACATGTTATTGCCATTCCATCTGCTATTGCCATATTATTTTATTTTTTTATTGTTATTAAAATTAATTATTATGTTGTAGTGGATGTTCCTGTACCAACTCCTGCATTAGTATATAAGGCTATAACTCCAGGAGATGCGTAAGTCCTAAGAGCCTCCCATTGTTTACACCCTAGTGTTACTGTCCAACCATTATCGTCATTATACGCTGCTCCTGATACTCCTTCCGCTCCTGTCATACTAGCAAAAGTTTGATTACGAATCAAACCTGCAGTAGCCTCATTCATGTATTTCTGACTTACTCCTAATACATAATTCTTTCCATTATTCCCTATTGCTATTGCCATCATACAAGTATCCATCATATCCTGTATAGCAGCAGCTTTTGAACTCGTCATCTCAGGCATCATAAAGCTTAAACTACACTCATAAGAAGTAGAACCGTTCTCTTTAGCCGCAGTAACAGTTAGAGATGGTAACTCATTCTTAAACTCAAAATTATACCAAGTAGCTGTAGACCCTACAGTATCTACAATGCTAGAAATCTCATGAGCTGCTGCAGAATTGACAAAAGTTACTTCATCCCCTGTTGCATAACTTCTTATAAGGATATTTTTTATCCCTCCTGCTCCTGCCACATTTGAACAGCCTATATTTATTCCATTTGTTATTGCCATTGTTTTATTATTTTAAAAATTAAAAAAAAGTATTTAGGGTGGGTTGCCCCACCCTATTTACTATATTTTATTACGAAGTAAGGCAAGTTCCATACACTAAAGAGCTCCATCCATATTGGAAGCCCATAGTGAAGTAAGAACGAACATACATATTGTCAGAAGCCTCATCATAGAACATTTTTAACTCATTTTCTGGAGCATTAACATCTGTCCCAATAAATAAATTATCTATCGCTGCGTAGATAACTCCATTACAAGCTTGAAATCCTGCTCCTAATGAATCAAGTACCCCAAAAATATCAGGTAAATCTGCTCCTGTTCTTGCAGTTAAAGCATCATCCCAAGTATACATAGGAACACACTCAATACCTCTAAAGTATAATCTTCCTTTTCCTGCTTGTGCTTCAGAGTGTCCATAATCAACTGCTCCGTTTACTGCAGTTGCTGTTAAGTTAGAGTACCAAGCATTATAAATGTTTGGAGTCATAAACATTCTCTTTCTACCTGCCTCAACTTGTTGAAGTGCTGCAGGTGCTCCTGCAAAAGCTTTTTCTAAAACATTTGTTGCGTCTGTAGTAGAGATAGTTCCTTGAACAACATTATAATCTACTGCCACTCCTGAGCCTGTTACTCTTTGTAAAGAACCTGCATCAGCGAAACCAGCATCTCCACCTAATTTATTCCAAAGACCTTCGCCCATTGATTCATAAGTACAATCTGCTACTGCCGCTCCACCTGCAGCAAATCCTGCCCAGATGTTTCTACTCATATCGTTCTGAATACCATTTCTTACTCTGTTGATAATTACATCTGCTAATTGTGTTCCTGTTAAGTCAGGCATATTGATGCCATTCTTATAAGACTCTACAATTACTTGGTCTTTAAACTCATCCCAACATTGAGTTTGTTTTACAGAAACATTTTCTACTGTAATTGTTTTGTTCGTTACAGTAAATCCTGCAGGGTCACAACCTACATTTGCCCCACAACCTTCATTTGCTGCTGTAATGCCCTTCAACGCAGGAGCCATTACTATATTTTGTTTATATTTCACAGATGGATATATAGTGTAATTACCACTAATACTATCGCTATGAAACATTGGCTCTAAAAGAATTTTAGATGCGTAAGTGCCATTGTATGCGGTCATTCCTCCGCCTTGTAGTGCTACATTTGCCATTTTTTTATGTTTTTAAGTTATTAATTAGTTAAATTGATTTTAGCCAACATTCCATTCCAAAACGCAGCATCTTTCTCCTCTACAGCATTTTTTACTACTGCAGGGTCGCCATCTGTAGAGATTTCAGTTCCCCTTGCATTTGCTTTACTTAATAAAGCGGTAAGTCTTTCCACTTCCTCAGTCAGAGTTTCTTTCTCTCCTTCTAAATCAGTTACCGACCCACTAAGTGTAGCAGCATTTCCTTCTAACTCTGAAAACTTATTTAAAATTTCAGCTTCATCAGAAATAGTTACTTCCACTTCCGTTGTTGATTCTCCAACCTCAACATTAGAATCATCACTTTTAACTCTAGTGATAATATCCTCAATTTTGCTATTGAACCAATTTTTTAATTCTTCGGTCATGTTTTTACTTTTTAGATTAATATTCAATTTGCTTTTGATTTCCTCGTTTGTTATGTTTTTAAACTTAGAAACATCATATTTGGCTGCCACCTTAATAGCATCCGAGATAGAGTCAACAAAACCTAACTCAAATGCCTCATCAGCATTTAACCAAGTTTCTTCGTCCATCATTTCTTTTACCTTGTCATAAGGTAGATTTGTTTTCTTTATATATATGTCAGCAATCTCATTACTAATCTTCTCTAAAAGATTCGCTGTCTTTTTTAATTCTTTAGCCTCTCCCATTGCTCCACCCCAAGCGTTGTGAATCATAAATAGAGAGTTCTCAGCCATAACCACTTTATCAGCAGCCAATGCAACCACACTACCCATACTGGCAGCTATCCCCTCAATGTAAACTGTAGTTTCTGCAGTTCTTTTCTTTAGCACATTATAAATAGCCATTCCTTCAAAAACATCTCCACCTACACAATTAATATGTAGATTTAATGGAGTATTCTTAAACCCTTTAATTTCATCAATAAAACTTTGAGCATTCATTCCGAAAGCACCTATCTCGTCAAAGATATAAACATCTACTACTTTATTAGATGTCTTTGACTGTATATTATACCAATTTTCCTTCACTCGGCAAATATATTTTTATACTATGAGAATCTTACGCAGTTTTTGGAAAAAACTTTAGTAGGTAATATTTTCTGTGAGTTGCTGCTTCCTTCTTTCTTTATATACGACACTCTGAGCTTGTCTTTCAGATATATCATACTTGATAGATAAGTCCATAAAAGTGTGGGTTCGGTTTCCCTCATTAAATCTTAACATACAATCAAAATCATATATTATCATATAGTTTCTTAGAATTTTAGGAGCTATTATCCCTTTTTCAATCAAATGCCTTATAGTATCCTTTGATGTAGGCTCTCCAAATCTTAAGCTAACCTCTTTGTTTAGCAGCTCTAAATATTCTTCAACAACCTTTATGTTGTTTTGTTTCTTAGCCATATATTAGTTTCTTGTTCCTGTAGGCGAAAGAGCACCTGTTATTGTTTTATGTTTTTTAATCTTCTTAGCTTTTTTCTTAACAACTTTAATTACTTCTCTGATTTCTTTTCTTGTTCTTTTAGGATTAGGAGCTTTAGCAGTTTCAACAGCTTTTAATCTTTCACTAGAAATATAATCAGCTAAGTCGTGAAAAAATTTTGTTACTGCTTTTCTACACCCAACACAACCCTTTGATTGCTTATTGCTTGGAAAATGCTGATGCCATAAAACAAAAAATAAATCTAAAGCTCGGTTATTATATGTGCCGTTCAAATTCATTTCAGCTTTATTAGCAATCGCAAGACTAACTATCTCATCTTTTTTTTCTTCAGTATAATTTTTCAGTATTGATTCGTAGTTCATATTTATAAAATTTAATTATTACTCTTTCCACTTATATAAAGGACACTCTCCGAAAAATTCTTTTGTAAGGGTTGCTTTTGCTTCTAAGAAACAACTACACTTCCCACACCTTGCTCCTTTTGTCCATTTAGGATATTTCAACATTAAGAAGTTTCTGTAAAAGTCGCACTTTTTGCAGACACTTATCCTATCGTTCTTTATTTTTTTACTAACAAACATTTGTTTATATTAAAAAGTTGCATTTGCCTGAATCACGCTAACTGTTGATTGACTATCTGTTATGTCTGCTTCAACCACTACTACTTTTTTCTGTCTATCCATAGAGTTTAACATATTACTCTGACCTACAGCATTGAATTGTGATTCAGTAAAAGCAGGAGAACTCATTAATCCTCCATCAGCAAACTTAACCCCACCACCTACTTGATTCATTTCAGATAATTGATTCCTAAACATAGCTGTACTTCTTTTATTTATAACAGCCTCTCCACCCTCTAATTCTGCCACTCTACCACCTACATTAAATTTCTCTCCTCCATGTGCGTGAGATTTGCCATGAACCATTCCACCTCTTGCAAACTTACCATCATCAATAATACCTCCTTTTTCAAACATACCCATAATTTTTTTAATCATTATTATAGTTGCTGCAAATGCAATTAGATTTATAGGCCATGGCAAACTACTACCACTCTTTAAAACAGCTTTTGTCCCTAAGAACGGTATCTGTATAGCGTTTGCAGCAGTTTCAGCCTGTGTCATTACTGTAGCCACTCCTGATGCAGCAGCGTTAGCTCCTAGAGCAACAGTATCAGTAACAACTGCTCCTGTGTGCCCAATCTTAGCTATGGTTGCTAGATTTTCTTGTAGTGTACTAAATGCTGTGATTATGTTTGCAGCTTCAGATATTGCATTCCCTACTTCCTTTACTGCATTTAATTTTTCATTATCCCCTGCTAGAGTTGTTAAGGCACTTCCCACCCCACCCATAGCAGAAACTTGTTCTTTCATCATTTCTTTTTGAGTTTGATTTACCTCAACTTGATTTTTCAAAATAGAATTATTGATGTCAATTAATTCAACAGCATTTCCTGCGTATAGATTCGCCCTTTGCTGCAGGTATTCAGCTTCTAATTGTAGCATACGATTATCAAACTCTATTTTACTCATCATAGTAGTTGATTCTTCTAACTGTAAAGCAGTAACCTTAGCATCAAACGCTTGTTTTAATACTCTTTCTTTTTCTTTTATCTGAGTTTTTATGATTTGTAATTCTACATTGTTGGCATTCTGTCTATTTGTTTCTAGTTTCTTAGCCTCCTCTGTTGTTAATTCCACTCTATCGCCTATTGCCTCTAAAAGCTCATCATATTCAGCATCTAAAAAATCTTTCCTTGCTTGTAAAGACCTCTCATCAAACTCTGCTTTAGTTATTTCCTTCTTTATTAATTGTTGCTGCAACATAGTAATCTCGTCTAAATAATCACTTTCGTGTATAGCGAGGGTTTCAGAAAGATTAAGCTTTGTTAATTTTAGTTTTTCATCTAAATACCGAGATTGAAGTTGAACACCAAGCTTACCATTTTTTTGACTTTTTGAAAGAGTAGCGAATTCTTGTCTATTTATATCTATATTGGCTTGAATTATTTTTCCTGCAGCATCCTCTACACCAATCGTCCCATCTAGTTGCATTTGTTTTATCTCATTAAGCTTTACCTGTAACTTCGTAGCCCAATCAGCAGCTTCTTGACCTTTATTTCCACCACCACCTCCACCTATGTCAAGTCCTAGCATTTTTTCTAAATCAATATCTTCTAACATTGGCTCAAGTGTTCCGACTAAGTGTTTTGCCTCTTTTAATTCTTGTCTTAGCACTCCTATTCTATCTACAGCATCTGAAATACCTTTTCTTGATTCCCCTTGCTTACCACCTTCAAACATATTTAAAAAACCATGCTTTAGTCCTTGCCAAGACTCTCCTGTGTCCCAACTCCAAAAATCGCTTTTTATCTGTGCTTTTACTTTATCATTTAAGTCGTGGGCATCAGCTAACGATTCTATAGCAGCGTCTAGCGAAGCTTGTATTGTAACGACCTCAACCTTAACCCCTGCCAAACTATCTGTTATTGCCTTAACTCTAGCTATCTCTATAAGCTCTTTTTTGTATTCTGCAGCAGCCTCTTTTAAATCGTCAAATTCAGTTACCCCTGCCCTTAAATGACCAAAAAACTCAGGACTTAGTTTATTTAATTTCCTTAATATTTTTTCTTGGTCTTTTAGCTCAGTATTTTCCTCTCCATACTTTTTTATCAGTCCTTCTATAATTGTAAGTTTCTTGCTGTCTGTTTGCTCAGAGTCTTGTTTAATTTTTTCTAATGTTTTTTCCTCATCTATTATGCCCTGTATAGCCCTCCCATGTTCATCCATTATAGACGCTAATTTTTCTTCCTCACTAGCAGCAAACATAAATCTTGCAGCAAGTTCTCCCAAAGCAATAATTAAAAGACCAATACCTGTTGAGGCAATAGCAACTTTTAATGTTCTCATTGCAGCAGTAAGTGCAATAGTAAGACCTCTAGTAATAGTCATAGCCGTACCTGTAGCTGCAACATCTACTGCAAATAATCTCATTAACGCCCTTGCAGGTTTTAATCCAATAACTAAGGCAAATATTGCTTTAGTAAAAAACTTTACCTGTGTTATTAATCTTTTTATTTTTTCTTCGTTTTCAGCCAATCTATTAAGCCAATTCGCTAGTTTATTTAGGGCGTCCTTTATAGCTCCTCCAAAGTTTTTCATTATAGAAATACTCAGGCCTTGCATTGCAGATTTTGCTCTCAGTAACGACCCCTGTAAAGTATCTCCAACCATTTGAGCCATTCTATATCCTTCTCCACTCGCATTATTTAATTCATCTCTGAAATCTATAAGCCCATCAGCACTCATAAGTAGTGTTTCAAATGCTGCTGCCTGTCTTATATCTACCACCTCCATTACATCAGCCATACTACCTCCTTCTAAAACAAATTGCTCCATAGCAGGAACTAACTCATCTAAAGAGTGAATTGTCTTTCCAAAAGATTTTGAAAGTTCAGATGTAGGGTCTTGCATTTTAAGTAAGATGTTTCTCATAGATGTACCTGCGATAGAAGCCTCAATACCTGCATCAGTTAACTTAGCCATCATTGCTGCTGTATCCTCAATAGAGAATCCTGCAGATTTTGCAATCGGAGCAACCTTAGTCATTGATGTCTGCCATTTTTCTATATCCATAGCAGAACTTGCAAATGTAACAGCCATAACATCTACCACTCTTGTTGTTTCTGAAGCGTCAAGATTGAACCCTCTAATTGCTGCCCCTGCTACTGTTGCACTTCTCGCCAAATCACTACCTGTTGCCGTTGCTAAATCAAGAGTAGGTCTAACGGCATTCTGAATCTCTTGTGCTGTAAATCCTAATTTAGAGAAATTTAACATAAGCTCTCCTACCTGTGATGCAGTAAAGAATGTAGACCTACCTAACTCCTCTGCTGTTTCTGTTAGACCTGCAAATTCTTTTTCAGTTGCTCCTGAAACAGCATTTACCTTAGCCATTACAAACTCAAACTCAGTAAAAGTAGATACTATAGAATTTAATGCCCTAGTTACCATTCTAAATGCTCCAACCACAATACCTATAGTAGCAGCAGCTTTAACAAAAGACTTTGAGAGAGAACCACTGGCCTTTGTTGATTTCTTGGTCGCAGCAGTAGTCCCTGCCATATCTTTATTTAAAGTTCTTAATGCTTTAGAAT
>VTLG01005494.1_pt1 | contig 13471 bp, 11 predicted proteins | sample 4694571 | NCBI WGS metagenome assembly VTLG01 (sample SAMN12604809, study PRJNA352737) | marine metagenome | biome: ENVO:00000447; feature: ENVO:00000209|ENVO:00000569|ENVO:01000036; material: ENVO:00002151; isolation source: viral sequences binned using virsorter ...
GTCTGCCATTAGGTATACTCCTTAATTTCATCATTATTTATAATAAATAGTTGCTTTATAGCTGTTTACTTTCAAAATCATCTTCTTCTTCACCATCTTCATCATCTTCAGGTTCTGCATCAGCTATTTGCTGTTGAATATCGGCAATATCGTCCTCTGTCATACGAAGAACATTCTTTTTAATCCATTCATCAGAGTAGTATTTTCCAGCGTATTGATCAACATCAGCTAAAATACGCAATCTGTTTTCCATAATCTCTGCATCTTTAAGTTCTGCAAAGTGATTGTCTTCAAGAAAATCAAAATAGATTTTATCTTTTACTTCATTCCATTCTGCTTTTGTCATTGTTCCTTTTAACAATAACTGCTTCTCAAGAATAATATAAAACAACTCTGAAAATTTCAGCCTCAAGCGAGAAATAAATTTAGAGAATTTTAATTCATCTCTTGTAATTTCTGATGCTCTACCTAATTGAAATTGGTTTTCAGTTTCTAATCGTGATACAGGAACGTTCAATGATTCATATAATTTTCTACGAAAGTATAGAACATCATCTAGTTCGCCTAGATTTTGACCACCAGGCAATGTAGTAATTTCAGTACCACGGCCACCTTCGCGTCGAGGTAACCAATAGTCTTCTAACATCGTCAGGAACTTACGATCATCACGTATCTGGCCCGTTTCAGCATCATATACAAGCTTGTTCTTATGCTTAGCCATCATATCGCGTAGATACTGTTCTGCCTTACCCTTAGGTAAATTACCTACGTCAATATAGAAAATGCGGCGCTCTGGCGCTCTTGCTAGTCGATAGATAACTGTTGCATCTTCTAGCATCCGTAACTGATTGAGAGGTTTTATCGCTTTGTGAATATACGATAGAACCATATAATTTCGATTATCTAAAACACCAGAATGACAATAAGCAATAGAATCTGGTGCTATCTTAATACCTTCAGTATTAGTGCCGATACCCGTGGGCTGGTATATGAAAAATTCATCGTATTTTTTGTTTAATACAGTTTGAGTTATTTGATTTGGATTTTGTCTATCTTGTTTTTCTGCGCGTACTTTTTTAATTTTTCTTGGATCAATGTGTCTTAGTTCTTTTATACCAGCCCGCGGATTCTTAATGTCTATCATAACATGATAGTACAATCGGCCATCTACGTACCAATCTCGAAATATATTATATGATTTTGTTTGAAATTTTAATAGTGAAAGAACCGAGTCAAACTCTTCGCTAATTCTATCTTTGATATTTTTTGGTAACTCTGTATCGTCTAATACAATTTGTACAGATTGTTCTTTACTATCACCAACGATTGCTTCATTTACGATATCGTCAATGGCCTTTTCACACTCTGGTTGCAAAGTCATTTCACGATATTTCGTAACTAGGGCTGCTTCGTTTTTAGCAGTACCTTCTAAATCAACGGTAGTGCCAAAAACGCCGCCTTGTGCTATTGTGAGAGATCCGTCATCTGCTTCAGGAGGGGCAAAAGATATTACACTATCTTTTTCCTCTTCTACTCTGCCGATGCGAAATCCAAAGAGTTCTAGGGCCATTTTATATCCTTTATGTAGAGGGTAACATAGTTATTTATGCTACCCTTACAATATCACTTACCCGCCTGCTGTTCCTGTAGTACCTCCAGAAACTTGCCAGTAATCATACTGGAAAGTAGCAGAAAATTCTTCAATACCTTCCGTCTCCCAAGCAAGATCAATTGTTCCAACCTCTGAAGGAAAAAGTCCTACAAAAGTATATTCTCGAATAACTGTGCCTAGTTGATCGTATTGCTGAACTTGTGCAGTAGATTTATATTCACTTGGTGAAGATGTTCCGAATCCACGAGAATTGCCTTGAAAAGTATTGATAGCATTTGACCACTCTTCTAAAGCATTTCTAATATCATAAGATTCATCATTGATAATAGTAGGAGCCCATTCTGCATAGGTTCTATTACCAGCTATCTTAATAGCTCTACCAAAGTATTGAAGTTCAACAGTACCTAGTGTTGCCGCTGGAATCTGTGCGGATTTACACATAAAAGGAACTGAAATATCACCAACTGCATTGACGGGATTTTGAATGAACACTTGGAAGAGGGCGTTCCTCGCGCCCCCTCCTTTTAATGCCCCGGCGAACTGATTTACGTTAAAAGCCATTATTTTTCTCCTGTCCTTTTAAACTATTTATTAGAATTTGCCAACTACTTCAGAAAATTCTACACCAGTTCTTACAGCAACAAAGTTAAGCTGAATGAAGTTGATAGAACGTGCTGGTTTAATGTAAATGTCGCCCACAAACTCGTTTCGATCAATTACTTCACCAGTATTATTAGTGCCATCACAGACAACTCTAAAGTCTGTGATACCTCTTCGGCCCTGTACATCCCTCAAGAAAGGCTCTACGAGATTCTTGAATTGTGAACGGGTAAACTCGTCGTTAAATTCGAAGAGAGTATATTTCGCTGCCGTAGCAATTGCCTTCTCAAGAACAATAAACAGTCGGCGAACATTGATACGATCAAATGCGCTAGGCTTAGATTGTAGCGTTTTATCGCCAAACAGAACTGTACCTTGACCAGGGAAAGTAACAACAGGATTGATGTTATCTTTATAAAGTTGATCACGATCAGCCTTTGCTGGGTTATAAGCAAGTTTAATAACATTCTTAACACCGCCACGATTATAGCCGCCAGGTGACCACCAAGGATCTCTACTAACATCAGTTCGTACCATGATGCCAGCTACATCACCATTGAGAGGTACATAGCGATATACGTCATTATACTTATCGTACATATACTTCCAACCACTATCCATGACAGCATAGGACGAGTCGATATTGTATGTGTTACGAGTTGCAACAACATCAGTGGTTTCTTTACCTTCATAAGCGGTGTTGTTAACAACGTTGGCCCGTGTGGGTGAAATAACAGCAATACAGTCTTTACGATCTTCAGCAATGTTGTTTACATAATGCTGAAGAACAGCCGTGCTGTGATTTGATCCTAGAATGAACGAAACATCAACGGCTTCAGCAGACTTGAATTTGTTTGCTGCACGGATGTAATCGTCATTACCAGCCGCAGGTCCGTCAGTACCATTGACCATGCTATTAGCAGTAGGACTATCTTTAGTGATGAAGTTAGTACCAGAACCAGCCGCGCCACTATTCGTAGCATCTGCGCGATTACCAGCATTAGTATGAGAGACTTGATGTTTGCCCCAATATACCCACGCTGATTGCTGATTGACAACTTCTTTATAGTAGTTTGCGGCACCAGTTTCAGTCTTAGCATCGGCTGCAAGAGATAGGTTGTTATACCTCTCTAGAACTGTACCCTTAGTGCCAGAAATTGTACCGTCTTCATCAGTAATGATAACATGAATTGCATCATTCTGTGAATTAACAGTATTAGCATAAGCAGTCGTTGAAGGAATAGTATCAAATTCGTTATAATATTCCCAACGCCTCTTGATAATAGCCGCAGATTGGGCAGCAGTAGAAGTGGTCGCACCAATCCGAAGATTTTGCGCTCCGCCATCGCTATAGCCTGCATAAGTCCCTTGCATCTTGATAACAGTGTTCGAAGAAATTGAATCTACTTTACCAAGTACAATATTGTTTGAACTTAGAAGAATATCACCCTTTTGAAATTTATTCGTAAGAGTAGCTCCAAGATGGGCAGTATTACCACCGTAGCTAACGTTAACAGTATTAGAACCAGCAGTAAACAATATCGAAACGTTAGCTGCGAAAAAACGTCCCGCAGTGTTTGAACTGTTAGTACTAAAAGACTGTTCCCATGCGTTTGCATTGGTACAAGTTGATACTTTTAGTGAGTTACCTAAATCACCAGCATACTTTGCATACCAGTCTGACTTAGTGGATGAAGTAGAAAATTCTTCATCATACTTTGTTTTGTTCTTAATGAGTGTCCCACCAGCAGCACCAGAAGCCGCGTTTTTCGCGGTCGAGTCTACTGCACGGGATACCCAAAGAGCGTTAGCATAAGATAAAAAGTTAGCGGCCGTAAAAAAGTCACTCGCGGTGTTCGCATTTGGTTTATTAAAAATATTAACCAAGCGATCTTCGCTATCAACCAAAACTAATTCTTCTACAGGCCCCCATTTGAGGTGTGCGGCTATAGCGCCTTCCGTAGTCGATACGGCAGGAACTACAGTAGTAAGATCAATTTCACTTACATTAACACCAGGCGATACTTGAAATGCCATGAGAGTTCTCCTTTATATAGACAAGTTTTTTTCTATGTTTATTCTACATGACAATATTTATAAAATAACGCATCTCAAAATGTTGTTCTATTGAGTTGGTTAATATCATAACCTAAATCAATATCAATAACATCAGGATCGGGTTGACCGTCATCCATTAGAACAACATTCAATGCATCATCTTCTAACATTTTGATCTTTTCATCATATATTTTTGTCCTTATATCAACATCTGTCAAATCTTTGAAATAATCTTGTCGAGTAAGCCAACCAAATAAAACTGCACACATAACAAGATCGTCATGTGATCCTTCTTCAGCCATATACGTATTTTTTCTACTTATAAATGAAGACAATTCAGCTATTAAATCAAAATCTTCTATTATAAGCTTATCATTTTCCAATAAATCTTTTAAATTAGAGCAACCTATGCTCTTAACCGTCTTCGTTGTTCGTACACCTAATTGAATTTGTTTAGCAAAACCTCCGCCAATTCGTTGCCCTCCTCTACCTCTAGTACTTGTTATAAGTAAATTATCATATTCTAAGTCTGTATGTAAGATATCAGCTACTTGTTGGCCAATATCATTGATTTCTACCATAACAAATGCTTGATTATATCTCATTCCTACGGCAGAAATCACACTTGGATACAATAATGGAGACACAAACTGGTCTCTATATTTTGCTACTAATCTATACGGCATTTCTGATATATCAAATACAAGAAATGCTGAATAGTCTAATCCTAATCCACGAGAAGTATCTACACTAATTGCATACTCATGACCTTCTATAGGATTATGATAAATTTCTACATCATTCCAATAATCTATAGGCTTTCGAAATACTAAATTCTTTAATTTCGTAGGATGAATAAGTGTATTAGCTGATCCTAAAAACTCACATTCAAATTCCTGACGAAATTGCGCTTCACTCGTATTCGAAATAGTCTCTTTTTTCCACTCTTCATCACGATTAGGTACTTGACTCCAATGTACCTCTATTGATGCATATTTATTATTACCTTCTTCTGCGTCTGACCAAAGCTTATAAAAGTGATTCATACCATTTGGAGTAGACACAATAAACACTTTTGACGTTAAACCAGCAGAGATTGTAGGATAAACTGAACTGAAAAACTCGTCTGCCATGTTATTTCCAACAAATGCAAACTCGTCTAGAAAGATTAGATTATATGAACCACCTCGTATAGCACTAGACGATGTAGCAGCCGCTACTATCTTTGACCCGTTCTCTAGTTCTATATTACCTTTATTCCATACCATAATTCCCTGTTGAAGCCACGTAGGGAGATGTTCGTATGCAAGCTGGATTTTACCTAATAGCTCTCTAGCCAATGCTCCCTTATTCGCTAGAATAGCTATATTCTGATTGTCGTTGAATAGTATCAGCCACAGCATATAAGCTGTAACTGTAGTAGATTTGCCTGATTGTCGTGGGAGCTTACATATCACAAAACGGTTCATATCAAATAGATTAACCATTTCTTCCTGAAAATCATACAGATCAAAAGGAATAAGGCCCTTATCTATATTAACGATCTGTACATATTTCGTTATAAAATAAATTGCGTCTTTAGAACACTTAATATATTCTTTGACGTTTTCATCTGTAAACTGGATAGGTACATTAGATCGTTTTAAATTTGGATTTCCTAGATACGTATCACTCATCTTTAGCCTTTAATAGCCTTTGTAAATCGTTTGTTGATCCTACAAACAATGCGTTGGTAACGCTCTTTGGTGATTCTGTTTTCGATAGCTCTTTTACTTTCTTTTGTATATCTAGTAAATTATTATTTGCGTCTACAAGTGTTTTAGTTAACTGGCCAACTACTTCAAATGCTCTAGGATGTTCACTTTCTTTTGCTAATTCTAGCAAATAATCTAGTGCTTGATTACCCTTATCAATAACATCATATAGGTTCTGTCTTGCGAAATCATAATCTTTACTAATATCATTTGGTATCTGTGTTTGAATATCTGGTTCATTCACTTCTACCAATTCTTGATCTACGTTTAGTATTTCATTCAAATCATCGGTTACATTGTTTTTCATAGCACTCACTTATCATGGTGATGTCTCACTAATCCATCAAAAAAGTTTTCATGGTCTATTGCAACACCGTATGTATCGTTTGCGCTAATGCTTGTTATTGCTACACTAGCAGCAGAATTAGATGTTGGAGAACCGTTTGCATATAGACCAGGTGTAATAGTTATACGCGCTTGTGGTCCTTCTGTCGGTGTTGCGAACTTGATTTGGTCTCCTGTCGAGTTATTGGCGGAGGGTATAGTAAAATCGACAAGTGTTCTGCGAATAATTCCCTTTTTAGAAACAGGGCCGAATAATAGACCTTTGACAGTGAAATTAAAATTGTATATAATCGCTCTGCGAGTTTGAAAATCTGCTTCATATGTGTCCTCGATTGACATGTCATTAAGAATAGTAGGAACATCATAGTAGTGACCCATTTCTGGAACAAGCTTTACAGAGTTTGTCCATTCTGGCCGAAAAAATGGTAATATCTGTTCTACTACCTGTACAGCATCTTCATTTCCTGCGAACATTCCATATAAAGCAACCGTTAAATCATATGGTACAGGAGTAAACTGTGATCTTAATGTATTACTGCCATCGCTTATTGCGACATTCCGTCGCATTTTATTAACTGTTCTATCGGCTGCATAAGCCATATTCGTGATCTCAAAAGCCATACGCGGTAGTTGTGTAGCTACTGTGCGATTAAGACCAGGATCAGCGGTTAATCTAGCAAGAAACTTTTCTTTTGGCCCATACGCTATAGGAACTTTAAGTGTTTGAATAGCTGTACCAGCATTGTTTCTTCTAGTAATATAGATGTCATTAAACATATTACCAAACATGATAATATATTTTCTCAATGCTTGATGATAAAATTGGTGCCCAAACATTACCAGTTAGCTCCCTCTGAAAAGGGATTTCCTTCGCTAAAGTCTATAAAGTCAAGATTTGTAGAAGCACCAAAGAACTCGTTATTAGCAGTTTTGTCTGTATTCTCCAAACGATATCCCTCTTGTACGAGTGAACTGCTATCTTCAAGCACAAGAATATTACCAGCTTCGTCTAGAATCTGGAAGTTAAGGGCATTACTTGATAGGGCATCTTCAACTGCATCAATTGCAGCCACACCAGTATCAAGAGCCTCGTGACTGTACTCAAAGAGTTCGCAACGCAAATCATAGGTTTGCAAACTACCCATCTGATAGAATACTGCTTCATGTTCAACAAACTTAACTTCAAATATCTTACCGTTTAATGGCATAAACAATAGGTCACCTTCTGCTGGTCGATCTATATTATTGCCATCTGAATCCGTGTGTGTATGTTCAGCGTCTACTTCTTCATGCCAACGTCTTATTGATACAGTAAATGTGATTTGATCTCTGACCTCTACATTAAATTTACTAAGGAAATCACCTTCGCCCTCAAATCCTTCAACATTCTTAATATACATTTCAATAGGATATGCTTCTTCAAATTTAGATATTAGATCCTCACCAAAGACATTGCTCTTTGCAACTAGAGAACGGGGCATATAATAAACTTCATGACCATACATCTTGATACTCTCAATGATAAGGTCATCAATTAAGTTTTGTTCGCCCGTATTATTAAAGTTATCAAAAAATATGTTTGTTGTTGGCATTAAATTAGCCTACCATATCCATCGGAGGAACTCCAAAGCCAGCCATGACTTGTTCCTCTAATGTGTTAATTTCATCTACAGCTTCTTGCCATATAGTTTGACCATTAAAACTTACACCACCAGGTAACTGTAAGCCTTCGAATTTCTTTAGATTCTCTCCCCACTGTCTTTTAATTAGTGCTGTAGTATATCTTCGTAGCCACCAATCTCCCCATACAGAAGCATATGTAGCTGGATCAAGATACTTATAACATTCAACAATGATATAATTACCAGCAGTTACCCTTGACCAATCCATATCAATATATAATTTATCTGTGTGGCGATTAAAACGTACAGGTTGTTTTCCAACTAGCATTTCTTCTGCGGCCGCAATATGCGTCATAGCAGATGAATATGGTGATAGTGTAGTACTTTGAAAATCAAACAAATCAGTAAGGTGCATCTGATATCGTGCATTAAACATATTACCTGTATTAACAGCATCACCTATATCAAACACGCCTATAATACCCGTTACTGTTGCGGGAATAGATATGTATTCGTTTGTTATATTAGTTGTGGTAATCACATGCTTTAGATACACTTTCTCGGTACCATCATAATGATAGTCTCTATAGTATTCTAAAGCATCATCTATCCTATCCTGAAGCTGGTCTTCATCAACATTAATATCCACTACTGGATATCCAAGCCTACGGAGACAATAATTCTTTAATTCTGTACGAGTTGTGGGATTTGCCATTAAAAATCTCCATTCTTTTGCAACTATTTATAATAAACAAAAGACTGAAATTATGGCATGATTTGTTATTCCGGCTTCGCTGGCCAGCTTGGGCTTTCTGGATCGGCCGTACTAGCTGGTAAATCTCTCAAGGTTTGACGATAGGTTTTCCACGCTTCACGATTACTAATTGTCACATCTGAAAACTGTGTCCAATCGGATTCTGCTAGAAGTTTATCACGTTCTGCCCGTAAAGCAATAGTTGCACGATTATTCACAAATGTATCATGGTTATATGCTGCCAGAGCAGCTTCTAAAGCTTCCTGAGTAACACCATTAACATAAAGACGGTCTTCACTTACCCAACGAGCATCAACATCACCATTTCCTGCTGTTTTCGCAATAGAAGGTAAGTCAGAACTCATATTTGAAATATAAACATTAGCAGTTGCCATATTAACTTCCCTTTTTAATCAGAATCTTTTAAAATCTCTACAACCAAACGACTTGCATCGTAGCTATTGGATGATCCAGATCCTGCAACATAAGCATCGTAACCTGTATTATGAAAAACTTCTAATTCAATATAGTCGCCGGCCGTGACAAACAATACTGGCCAATAACTGCCAGCCATAAAGTTATAGTTTGCCGCAGCAAAATCGGCAAATATTGAAAATCCATAAGCATGAAATGACCCATTTTTCTTGATACGTTGTACGTGACGGTGTAGACCTTGAGCTTTACTAGCGTGCCATTGATAGTAAATAAAGCTTGATACACGAATTTGTGTTACTCCTGTTGGCACTGTTATTCGTGTTGGGTTTGTACTCGTACTGAACATAGAATCGGTATCATGTACTTCAGCATCCCACGTAACTGTAGTCCAGGTATCATTAGAAATAGTCTGATTGCTGTTTCTTGCGGCCATCGCCCCATAAAAAGGAGTAGCAATTCTACTGTGAACAAGGATTCTACCATCATTATGAACAGTAAGTCTTTCAGTGGCTCCTGTAAATAATTGAAAAGAACCGTTATTAGTACCTTGAATACGACAGTTAGCACCACCCCATTGAATATTACGACCATCTGTCATAATAACTTCACTACTTGGTATAGTGACACCGCCTGATCCAGTTTGTAATTTTACAGAATTATCATAATAAAGACTAACAGCACCATCATCATCAAATGTAGCCATAGTTTCGGTTATGCCAGCATTAGTAATACTAAGATAATTAGTGGCTAGATAAAGTTGTCCTGTACCATTTTCTACAATATAGCTGTGTGAACCATTATGATATAGTTGTAAATCGTCACTAGTGCCAAGATTAATTTGCGCGGAGTCAGGCATATCAAGATGGGAAGATAAATCTAATTGTCCTGTTATACCAGCACCACCTGTTTTAGTTTCAATTTTAGTTGCATTATCATAATACATTCTAGTTTCAGCATTTTCAGTACCTTTAAAATAAATTTCACTACCAGTAGCATTACATAAGTAAAGAGCAGTGCTACTACCTATATACAAATCTCCTGTAGTATTTAATATAGCACTATTAGTAGCATTATGAAAAATTTGTAGGTCATCGCCAGTACCTAATTTGATATAAGCATTATCTGGCATATCAAGATGGGAAGATAAATCTAATTGGCCCGTTAATGTAACACCACCAGAAGCGGTAGCTAATTTTGCACTATTGTCGTAATAGAGAGTAACAGCACCATCGCCAGCAAGAATTGCGTATGTTTCACTACCATTAGCGTTTTCCAGTCTAAGATCGGAAGCACGAATTTTTAGAGCGCCAGTTCCTCCTTCTGCAATATAACTGTCTGAAGCATCATGGTAAATTTGTAAATCAGCAACAGAACCTAATTCTAATTTTGCATTATCGGGAAAACGTAGATCATCTGCGCCTGTTGGCACATAGCAAACCGTACCGTCGGCATCATTCTTTAATGTGATATCCGATGTAGATCCTTGTCCGGTAAGTATCAACCCTTCAGCGGCTGTATATCCAATAGCCGCATTGTCACCAGCGGATGTATCTCCATCTGCGTTCACAGTAGCAGCCGTTATATCACCTACAATATCAACGTTAGTTCCTCCCGTAGCTATGGTAATTACATCCGCATCTGCATCATTTTTAATTGTGATATCCGATGTAGATCCTTGTCCGGTGAGTATTAGTCCTTCGGCCGCAGTGTAACCTAAAGCTGCATTATCTCCAGCAGCAGTATCTCCTCCAGATACAGTTATCTGACCAGCTACAAGTAATTCGCCAACTGAATAAGTAGAAGTATTGCTGATTGCGTGTGGCGTTACTACATCAGTACGTAACTGTGTATTTGCTGTTATGACTTGATGAATACCAGCAATAACACTGTTGAAAACAACATAGATATTGCCTGTAGCACTTGATGGCGCTTCAGTAAATGTTAATGTAGTTCCACTAACTGTGTATGCACGACCACTATCTTGGCGTACATTATTAACGTACACCTGCATAGATTCAGCATTAGCAGGAACTGCACTGAGGGTAAATGCCGTAGTTGATGCGTTACCACTAAAGCGATCTTTAGTAGTTGTAAATACTTCAGCATTATGGTCAGTGTTATTCCCAAGGTAGGCCATTCAAAATTCTCCTTTAATTCTACGGCACCCAACCATCTTTACTTCTATCTTTAGTGCCCGAAACAGGCGCTTTCTTTTCTGCTATTTGATTTGCAATTTTAGTTTCAGCAGCAGCTATTCTAGTAGCTCCAAGTTTAGCCTTTACCCAAGCTAAAACATTAGCTTCAGTTACACTTTCATAAGCAATAAAACTACTTAAATCACTTGTATCAAGTGTTACTCTACCTGTATCATACCCATAATGTACAACAGAATCTACAGTTTCGCTATCCATAGCTTTCCAACGTACATGAGAAATTACTTTTGCCTTACTATCAATTGATTCATAATAAACTGTTTCTATTGTCCATTTAACTGCCATTCAAAATTCTCCTAATCTGGATACTCATCTATTACCTTTGTAGGTTCAAGAATTAAATGACCATCTGCATCTGTACTTTCTGATGCTTTTATTGAATCATCTTGTCTTTCACCTACAACCATCCAACTTATTGTATCAGTACAAGAACCATCTTGTGCTGTAATAGTTAGTACATTTCCAGAAACACTTCCTTTTATTGCTATCCAGCCTGTCTCATTAGTAGTAAAACATTGTACATCTTGACATAGAGCTACAAAGGTTCCTGTTGTCATTTTAGAAACAGTATCAATATTAATAGTAGCACTACCGCCAACTAGAGCAACTTTTCCTCTATAAATTAAATCAGCTTTTGGGCCCTCAATAGAACTATGACGTAAATCGTAATTATCTTTTTTAGAATCAAGAGGATGCGAAATTAAAAATGATTTTGAAACTGTAGCAGCAAGGTCTCCAGTAACGGTAACACCACCAGATGCAGTTTCAAGTTTTTTAGCATCATTAAAATAAAATCTAGCACTGGAATCTTGTACAAACCTTGCCATATATTCACTGTTTGCGGCGTTTCTTATATCGACAATACTTCCGCAGATTCGCAATGAGCCAGTACCACCTTCTACAATTAAGGAATTAGAGCCATCGTGCTGAATTTGTAAATCGTCACTAGTTCCAAACGATAGATTGATACTATCTGGTATAGTAATAGTACCATCAGCACGAATTCCAAGTCTTTCAGTTAAATTTCCTACAGCACCATCAGAAGCAGTAAAAAATGCTAATCTTCCTGCACCATTGGTTGCGTTTGTTAATACCCCTCTAATTGCAGCAGGCACCGCAGCATCAAATTGAAATCTTAATCCTGTCGTATGCCCTGCGGATGAAACACCTCTGTTAGCAGCAGATATTGCATCAGTACCCGTAGCAGCACTATTTACATCAGCATGAAGAATATTGGCGGGAGTCGTATGGCCTATACCAACTTTACCGTCGGTGATTATTCGCATACGCTCCGATCCAGAAGTATGAAACGAAAAATAATCAGCCCCAAAAACTATTTTTTCATTGGAAGAACTGGCTTGGATGTGACTTCCATCTTGTATTCGGATATTTTGCGCTGCGCCACTAAGGTCTAAAGCTTCACCGGGAGTAGTGCCGATACCCACTTTGCCATCTTGCGTTATTCTCATTCGTTCTGTAGGAGCCTGTGAGCCATCAGGCGTTGTTTGAAAAACAATGCGACCTGGGGCGTCATTTGCTCCCGGTGTTCCATCTACAGCCGCAATAATTCTCGCCGCCACAGAGTTCATGTCTGTGCCGTCATCCATACACCAAGTTATAGATCCAAGAGTGTCGTTAGCTTGTGAAATGGTATATGAACCGATAGTCCCGCTACGGCCAGTAGCAAATACAGCTTCAGCGGCACCTGCGCTGTTATGAGTTGAATACCAAGTTACACCACTCCTATTTGAGGAATCGTGGGATTGTGTCCAAGTATACATACCACCAGCAACAGATAAGGCTGTTGTAATGTCGCCGATGAATAATCTATTAGTAGCTTTCATCGTGTCAGAAGTTGTTAGACCTGTAACGGTAGCCGCGCCTGCGACGGTCAATGTACCAGAAGCAAGAGTCAGAAGATCAGTATCACTAGTATGTCCTATGGTAGTGCCATTAACAATTACGTTATCAACAGTAAGCGTAGTTAATGTGCCGAGTGAAGTAATAGCAGGCTGTGCAGCAGTTGTTACTGTAGCAGCAGTTCCAGACGCATTACCTGTAACGTTACCAGTCAGTGG
>VTLG01002003.1_pt1 | contig 13468 bp, 14 predicted proteins | sample 4694571 | NCBI WGS metagenome assembly VTLG01 (sample SAMN12604809, study PRJNA352737) | marine metagenome | biome: ENVO:00000447; feature: ENVO:00000209|ENVO:00000569|ENVO:01000036; material: ENVO:00002151; isolation source: viral sequences binned using virsorter ...
CCACTAGCACCAACCTGCATAATTACAGAGCCATCATTTGAAAAGTGAGCACACGCACCACCACCATCATTATTTACATATAAACAATCTTGGTCATCACCTGTATTTGTATTATTAAAATATACCAGTTGAGCATTAGTAGAGCCTGACGCTAAGTCTCTCTCAACCTTTAAACCATACCCAGTAGTATTAGTCGCAGAAATATCTAGTTTAGCTCCTGGTGATGAAGTCCCAATACCGACATTGCCACTATCTAATATTGTCATCCTTGGAGATAAAGAAGAGCTTGTATTGTCGGCAGTATAAAACACCATGTCTGCACCAAAATTATTAGTATCATGTGTCTCACCAGCATTAACTTGAATCATTGCACAATTATCAGAATCAGTAGCACCATCTCCATCTACCATTCGCCATATAATATTGCCTATAGTATTTCCATCTACTATGGTATTAGCAAATCTAGTCATAGTTAGCTCTGCACCAGTTGAACCTGCTACATCTAATGCAGAAGCTGGTAAAGTAGTCCCAATACCAACTCTTCCTACACCGCCTATGATTAAGTCATCTTGAGACTCGTCCCAAAGCATATATGCTCCACTCGTAGCTCCAAAGAACTTTACATCATGACCAGTATCATCTACTCCAACATTAAAAGTACCTCTAACATCTAAATTAACTGTGGGGGCATTGGTATTTATCCCAACTCTATTTTCATCACCAGAAGCAACTAGTATACTATTTCCAGTAGAGCTATTGGTAATAAGAAAGTCATCTCCACTAGTCTCTCCTAATGTTATAGTTGCTCTATTTGTAGCAAGGGCAAGAGAAGAATTATTCCCATTTCCATCTTCAACAACCTTTTGAGTATCGTCCTCTAGAACAGTAAGAGCAGCAGCACCACTCCCAGCTAAGTTAGTACCAAGTTTTAAAACACTAGTATAAGTAGATGCTATTGTCTTTCCTGTTAATGTCCCTACTGCCATTTATTAATTTCCTTTTAATTTTTCTATTTCTGCCGATAATTCTTGCACTGCCTTTACTAGCATAGCCACTATTGGCTCATATCTAATCATTTTTAAGTCTGTATAATCAGTACCATGTTTTCTAATAGCCCTTTTCTTTATGATTTTAGGAAATACTGTTTCTATTTCATCAGCAACAAAACCAATACGCTTTGCTTCAACTGCATTCTTGCCTTTATAATTAAAGTTTCTAACTTTTAGTTTATTTATATCTTCAAGCTTTGCACTTGCATCTACTATATTTTCCTTTAATCTTACATCTGAAACATGGTCAGTTTCATCTGCCAAGACCCCACCATCACTATATACAGCGAAATTATCACTATTATTATCTTTGTACAGAATAGCTTTATCATCAGTAATTGTAGCATCTATAAAGTTTCCACCATTGAAAAAAATCAAAAGTCCTTCTGGGTCACTATCAGTATGTGTTATTTGAACCGCAAAATCATTCGCTGTAGCATGTTGAACGTGAAATGGATTACCAGGTTGAGCAACCCCAATACCAACATTGCCATTTGCCAATATGGTCAATCTATCTGTTGGGGCTTGTTCATCATTAGGGCTTGTTTGAAAAACTAGTTCAGTTGGCATGTCATTAGCAGACGAACCAGAAGTCCCATCAACTCTTGCAATAATTGCTGCACCATAATCGTAACCTGCCGATACAGCTGCATTATAGCCATAAAACTGTATCTTTCCAAGCTCTTCATTGTCATCCATTGTAGCATTGCCACCACTTGTATCATATCCATTCTTGTAGAACGAAAGAACACCAGAATCAGTAGCTGTCTCATCGTATTGCTCTATTCTAATTTCGGGAGTAACAGTTGAGCCTCGGAGGTGAAGTAAAACTTCTGGCGAATCAATCCCAATACCGACATTGCCATCTTCATCAATTAACATTTTTGTAGTAGCAATTTCACTTTTTCCAGTTTGAAAAGCTAAAGCAGTTGAATTAGTACTAGCATCGAAGGAGTCTTGTGCTACTGCTGCAATAGATGCTGCCACCTCATTTCCATCAGTAGCATGCTCTGCTGGAGCTGAAAAATTAATACGACCTAAAACATCATCAGTTCCAACATTAGGATTAGCATTAGTTATAGATATTATCCCTCCAGTACTATTGTCAGGGCTACGAACTTCAAGTTGAGATATTGGAGTATCAGTCCCAATACCGACATTGCCATTTTGGTCTATATTTATATATTGAGCTTCATCTGTTCCATCATTATCGTCATCATAACTAATTGTAAAGTTTCCACCATAATTCGCAAGATTCCATGCATTTTCACTAACTCCCTCACGAGTAATGCGAATACCACTTCGTATATCATTTGTACCCTGCTTTACTTCAAGTGCAGATTTTGGAGAAGCAGTCCCAATACCGACTCTATTATTAGAAGCATCTATTGACAAGGTATTAGAATCAAAGTTAAGTGCATCTACTGCTGCGTTTAAAGTAACATCTACAGTTTGTGTAGATAAATCAATAGTGCCAGAATTTATATCAATTGCGGTAGCAGTTAAATCAATTTCATCAGTAGCACCAATAGACAATACTGTTGCACTAGAACCTTGAATAAATTGAGACGCATCATTAAAACAAAGTTTATTAGTGCTGTTTAATGTTAAACCAGTGCCATCAGTATGTGTTAAGGTTGTATCTAAATCTGCTCCAAATTTTATAATAGAAGAATCTGTATTTAATATAAGGTCATTGCCAACAGTTATGCTATTAGTGCTTGCATTACATAGCAATACATTGGTTGCATCTTTATCTGTTACTTGAAATACTGCTGTGTTATCTGTATCAAGTCCTTTTATTAATAAATGATTTTCACTTAAAGAAAGACAAGATTTAGAGGTTTCGGTAGATACAATCTTGAGTGTATTTGTAACCATACCAGAAGCACTGTCTAGATATAGTAATTGGTCAAAAGAAGCAGATACAGTCTGGTCTTCTAATTTATTTGTAGGTACACTTAAAGCCATTATTATTCAGTCCCTGTAATTTTTTTAGTATTTGTTATTATCTCCCAATTCAACAATCTCCATTTATCGTCTGTGTTCCCCCAAGTAAGTTCTTTTGTCAACCATCTTCCACCAACATAGCCAAATTGACCTACTAGCTCCCAATCTCTCGTCCATTCCCAATAATGTTCAGTTAAATCTTCATATTCGTCAGTTGACGATGTTGACATAGAGTCCCAAGTTGGGCCACTTCCGCCTTGCCCGCCTTTTACTATTTCCCAATTAGTAGCCATTAAAGCTCTGGAACTGCTAAAATTCTAAGACTTGAACGTCTTGTCGGTTTTTTCTGTATTCCATTTTCAAACTTAGTTCTAAAATATTGAGATGGCTGTATTTGTCCCATATCTTCTAATATACGAGATTTAACATAATCTAAAACAAAAGAATGCATAGCTTCATCTAAACCACAAACAGTAGTAAGGTCATCAGAAAGATTGGTTGCTATTTCATATTTGGAATGAATTGTCATCTTAATTCCATCAGAAACAGTACTATCTATGTAAGTATCATACTCACCTGAAGTTGTCCCTTTTGAAGAATTGGAAGCTTCTTGCTTGCAAACTATCGCTAAACGGTCATCATCATTATACCATGCAAAGTAACTATTCGGAGTGTCTCTCTTAGCCATTACGTCAAATCTCCTGTTCCGCTATCATCTGTATCAGATTTTAATATTTTATGAGAATCGGCTAATCTAGGAATTAAATTATACCTACTATTTGTATCAAGAATCTCCACTCTAACAATATCAATAGCTCTAGACGGAAGGTCGTACCATCTTGTTCCAGACACTAGATTTGTTTTAGCAGCTACAACATAATGTTGTTTTTTAGTACTAATATCCAAAAGGGCATCATTAATAATTTGTTTAACATATTCATGAGGTTGCCTTCCATATAGCATCTCAACTTGGTCAAGTATATTTTTTACAGTCATGTCTATCCTCTCCTTTGCTGTGAAGCTTCCACAGCTCCTTTTAATAATGTCAGTCCTTGAACATAATCCGCTCTCAATGATGAGTATATGCCAAGATACCTTTGCATCTCTGCTATATTGCCTTGTAACTGTATGTTCCATGTGTTAACATAAGTATTAATCTTCTCTATTTGAGCACTTGCAAGCTCTATATCTTCATCATCCTCTATCATTTCCCCAAGAGCTGTAAACCACATGTCAAATTCTAAAAATTCAGCGTCAGTTCCTATTTGGCCACTAGTTATAGCCTGAGAGTCAGACGTTAAAGTTGATGCGTCTCCACTTACATTAGGAACTATTGTAAGGCCTCCTACCTTTGCAAGAATACTTTTTAAAGATGCGTATAAAACAACAATATATTCTGCTGTATCTGGGAAATTTGATATAGAATCGTCACCAAATGCCACAGCTGGATAAGAAACATGATACACAACTCCGTATTGAGAATCAGTAGGGGAAGGAATAATCGTAACTATTGAAGTCTGTTGAGTAGAAGTGCTATCAACACTTGACTTTCCTGTTATACAGTAAGCTGGGTCAGAAGAAGGAGAATAATTAGCAATATCAGTCGAGTCTGAAGCCAAGCCTTTTTTACTTGCAGCTATAAGCCGACAAGGACGCTCTCTTGAACCATCATACCTCGTTACATACAAAATCTTACCCATATCAGTATCGCTTGATATTGCATGTTCAGCTGTCGAAGACTTTATTCTAGTTGAGCCAGTACAATAATGCAACAAATCAGCTGGAAGGGCCCCTATAACCTCTCTAGCCCCGTCAGTTAAAAACTGAGTCAATTGTGCCTGAGTGGGATTTGTGCCAGAAGAATCTATAGCAAGTGTTGTCAATGCTTCTACCTGTGCTTCAAATGTTGCCATTATCTACTGTTCCTTTCTGCTATATCTTGTTCCATAGTAGTTGAACTAAATTCAATCTTAGTTGTTCCAGACCAAGTTTTACGCATATTGACGTGATTGCGAACATCATCATGTTCTTTAACATAATAGCCACAATCACATACCATTTCCGCTTTTGTTTCGCACTCTATCTTATTATTACATTTATGACAATAAAATATTATAGCCATACTTTTGTTCTCCTTGCTTGCATCTTAGCTATACTAATTTTCTTTAAATTTTAAAGTTACTGCGCCATACCAAGTAGTAGTAGAACCAGACACATACTGAATCCCTGGCAAAACATAATCTCCAGCACTTAACGATATTGAAACATCGCTTGAATCGCCAGTAACGACTGCCCTGTTAGAGGTGAATGTTTGCGTAGTCCTTAAAGTTGCTGTAGTTGATGTCCCAGTCCATACTTGAAAAATAGCTTCTCCAGAAGTATTGTAATTTTGATACAACTTCCATCTCGCCCCTGTAAAAGTGCAACTCACAGGAGCAATAAAACCGCCTAAATAATTAGCTGCGGATAGGGATATAGTGTTCCCAACTGTCGTATCATCTTCTGTATCATAGCTATCCCACTCCCAAGAGTTAAAGGTATCATCGCAGTTTCTGAAATAAGTTCTACTTGTAGTTCTCTCATTAAAGAAAACAGGTATCCATTGATAGAAATTTGACGAAGTAGATATAGATTTTGTAAATGTATTGGGCATTATGTATAATAAATATAAAAAGCATCCTCACCATCAACCTCAGCAGCAACATATACACGTGAAGTATTATCAATATCTAAACTATAAAAATCTCCTGGCCCAAGCCTTATTCCGCCACCAGAACCATTTCCCACTACTCCATCATCTCCAACCCATATAGCACCAGTATTATCTTCGTCTGCTTGAATATCAATACGCTTTATAGCGACATCTCCTGCTCCATGTATCTTTTCTGCCGTAGTGCTTATATCAGCATTCTCATCGCTAACCATGCCAGTTATATTATGCCCCACTTCTCCGCCACCAACATAAACATCAAGTTTTCCAGATGTGTCGGTTAAATCTGTCCCATTAGCAGCATGGAGTTGAACATCCATCTTATTACCATTTATAGCAACCCCTAACTCGGTTAATGCAGAATTATCTACAGTTATTGAATTTCCACCATCATCAATACTTAATGTAGAACCATTATCATCAACACTTAATACCCCTGTGCTATCACTTGCGATAGTTACTCTTAAAGTACCAGTATCGGAAGTTCCATTATTTACAGAAGCAGGAACTCCTGCAAATTCTAAATCTACATTCCCAATACTAATATCTCTGTCCATAGAGACATGAAGCCTTCCATTCCCATCAGTTTCAACGCCATCACCATCAGAGTCTATGATTCTTATTGCACCTACACTAGCTTTAGCCATTATTTAATAATATCTCCCAAGCCAGCTTTATCAATAGTTTCGATTTTCCCTTTCAACTTCAACTTAGCAACTTGCTCTAATTGATTTAATTTCCATTTTTCAAAAGCATCTTTAACTGTTTGTATCTTACGCTTCTCTATCTCAACTTCCTTTTTAGAATTTTCTATTTTCTTTCCCCATGCTATATACTCATCCTCAGCTTTCTCAATAAGGCTGTTAACCGCACTAAGCTCTGAGTTTTGATGAGAAACATCCTCCTTAAGATTGTCTACAATCTTCTTATTCTCTTTCTCTTGTTTTTTAAAAGAATCTTTTAAATCTGAAAATTTTAAAGCTATGTTATTAGACTCGACCCTCATTGACTCCTTTTCCTCCTTAAACTCTTCTTTCTTTTTATCTAAGGAATCTTTTAAAGATTCAATTTCGACAAAAACAACCTCCTGTTGTTTGTATAACTTGTCAAGGTCAGAGCTAGCAACGTCTCGCCTTACCCTAAGACTATCTATATTATCTGTAAACTTGACAGCTTTTTGACTACGAATTTCATATTCAGCAATCTTTGACTCTAACTTTTCAAGTTTTTCACCAGACTTGAGGATGGATTTACTCCGAGAAGATTCTTCTCCCTTTAATTCTTTAATAACCTTTTTAAGCTTAGAGCATTGCTTCTCAAAGGAGTAAATTTCAGCCTTGATTTTTGTAAGAGATTTAGCATAACTGTCCATCTCTTTAAGTTTTTCCTTCACCTTTTTCTCAAGAGACTTAACTTCTTTTTCTTTAGATTTGGCTAATTTATCAGCTTCTTTAATACGAGAAGATAAACTTTCATTCTGCTTTTTTAATCTGTTATTAGCATCAATAGAAGCCTTTTTCAAATCAGACTTTAATGGGTTTACTACGCTTTTTACTGAAAATTTAGCCATTATAAAAATGCAAGCACAGCTATAGTTTCATTACTGTCATCGTCACTTGTAAGTATCTCAACCTTGTCGATTATCATGTTATCTATAGTAAAGGGTAACATGCTTCCTCTTATTTTCATAACAGTGCTTGAGTCATTAAGCTTAATTGATAAAATATCAGTATCTTCAATCACAGTACTAGTATGAATAGAATATAATATTACTTGCTTAGCAGAACCACCAGCTGTTGAACTTAGGAACAAATCTTGATAAGAGGTTGAAATGTCTAAGTCGTTATAGTAATAATCTTCGTATACCTGTAAATTATTTGACTCTGCGACTGTGAATTTGCTTAAAGGTTTTGTTGCCATTTTTTTCTTCCTTCTCTAAGGACTGACCGTCCATGAATGAGTTATTGTTAAAAGCTTGTTAGGGGCAAGCCCTTTATACGACCTGCCCCACAGTAAGCAAAACTGTTAATCCTTATGTATTTGGATTAAACTGTTCGTGTATTAGAAGAACTTGTGCCAGCTGATATATCAGAAATATCATAAGACGTGCCATTAACAACAAGCCAATTGTCACCATCACAAACAAAACGACACTCGAAAGTACCAGCATCAGCTGAAGCAGCTACTACAAACTGGTCATGACTTGAGCCATTAAAAGCAACAGCACTTTGTGCATCAACCTCAGCGTCAGATATGTTTCCTAAGAAATAATCTGTACCGTCTTTAGATTGAATGGTTGTTGTATGTGCAGACAATGTTTCCTGAAGATAAAAATCATAATATACACCAGTATTGCTACTTGCTGGAGGTAAATTAATCAGTTTAGCCCCGCCACAATTACGTAAAAGCACTAGAGAACCACTCTCTTCAACGCTTAAATTAATTGTAGTAGTATTGTCTTGCGACTTTATGATATTCTTAGTTTCTTTTAAGTTCTTTCCACTACTTGAATTTAAAACATCAGTATAACTCATATTATATCTCCTTATGAACCATCTGAGTAAATAGACTCAAAGTTGAACATAGCGTGTGTTTCTGGTAAAGACACTTCAAGACCAGCCTCCGTTAGGATTAAGTCTTTACGTAAATCTTCATCAGCTTGTTGCACGTTAGTTGTAATGGATGTGTCACGATTAACACCATTACCGACAAGTGGACGATAAGATACATGGTCTAAGTCAACCATACACATGAACCCAGCAGCAGCACCTCTAAATAAAGGCTGTCTAACTAGAGTTAAATCACCATGTATAGTTTCAACTTTTTGTACCTTATGACCAAATGTGCCAGTAGTACTTTGCAAAGGATATGGTATCCCTGCATCTGTACTTGCTGGAACAAGTGCATTGCCAGTTAACTTGTTGAATCTAGATATTACAGGTAATGAACACATAGCTAATTTAGCAGATTGACCACCCCTTGCAGGGTCGAAAACTACTTCTAAATCAGACAATAGAATGTCATAAGTAAACTCACTATCAGCTATTGATTTCATATAAGGCAAACCTTCATTATAAGCTAATTGAGTAGCAGCAGTAGTTTGTACTGAGCCACCTGCATTACCATTATAAATAATATGTCCTACAATACCTTCTGTATAGTTGATTCCACCTTGACTTCCACGCATGCCAAAAAGCATAGCACGCTCTATGTCAACCTTGTGTTCTCTTAGTTTTAAGTTCCAAATACGTTGCCATTCATCACGATACCCACGATATTCTGTTGCTCTTGCAGTATTAGTCATTTCAGCAGCTGTCTTAAAGATTTGGGTATAACCATAATCATTTTCCAGCTCTCTAGACCATACGTCAGGAGCACCTGAACCTTCTGCGTAAGAAGTTCCAATAACAATACATTTGTCACCATCAGCACCATCAGCAGTTCCATCATCCGCACCAGCAGATGTATCAGAAGCTTGCTTAATAGTTTTACCAGTAAATGTTGTTTCAGTTGAACCTACTACTGGAGCAGTTTCAATCCTAACAACAGCACCTTCTGGCTGAAGAGTTGTGTCAGTTGTATCACCAACATAGAAAACCATACCTTTAATAAGCCAGCCAATAGCATTTCCATTACCATCATCAACAGTATACTCTACTGAGCTTCCTGCTGCTGGAACGGTAACAGTTGCGTCTAGAGAAAAGCCTCTATCCATAGCTTGTATTTTGTTACGGTCTTCTAAGAATCGGAATTGAGGGTCTGATGTTGGCACTTTTCCTACTTTCGATAGGTAAACAAAAAATGGAGATTCCTCTGGTTCTAAATCAGCAATCCTGTCACTAAAGTCATATAGTCGTCTTGAGTGAACTGTACTGTCGATAACCGCACCAGGGTCTCCAAATCCTACTTGCCCTTGATTATATGTTGCCATTTATCAGTTCCTTTTTTATTTTTTTATAACACTTTTTTTCGACTTCCAGCTTGAATCACCTGATTCCAAACATCATCTACATCAGAGGTTCTCTTTGGTTGTTCACCATTAAGAATACCAGCAGGCGTTGGAGCTTGTTGGTTCTGACGTATTTGGTCTAATGGGTTAGGTGCTTGTGTAGCTGGATTTTCAGCATTAACAGCTCTGAACATTTTAACAACATTACCGAGTCCATATTCAGCAGGATGTTTATTAACGAAATCCATAAACTGAGGCAACTCTTCCCTTGTAACCAAGCCATTGTTGACAACTTGGTTTTGGAGTTGAGCTTGTCCCATTTGCTTCTGGAGTCCACCTAAACGCTCCTCAACACGAGACTCTATTTGGTCGTTCATTTGCTGCTCTCTATACTGATACGATTTAGATTTGGGGTCATTAAAGGCTTCCCAAGGGTCAAAATCGTCCTGACTCATTTCAATACGTTCTGGGCCAGTTAGTTGACCATTACCATTTTGTAACTGACCCATAAGGGTTTGTACTAAATCTGGTCTTGATTCTAACATTTTGCCTACTTTTTCGTATTTCTTGAGTTGTTCGTTTTCAACACTAAGCTTATCCTTTTCTGACTGAAAGTACTTTGCAGACTCTTCCCAATTAGTTTCAGAATGCTCAGTGTTTTCGACACCTTTATCTTGCCCTACATTACCTTCGACAGATTGACCTTCGGGCATTTCCTGCTGATTTCCGTCTTGATATGCGTCATTTGTATCCATACGAGGTTACTCTCCTTTTTTCTGCGATTTCTCTAACTTTTCTTGAGCCTGACCACGTAAACGTGATTTCTCTTGTTCGAGTTTCACCGCATTTGTTAGTTTACCAACTGCAAGCTCAGAGCCTTTCTTAGCTTCAAGTTCACTCTCTTTAAGCTTGCCTTGGAATTTTGCAATCTCAACTCTTTTCTTATCATGTACAGATTCTCTTTGAGCAGTTTGTAAATCACCTTTAAGTTCTTTAATTTGCTCGCCTGCCATTTTGAGTTGTTGTTGTAATTTTGCAACAATATCAGTTCTTTGTAGAACTCCTTGTTTATCAAATATATCTGTTTTCTTCAATGCTTCTACCTTGTCAATAAGACCTGCCTGAAAGGCTTCCATATAGATATTCCATTCTCCCCATTTATTAGAAGGCATAGTAGAATTACCTATAACACGAATATCAAAATTATTTAATGTTATATCATTCTCTATCTGCATAAGTTCTTTTGACTTATCATCTATAAGACGCTTATTTACCGTATATTCATCTATATCATTATTAGGCTGGACTATTCTAAATGTTTTTTGATAATTATAATGAGAACGAGCCAAATTATAAATGACTCGCCCTAATCTCTTTAAACTTGCCTCAATATCTCTTAGTTTTGATTTACTACGTCTTTGACCAAAATCCTCAAGCATCATCGTAGCAGAAGATGTTCGGGGTGCAACCTCCGCATTCCCCTGCTGCATCTCAAATATACCCATATTAAGGTCTATATAATGTTCAATCATTTGAGGTAGTTGGAGTATTGAGCCAGCAAGTGGCTGTGGAGATGGGAAATGGGGCTCACCAAAACTAGCATCATATTCTATAGTAGCATTTGGATTTGCCCAATCTCTCTCTAATTCCTCAATATCTTGTATTGAACCCTGTGGCACTAAAAGTTTCAGCCCCGAAGCTGCTTGTGCATGAGAGGTAATAAGAGACATAGTTTTGTTTAAAAAACGCTGAAAGTCCTTGTTCTTTCTAACGTCACCCATAGGATATGGAGTATTCGTCCATATATTCGGGACTGGAACTATCGGGTAAGTGTCCGTATCAAGCACAGACTCATATAACATAACTTGTCCTACACAGCAACTAACCTTAATTCTTGTCTGCTGAACCTGAACAAGGTCTACTAATTTTTGCTCAAAAGCTTTAGCTATATCAGGGTCTTGAAGATACTTTTCGAGTGCAGCATCATCAAGAACTGCTTCCTGACCACTCCTCATATCCACAACACGATAATAGGGAACTTTTACCTTTTCAAAGCTTTCTATAAGCCTGTACTTTTCTTGAGAAGATACTCCATAATCATAATCTTTTGTGACATCGGGAGTAAAAGACTTATTATTATATTCTTGTGTTGAATCGGGATAATCCCCATCCGTATAATCAACAGTTTCAACTTCATCAATAAGCATTTTCCCCGCCTGCTCATCAACTACTTCTGCAAGCTGTGGGTATTGATTTAAGAGTTGTGCCTTTGTAAGTATAGTAGAAAGCATCATGCCAGCTGCGTCATCAAACCATTTATTCCTACTATTAGGGTCTACAACTATTCTAAAAGGGTCAACATAAGTAAACTTAACCTCACCTCTTCCATAGTCAGCCTCTCTATCAATATAAGAATAAAAGTAACCAAGACCTGTAACAGCATAATCATGAACTACTTGCTTAAATACCTCATCACCATCAGAAATATCCCAGCAATATTCAAGTATAGTTTTCCATACACTTGCCAATTTATTGTCAGAATCTTCTCTAGGAACAGCAGAGAATTTAGGAGGCTTAGATGTCATAATAGCTTTAAACTGCTCTATAGCAGAATAAAGCCTATCTATAGGCGTATTTGATTGATTCCTCTCTGCTAAAGTATTTGCCTCACTGGCAGTAAAATGATTCCCTAAATAAAAATCAATATCTTCTCTAGCCTGTACATCCCAGTCTTTGCGGGCATCGTACCACCTGCGCCATCTTTCTTTTATTACTTTTGTTGCATTATTTTCTGGAATCATATATATATAATTTACTGATATTTATTAGTTAAATACAAGCTAGGCACGAGCCCCTGTAATCCAATTGTAAATTTTCTTTTTCTTTCTTTCCCATTCCCCTGTATTTTTGTTTTTCACCCTCTTTTCCTTACCTGCTTTAGGATTTCCTTTAGCAAATTGACAAGCAAGCCAAAACGCATCAATGCAGTCATCGTGTGACCCTTTGGGAAAGTCAAGGAGTTCACCGATAAGTTCATGCATGTTCTTTTTGATATGTACAGCCCCTGCTTTAAACATTGGCTGCAAACCTTCCCATAACCTATCTTTCTTTTTGATATTTCCATAGTTCTTTATACCCTGCTCAATCCCTGGCATAAACTTTCCTTCTCTTTTGCTCCTTTTCTGCACGTAATCTCTTAGCATCTCTTGGTAGGCTATTGTCTCTATATTTATTCTTCGGATGGGTCTATACTTTTCCACAATGTCGAAGATTTTATCTGCACAATCCATTGGGAGAACTTTTTCTCTCCAATATTCAATAATGTAATAATCATGTTCGGCAGTAACGCCAATAACCATAATAACACTAAAATCATTCCGTATACCAAGTGTCGAAGCGGGGTCAACACCGATGTAAATATTGACATACTCTTTACTGCCGTCATCAAATGAGACATACCATGAATCGCAACTATCATCAAATTTCGCCCTACCTTTATAAAACCCTTCATTTATATCTTCCTCCGTAAAAATTTGGTCTTCAGGAGACTTTGCCTGGTTCATGTACTCCTGATAAAATTTAGCAGGAGTACCACTATCTATATAAAATTGCTTACGAGCTTCGAGCTTATCCATTGGCCATCTAGAAGGCCAGAGTGGCTGTCCATTATCTAGTATTGCTTTATAGGTCAATACATCCCAACTGAACTCTTCTCCGTTATTTTGAGCTTCTACACTACTCTGCACTACTCCATTTAAAAAGCTATCATAATGGACTATAGTGCCATTGCACCATAAAAAACCACCCTTA
>VTLG01006524.1_pt1 | contig 13467 bp, 16 predicted proteins | sample 4694571 | NCBI WGS metagenome assembly VTLG01 (sample SAMN12604809, study PRJNA352737) | marine metagenome | biome: ENVO:00000447; feature: ENVO:00000209|ENVO:00000569|ENVO:01000036; material: ENVO:00002151; isolation source: viral sequences binned using virsorter ...
TTTTCCTTATAATTATCTAGTGTTATCACATCTGGGTTATCTTTTAAATACTGTTCTTTAAGCTCTGTCCAATAACTAACTTTTGGATCAAAGTCTCTCTCACCAAAAGACTGCGTAGATGTAAGACCTAACTCTAAACACATATTAATTAACTCTGCAAACTGTGGAGGTGGTGGGTTGATTCTAGGCACTCTTTTACATTCTTTTACTAATTCTAATTGTGTTTTAATTTTTTGTTTCTTTCTTTGTTCTTCTGCAAACTCTTCATCACACACAGGTCCGATAGATTTTCTCCATCTAAAACCTAACACTTGTTGTTGGCTTTCATCATTTGTTCCTGTCTTATATTCTTGTTGTCTTACTTCTGAATAAGCTTCCCAACTACCTTGATCGCAGCTGTTGGTACCATCGTTTAAGTATTCATTACGTGCTTGTGCTGTTGTTGAAAACAAAGCAATAATTATACTAACGGTTAAGATCTTTAATATCGTATGCATGTTCCCTTACTTGATCAGCTAGTTGTCTGTATAAATTTTCTGCCATCTCCCACGTTGCTTCAGCTGCAGATAATCTTGTGGCAACTTCTGTTAACTTATCTTCTGCTACTTTTAAATCTCTTTCAATATTTATAAGAGTTTGTTTATTTGCTTCAATAGTATCAGTCAAACTTAACACATATCTAACAGACGTGAATGTTCCAGCTAATATAGCTGCTACAACAGGAACAATTACTATATTCTTTTTTACCCATTCAAATCTGGATAATTTATTTTTTTTTGTATTTTTTGTGCTCATTAAATAACCAATTTACGTACCAATTCCATATTTTTTTTAGCCATCTCATAACTAAACTCCCTTGTTAACATTTACACTTCTCACAAGTACACACACCATATTCATCAGCGTGTAATTCTTCATCACAATGACACCTGTGATGACAATCTTTACAAGTCTTTGTTTCTGTAGCCATAGCCTTTTTCTCTATTTCCCCATCTCTTGTTCCAGGCATACACACTCATTTTGCTACCAATGTGTTCCATCCAAGACAATGGTATGTCTATTATTCTCTTCGTAAACCTTTTTATGTCGCTTATCGCGTCTGGTATTGTTTTCATAAGTACCGGGTGATGTCAGTCTCCCGTCATCACCCTATCTTACACGCGTGTTAAGAATTAATCAAATTTTTTTGATATAAAGTTTGTAATTTTTCTCCAGATCTTTTTGATCCAAAACCAAACTGGTTCTATAAATTTTTTATACATCTTTTTTTTCCTCAATTTCATAGAAGAAATTATCCGTGTCTTCTGTTTTCCACTTACCTGTATCTTCAACATTCCACTCACTAGTCTGCACTTTCCAGTCTGGAATATTATCTTTCACGGTAAAAGAAGGTAAATCCCAAATACATCTGTTGTTAGGTTGTGCTGCAAAATTGCCATCATCGAGAGCAATTATGTGAGCGCACTTATGTTCGTGCGGGATCTCTGAATGATCAGTGTCTAGTATATTACCATCTGGGTGTGCCCAGTCAACGGTAAATAGATATCTACCATGGTGCCATTTTTTATCTTTACCTATATATTTACCTGAAGCTGCGCTTAAAATATTCCAAGAAGTAACAGTAGGATAGTAAGAGAAAGAATTCCAAAGCTCCAACTCATCAAGTCTACGTTTAGGAACATCCTTTGGGTCAAAGCCTCTTTGAATAAACGCAGATATCGGTAGACGATAGTAGATAGCTCCATTTTCCATAATTCCATGAAAAAGTATAGCACGCCCACCAAGACTCGATAAACCAAAGATAATACAGTCTTCAACTTCTCCATGATGTTTCTTAAGGTCATAAAGATATTCTCTCCTTATCTGTGCGTACGTCGCCGGTATGTTTGCATTTAAATATGCCATTACTTAATTTCACCCCAGTTAGCCCCCTTTTCATAATCAACTTTATTAGGAACTTTTAATTCAACAGCAGCTTCCATAATCTTAATTATTTCTTCTGCTTTAACATCAGACTCAACAGAAATATCTACCTCATCATGAATCTGTATGTGTGGTATTATACCATTTTCATAAAGAGCTACCATAGATTTTTTTGTCATATCAGCCGCAGATCCTTGTATTAATTTGTTTAATGCTTTGTATGTAAATGCTCTTTTTAATGGCTCATCATATTCTTTTCTTGCTTGTTCTAATGGTAAGGGTTTGAATACACCAAATTGCACTGGCTGCCATAAATCAAAATGACATGCACGTCCCAATAAAGTTCTAATCTTACCTCTGTCGTTTGCTTTACGAGATACATTATCCATAAGTTTTTTTACAAAGGGAGCTTTGGTATGATATTGTCTAATTAATTTTTCTGCTGACTCTTTCATTAAACCTAGTTCGGCCATTAATTTATTTTTACCCATTCCATACATAAGACCTAAATTAATCGTCTTGGCTTGCTTTCTTTTTATGCCTGCCATATCGGCCACGACCTGGTGGAAATCAGCGTCTCCGGCGTTGTATGCGTCTACAATTTCATCAACTCCGTCCAAATTTTGCAGTTTTGCATAATGCACTAAAATTCTTGGTTCTTGTTGTGAGTAGTCAAATGAACCCCAAACATGTTTTTCCTCTGGGATAAATATAGATCTAATCATAGGTCCAAGTTCAGGATGTCTTGCAGGTATTTGTTGCAAGTTTGGATTACTCATAGAAAATCTACCTGTAACTGTACCTCCTTGATCTGATCTAATTTGATTTATATCTGCATGTATTCTTCCATTGTGTTCATGTTTTGTAATTGAATCTATAAATGTTGTGTGTGCTTTGTTAAGTTCTCTTGCTTCAGCAATTGATCTTGCTAATTCATGTGGGTGGTTTTGTAAAAAGTTTTTTGTAAAACTTGGTTCTTTACTTTTTTCTGTTCTATCATATGGAAGTTTTAGTTTATCAAAAGCTTTTGCTATACTTCTGGCTGCCATAATTTCTACGTCAACACCAGTCATTTTTTTAATATTTTGTATAATTTTTTCTTCCCTTTTAATTAAATTTTGTTTAATATTTTGTGCTTTTTCTAAATCAACTCTTACTCCCTTAAATCTCATATCAACAAGACAAGGAAATAATCTTGTTTCTAAATTAAATATGTCCATTAACTCTTGATTGTAGAGTTCTATTTTTAATCTTTGCCATAATTTTAAAGTTGCTTCTGCATCACGTTCAGCATATTGACCAACAAACATTGGTGGTAGTCTCCACATATCTGCTTTAGCATTTAATCCATATTCTTTTGCTGCTTCTAATAAAATCTTTTCATCTTTACCTATACCTACATAAAATTTAGAGAGAGCATTTAATTGATATGACATTCTGTTTTCGTCTATCAAAGACGCTGCTATCATGGTGTCCATTATGGGTCCTTTTATGGTCAGTCCTGCTGACCTTAACCAGCAAATATCGTACATAGCATTGTGAAAAATGAAGGTTGTATCCTCTTGATTAAACAGGTCTTTTAACCAATTTAAAACTAATTTTTTATCCATATTACCACCTTGCTCGTGGTGTATAGGATAATAGCCTGACCAGCCCTCTACGGCCACCGCAACGCCAGCAATGTGCCCTTTTCCGGTCACATTACCAGAGCCTAACTCTTTTAAATGTGGATCATTAGTTTCTAAATCTATTGCTATTTCTTTGGCTCCGCGCAGATCTTTTAATTCATCTGGCATTACCCATTCTGTTTCAGGTGTGAACAGAGGTATTTGTGTGCTTCTCACGAATAATCCCTCTCAAGAATCATTTCTAAATAGTGTATTGCCTTCTTCACATCTTCCTCTTTTCCTTTTGACTGGTGTCTACAGATGTATTTTATAGCGTTCCCTTCAGCAAAAAGCAACTTATTTTCGTTTATAAATTCTGCTGGCTGAATCTTCATACCTCGGTAGTGTTTTCCACCAACCTGCTTTTCTAATGAGTCATAATTTGACCCTTTAAATATATCTTTGTGTGTCATAGTATATAAGCTCGATCAAAGTTCTTTGGATCTAGCACATGCAATTCGCGCTTCGCTCTCGTCGCTCCAGTATAGAATAACCTATGTAATTCATCTGGATCATAACTCATAGTTTCTAGCGCTGCATTTGTAAGATCTTGCATAAGCAAAACTTTATCGGCTTCACCTCCTTTCGCTCCATGTATTGTTGACATAATGATACGCGGATTTTTATTTATCTGTTCTCCATTCGCCCGCATGTTACGAATGTAGTTTTCTGTGATGGTATCTAAACCATCAAAGGCCTCATACCAAACATCCTCGGTAACTAAACCATGTTCAGCTTTACAATCTCTAATTAAATATTTTGTATCAGAGTGCAAAGTCTTACCAGATCTAAAACCAGGCAAGACTTTATCACCAAGATATTGATATATATTTTTTATTTCTATAGTCCCTAAAGCTGTATCTCCTTTACGCCACTTCTCCCAATTATTTAAGGCTATTAAAAGTTTTAATGGAACAGAGTTAGATCCTTTGTGTTGATAATACCAACCTTGTAATTCACATAAATCTTTTACATCATCAAGGAAATGATTGGCTGAAGACAAGACCAACCAGTTCCCTTTTGACATATCCACTTGTGTAACATCAGAGTACCTACGTAAAATGCCATGTTCTGTTCGTGGTTTATAATCTTTATCAAATCTATTTTGTACTTTACTAATTATTTTTTGGGACAACTCATGTATTGGTCCACCTGGTATTCGATATGATTGATCTAATACTTTGATATCATTAACTTCCTCTTTAAGTGCAATGAAGTGATCTACGTCTGCACCAGCCCATTTAAATATTGCTTGATCATCATCACCAGCTATATAAGTTTTCTTTGCATTAGCCCACATAGATCGAACCATGTCCCATTGTATAAGAGATAAGTCTTGTGCCTCATCAATAAACAATGCCTCAAAACTTTGTTTAGTTTCTTGTGTAATAAAATCTTCTAATAAATCTGTAAAATCTTTTAATCCTTTTTCTTTCTTGTATCTTTTTAATTCTTCAGACAACAAGTAAAGTGTATCTCTTTCGATGTCTAATATGTTTTGTCTAGAATCATAATACTCTAATAAGTCCATACGTTTTACTCTAGCTGTATTCATAATAGTTAGATATTCATTATCAGAATTAAATGTACCATCTTCTTCTGAGTGTTTACCTGTTTTAATTGGTATACCTACCATCTTACCAAACTCTTTGTAATCATCAGCAGTCATCATTTTTTCTTTTGTCATGGCTAAACGACTAAAAGCATAAGAGTGTAAAGTTCTAAAATTTTCTAAATCTTTTTCTGCATCAAGACCAAACTTTTCAGCTGCTCTTGTTGCTGCTTCTCTTGCTGCTTTTCTCGTAAAAGAAAAGTATCCAATTTGTTTTGGCCTAATCCCCTTCTGTATAAATTGATCGACTAAATTCAATAACGTTGTCGTCTTCCCCGTACCTGGAGGGCCTAGTATTATAGTCTTCATATTTTGCTAACCTCTTTCTTAATATATCTATTTTCATTCTTAAGACTTCATTTTTACCTTTTTCCAATCTATATTTTAGATTCCAATTTATACCTAATATGTTTTTCATCAGAACGCCTCCTTGTGATATTCAACTTTTGATATACTTGTTTCTACTTTTTTCATGGTTTTTATTTTGATGAGTCTTGGGTATTGTTTTTTAATTGGTATCCTAACCTCATCTACAAAAACATTTTCTAATCTTTTTATAAGATTACCTGTTTTAGTTTTATCTTGATCCCAATTATTCTTTTTGCAAAATGCAAAAAAATCATCCATTCTAAAATATGTAAAGCCTTCTTCGGTAAAAGGTAGCTTGTTAAATATATCGTCTATTGTTCTTGCTGATTGTCTATTGGTTGTCCAATCTTGTAGTAACCCTGTAATCTGATTCATTGGATCTAAAGATTCTAACGGCTCTACTTCTTGTAAATTCTGCATCATTGGTTTTAAAAAATATTGTTTCCAATCTTTTGGTTTTGGAACAGGCACAACTAAGTTAGCTTGATCAAGACATGCTAGTGCAAATAAAGGTGGGCTGTATAACTGTTCTGATTTTAATTCGATCCGCGTTCCACTTACATCTAAGAACCATTGAGGTGGAGTGGATTTGTATTTAGTGAGATTACCTAGTACAGGCATTTCTTCTTCACCATAGCCTACACCAAAACGTTTTGTTCTACACAAACCCGATTGACAGACCGCGTTGATTGGTGCGTCTTTACATCTATACTTGTCATAGCCTTTTCTATTTACAGATTTAATTAATTGTTGAACCTCACTATTACTTAGTTTGGGTTCCATATATTTTAAATTAGCTTCTACAATTTTATCTTCCCAACTGTCTGGATGTGCTTGTTTGTAATATACAGCTATATTAAATAATGCATTGTTTCTTGACCCCTCACCAAAACCAACTGATGCCAGTTTGTTTAAGCAAGGAGGTCCACTAGGAAAAGCTTCCTCTATTTTTTTTTCTTCAATCTTGATCTCTTTGACTTGTGCTTCTGTGCACGCATGAACATCATAGAGCTCATAAAATTCCTCAAGTGTACAAGAGGAGCCACTATCGTTGATAGCATATCGTAATCCTTTCGTTCCATTGTAGTAGGGTAGGTTTAAGAAATTACCTGTGTCCCCACGTTCCACAAGTATTTCTGTTTGTTTGGGAAATATTTCAGATCCTTCGTATCCTAAAACTTTTGCAATTTTTTTAAGTGTGTTCTGCATGAGTGCTGCAGAAATAAAATCTTTTGTAAATAAAAATACGTGTGCGCCGCCTGATTTAGAACGGCAAACTATTAAGGGGAAATTAAGATTTCGTATGCTTTGAATGAGGCCGCTGTGGTCGAGATTGTAACTGTCAATATCAATACAGCCCCAACGACACGCATTGTCCTCGCGTATGGGGATGATGCCCAAAGCCGGACCTTTTCCCTGTAAATGGTTCTCCCACAAATCATCGCTAACATTCTTTCGAACAATGAATGCCTTGCCTTGTTGTTTTCCGTTTTCACTTCTTTCGCCTTTCTGGTATTGACCATATGCTATCTTTAATCCTTCAAATATATTTTTAAATTTTTCTGTCTTCATTATCATTTCTAATTATTTTGTAAAGGGGAACCTCTCGATTCCCCTTCATAAAACTAAAACGGTGTTTTAGTTTGTGATGTCTCTTCCACATCAGCTTTTGTTTGCACGTTTCCTTTTGAGACGTTTCCAGAGAAGTCCTTTGCATTTAAATACAAAGTCTTATCTTTTTGTCCCATGATTCTGTCCATGTTTACTACCCAACCATACCAAGAACCTTTATCGTTCTTTTGTAGATTTGATTGAAGTGTATACACTACCCCATGCATAGGAGGCACAGCAAATCCGCCTTTACCATCGTCAATTTGAACAGACTTCATCATTGAATTCCATTTCTTACTGACACTCAACTGTGTTGATTTCATAGTAATTAAAGCAGGACTGTATCCGCCTTGTTTGTTTTCTACCATTACATAGTAATAAGCAGTCTCTTCTAAGTAGTTACCGTTTGGTAATCTAATTTTAGAGCCATCTCTTTTACCTGTTTGGATAACCGGACTACCTGGTGAGTGTGTAGCCACAGGAGCACCTGGACCATCACCTCTATCAGACCATTCCGGATAGTCTTTTTTGTAGTAACAAGGAATAACCTTGATACCTTTCTTACCATCGAACAAGTCGTTGGTAACAGTATTATAGATCATACCTGGTTTGGCACCATCTATAAACTTGCTATCACCGTCAGTCACCTGCGGAGATAGTTGTCCTAAGATTCTGATAAACGGTAACGCCATATCGTCTTGCGTCATGTTTTCAAAACCTTTTTGCAGATCGTTACCGAACAGGGCAACAGATCCGTTTTGTTTAGCTTTTATTTCATTAGCCATTATTCATCCTCCATTATTTTTTCCGGCTTATTTTTGTTTCATCTTTAATCCAAAGACTAAAGACATCAGAAGGCATGTCAAGGCCGGCCTTGACACGCTCCTCATATAGGGCTGTTAATGTATTCCAAGCCACATCAGATTTCTGTTGTGGAGTAAAACCATTAGCAACCGCAAGGTCCATCAATTGATTCGCCTTGTTATCTTCTCCTTTACCAAAACTTACAGAAACATTATTTTTAATAATATCTCCTAACCCCTGGTCCCGAAGCCATTGATAGGCACTCTCTCTTCTTAAATCATCTTTAGGAAGAGTAGCCCTAAATTTTTTCTTAACAGAAACTTTACTACCATCTGCTAGTTTAATTTCTGATAATCCCTGTTCTGAAAGAAGTTCTGGGATAACTCTAGAACCAATATCATCAGCTTCAGCTTTTTTTGCTTTAAGCTTATCTTCTAGTTCTGCTATCTCATCTTCTTTTTCTTTTAACAACACACATTGTTGTGCAATGTCTGTTATCTCTACATTGTCAAGTAAATCTTTATTGTCTTTTAACATTTCATTTCTAACATTAAAAGCACTATCACTTGTAAATGTTTTTACTTTTACTTTTTGCTTAATACTCATTTTCTCCTTTCTGATACATATCAAATTCTAACGGATAGTATCTATGCTCACGTTTATCCCACTTTAACATATTAAATTGTCCATTGGCAACATCATTAACAATTGCAGTAGACAAACCTATTATTACAGGATCTCCTACAGCAAGTAAATAATCATCTTTTCTAAAATCTTGTAAATTTTTTTTCATTTTTTGCACATAGGGCGAAGTTGAAAAAATAGCCTGATCTCTATTAGGCAAACATATTACAAGATAACCAAAGTCTGACGCACTTAATATATTTATATGAGGTGGGGGTTGTTGAATAACATAAACAAATTTTTCGTTTGGATTGCTTTTATTTAGTTTTAAAAAACTTTCTAACGAACTAGGTTTATATAATTCAAATATTTTATTTTTCATTTCTTACTTCTTGACAAAGATATATAGATTAATATATAAAAGGTCAAGTAGAAAGAATAAAAAATTATGAAATATAAATTTAGGACTAAACCTTATGCTCATCAGTTAGCTGCATTAAAAAAGTCATGGAATAAAAAAGAATATGGCTATTTTATGGAGATGGGTACTGGTAAAACAAAAGTATTGATAGATAATATGTCTATGCTTTATGACAAAGGTAAAATTGATGGTGCACTTATTGTCGCACCTAAAGGTGTTTACACTAATTGGTTGTCTCAAGAAATCCCAATACATTTAGTTAAACATATAAAACCCAAAATGGTTTTATGGACTGCCACATCTTCGAAAAAAAAAGAACAAGAATATGCCACATTGTTTAAACCTGATTATGATTTGCATATATTGATAATGAACGTAGAAGCTTTTAGTACAAAGAAAGGTGTAGAGTTTGCTTACAAATTTTTAAGAACTCACAAAACACTTATGACTATTGATGAGTCTACAACTATAAAAAATCCATCAGCCAAAAGAACAAAATCTATTTTAATGTTAGGTAAGCAGGCTAAATACAGAAGAATACTTACAGGTTCTCCTGTAACAAAAAGTCCTTTAGATTTGTACAGTCAATGTGCTTTTTTAAATGAAGAGTTATTGGGACACGCTTCTTATTATTCTTTTAGAAATAGATATGCTCAAATGATTGATAGAAATTTTGGTGGTCGAAGAGTACAAATTGTTGGTAGTTACCAAAGATTAGATGAATTGGAAGACATATTGAAAGCATTTTCATACCGTGTGCAAAAATCACAATGTTTAGATTTACCTAAAAAAATCTATATGAATAGAGTTGTAGAATTAACTAAAGATCAAAAAGAGGCTTATGCTACTATGAAATCCGCGGCCCTCGCTCAACTAAAAGGTAAGATGGCTACAGCCCCACATGTATTAACACAGCTAATGAGATTACATCAAATTACTTGTGGTCATTTAAAATCTGACGACGGTAAAATAACTAATTTTAAACACTCAAGAATAGAAGAACTAATTGATGTTATAGATGAGATGGAAGGTAAAGTTATTATTTGGGCTAACTATGTGCATGATATTAAAGAAATTACAAAGGCGTTAGAAAAAGAATATGATGAAGGTTGTGTTGTTCAATATTATGGAGAAGTATCTTCAGAAAATAGACAAAAAGCAATTAAAGATTTTCAAAACCTTAAATCAAAAGTTAGATATTTTGTAGGTAATACTCAAACGGGTGGATATGGTATTACATTAACAGCAGCTAGTAATGTAATTTATTATTCTAATAGTTATGATCTAGAAAAAAGATTACAATCAGAAGATAGAGCACATAGAATAGGTCAACATAAGCCAGTAACATATGTAGATCTCATAGCAGAAAAGACTGTTGATGAAAAGATTATAAAAGCTTTAAGAAAAAAAATTAATATTGCATCTATGATAATGGGTGATACAGTCCAAGACTGGATATGAAATACCCGTTTTATATAAGAATAGCTATATTACTATGTATTGGTGCGTTTGCACCAATAATGATTCATCACATTGTGTACAAACTTTGGGATGTGAGTGTATTAAGAGCAGCAGAAATAACTTTTGTATTATGTATTCCGGTAGCATACTGGATGGCTAGTAAAATTAATGAACGATGGCATGATGATAGAGAATGAAACCTATAATGATAACATTACTTTACCTCACCTTTGGTGGAGATATAAAATTAGATACATTTGAAATACAAGATAGTTGTAGTAGTTGGTTTCATTCTAATATTACTACTGTTGAAAAAAGAAAGAAAACATTTATGAGTAATCATTATTATCATACTTATAAAGGTAAAAAGGTTATAGGTTATATTTGTGGAGGAGAAGAACCCCAATGATTAGAGATCAACTAATCCTGTTTCTCGGTTCAAGTATTTATATTCTATTTTGTGTATGTCAAAATCTTTCATAAGTTTATTACAAATATCTGTAGGACTAAAATCACCACAACTATAAACATCCATTTGCATTAGCGCAGGTTTAGGTTCATCCCAAATATGCATGGCAATGTGTGATGTTTCTATAATTGCAATAGCTGTAATACCTCTGTTACCTGGCATATTACAATACTTTACATAAGGACCCATAAATACTTTCATATCTATAGACTCTATAAAACCTCTCATCCATTCTTGTAATTGTTCTTCGTCTGTTGGTGGTCTTACTGCCTCCGCACGAATAATTAAATGTTTATGAACTAGGAGGCTGTTCTTCATGACGCTAGATCTCTTCGTATTGAGTTTTACCTGCATCATTACGGAAGGCACGTAAAGTTTGTTTTCGATTGCCTTCTTCGTTGTATGATACATGTAACCATCCGCTGTTAGCGTCGCCGTCGTAAAATTCTAAAATTGCTTGATCAAAATCTAAGTTTTGAGTAATCCAGTCAAATAATTCTCTATTGTCAACTCCATAACATTCAAAGTCGGCTGCCTGGCCACGGCAGTGCTGGGATTTTCTACTACTTCCGATTTTTTCTGATAAAATTTCAGAGCGGTATCCTGATGATACACTTACAACTCCCCACTCATCTCTTACAGGTTGCAATACATTTTCACAAAGCAACTTTAAATTTTCTATGTGTTCATCTGTAGGTTGATTAGAAATACCATGACGATCCGCTGTCTGCGAAGCAACTAATTCTTTTAATGAAAAATTTTGACTTAACTTCATCCTAGTATTTTCTCCAACATAAAGAGTACTGCTGATCCCGCAACAGTTAAAAGAACCCAGTAGACTTTATCTACCTTACCGCCCAGTTTTTCTACATCTTCATGTACATGGGATAAATTTTTCTTAACTCCTGATATATGTCCATACAAGGATAAAATGTGTTCTCGTGTTGTTTTAGGTTTTAGACTCATTACGCAATGCCTCTTTGTTTTAATCTTATTGCTTGTTCGTCGGGCGATAATAGTGCCGTTTCTGACGCTGTCAACCCTGTGTCTGGTATTATATTTGTTGCTGTTGGTTGCACTACCGGTTCTGGTTGCTTGGGTAGTGGTGGGGTCTTGATTTCTGGTTGGGGTATTTCTGCTACTTGTTCTACTTCTATATTCTCTATAGGAACTTCACTTCTTAAATCTTCTCTATCATAGTAGAACCCGTCACTTAGAGAATTGTATTTTAAGTTAGATATAACATCTTTTAACTCATATTTTGGATATAACTCATCATCAGATAAATTATATGAATAATCAAATTGTGTTTCATTATCTCTGATCTTTTTAATTTTCTTTTTAAATCTTGACTCAGAAAAATTAACAGGTACAAATTCACCGTTCATTAAACTATTTAAAACTTTTGAACTAATACCTTTTCTTTCTTTAAATTTTTGTCTAATTTCGTAGTCATCAACATCAAATCGTTTAGCTGCTTGAATAGCTTCATAGATTTCTTTTTGTAATCTAAATGCTTCTTTTTGCACAGCTATAAATTCATCAACTAAAACTTGTCCTGTTCTTGCTCTAATGTCTAACGGTGTATAAAACTTTTCAGCAGTGTAAACTTCACTTCTAATTTTACTATAATCTGTAATAATGGTATCTAAACTAGATAGAATATCTACGTTGTATGGTTTAAGTCCTGTGCTTGCACCAACAGCTACATCACCAGTTTCTTTTATTGTTCCATACGCAGAAGGTTGTCTTGTTAGAGCATCTCTAATTTTTTGACTTGTTGAAATTAAACCTGGTTCTATTACATCACCTATATGTTTAAGACTTTTTGTAAACTTGTCCCAATCCGTATCTGAATCACTCCAAATTCTTCCGCCTGTTTTTTTTCTCCCACTAAATACTTCGGCGAAAGGTTGAAAACCAATAGGTTGTGAAATGTAAGGTTCAAGAAAAGTTCTAATAGGACCTCCCTTTCCAAAAATAATATTAGCATAGTCTCTAAAAGTTAAGTCTTCTCTTAATATTTCTTTTTCTCTTTTCTTTGCAAAGAAAGCTTCAATAGGTTCTGTTACAGCATGTTGAGGAACAAAGTCTCCTAAACTTACCGCTTTAAATTTTCCTTTGTCTGCTTTAGTTAACGCAACAATGTTATCGTTCCTTTGATATTCTGGTGCAAAAAATTGTCTATAAGCTTCCATGTCTTCTTCACTTAATTCTGTAAATTGACTATACAGTCCTTTTACTCCCATACTCAGTCCACCTAATACTGTATATAAACCAAGCAGTCCTCTAATACCCATTGCTCTTAATTCTGGATTAGTTGATGAAGCTTCTTTCATTGATATAAAAAGATTGTTTGCAGTAGTTCTTGTCATTTCTGCAGGAAAAGCTACGAAGTTACCAAAAGGAGTTCTTCTTAAAGCAATAATGGCTTTAGGAACTTTACTGTAAGTTGGAATTGTATTTCTTGTGTACCAAGCAGCTGCTTGTCTAATGGCTTCGTTAA
>VTLG01008321.1_pt1 | contig 13467 bp, 15 predicted proteins | sample 4694571 | NCBI WGS metagenome assembly VTLG01 (sample SAMN12604809, study PRJNA352737) | marine metagenome | biome: ENVO:00000447; feature: ENVO:00000209|ENVO:00000569|ENVO:01000036; material: ENVO:00002151; isolation source: viral sequences binned using virsorter ...
CCACCATTACCTGAGTATCCTCCAGCACCACCGCCGCCGCCTTGTGCAGGGTTAGAATTACCACCGTTACCACCAGATCCACCGCCATCATGACCTGATGGTGATCCTCCTGAGCCTGGTGATCCTGCTCCACCGCCTCCGCCTCCGCCTCCTCCTGCTGTTACAGTTCCACCATAACCAGTAAAGGATGAAGCACCTCCAGAAACACCATTTGCGTCATAACCACTAGCACCAGTTCCTCCTGCTCCTACCGTAACTGTGTAATTATTACCTGCTGTAACTGAGATACTATTTTTATAAGCTAAAGCTCCACCACCTCCTCCTGTAGAGTCATTACTATTAGCTGTTCCAGCTTCACCTCCACCACCAACACAAACAACCGAAACAGAAGATACTCCTGAAGGACAAGTCCAAGTATGACTACCAGAAGTAGTAAAAGTTGATTCTCCATAAGTAGCAGGAGCAGATGCCATTCCTCTTTGAGAATCAAAGAAATTCCAATCACCATTAGTATCTCTTCTTTTTATCAATAAAAATCTGGCTTGAAAACCTAAAGTTAAAGTTTTAGCCGATGAAGATCCTGTAAAACTACCTACTTTACTAATACCAGGGACACTAGCAAAAAGCATTGCAACATATGTCTTACTTGAACTGTTGATATTAGATGATGCACCAATATTAAAAGTTGAACTAGTAGGTAAAGAACTTCCCCAGAATGGTGATCCAGATTCTCCTGCACTTGCTCCTAATGTAAATTCTTTAGTCCAAGGACTGGAACCTCCATCAGCCGCAGAGTGGTAAACGTATCTTTGGCCTCCACTAGTCGTACTCGTTACCCAAATCATTTCTGGGACAGCGTTAAGACTATGGTTTAGAACTCTAGTTGAATCATTTCCTTTGTATGTAACCGTATCAAAACCCTTACCTCTTTTCCACATCCAAGCTTGATAGCTTGAATTATAATTTTTCCAACATCCTGCATTACTATCCCAAAAGAAATCAGATGTGTCAGAAACAGTAGTGTTATTAGTAATGAAAAATTCTTTACCTGTTAATCTTGTTCCAATAAGCTTATTACCACCTACAGAGGGATCGACAGTAAAAGCCATATCAACAGGGAATCCACTATCAAAGGCAGGAACAGTAGAACTTGCATTACCAGTATCCAGTGCAAATACACCTGTACCAAGTTCAGGCGGCTTGGAAACGTAGCCGTCAGGTCTTCTAATAGCAATATAGATTATTCTTTTATTACTTCCATTAGTACCACTAAAATCATCTCTAACTAATTTGAAACCTGTACTTCTAAACTCAACAACATCATAATTAGAATCACCATTATTTAAATTAGCCGACATTAGTTCTTGTTTGCTATCTCCAATAGCAACACCTCGCATATTATCTACCATTACCCAATTACCGCTATCGTCAGCCGCCTTTATAATTAATAATGATGGTTCCCAACCTACATGAACTTCTGGACCATCGTTACTTCCGTTGCCAATATAAAATCCACATTTAATTAAATTTTGATCTAAATCATCACCATATACAAAATCTCCTAATTGACCTCCTGCCCATCGTTTTGGTCCTTGTGTATCATCACTTGCAGTTCCAAAAGGATTAGTACCAGCAGTTGAAGTAGTTACTGAAGAGTTTTGACAACACAAAAGAGTAACATTAGACGCTGTTGCTCCTTGACTTGTAGTAGTTAAAGCTGTTGCAGGTACGTCAAAATTAGCAGTATAAAGTGCTTGTCCTTTTGTAATTCTAAGGTCGCAAAGTTGACCTTTAAAATATTGACTTGAACTACCTTGTCTATTTCCAATAGTTAATTTTCCACTGCCGCTACCAGTGTAATTTGTACTGTCACTGTAAGTACCTTGTGATATTCCATCAATATAAAATGTTGTTGTACCTCCACTTCTAACTAAAGCATAATGTTGCCAATTAGGTTTATTATCTGCACCTTTATTTACTGGAACTTTTGCTTCTATTCTTGCCGATCCATTAAGCCAAAAAGTTGGTTTACCTGTACTACTTGGAATATATAAAACGATCCTATCTGTAGTACCTGTATCACTTCCATTTTCCCTAAAGTCTAGAAAATAAGGAGAGTTTGAATATAACCAAGGAGTAGCCCAAAATTCTACAGTAAAATCATCTGTTCCGAAAGCAGCTTGAGTACTATTCCATACATTAAGCGTATGGCTAGTTCCATTAAATTTCACATTCCAAACATTAGTACTTTGAAATGGACGACGTACACCGCCTCCAGCAAATACGTATGCCATCATATCGCCTTGGTTGATGGCATTATCACTATTAACTTCAAAAGTAGTACTTGATATAACTGGATTAGTACCGAAATATGCAGGTCCACCTCCAGGTTGATCAGTGGTGTTTAATTTCATAAAATCACCACTACTTGTATTTTCAGAATCTCTATGCCAACAAACCCAATTTTCATTGGCATTTCTTCTTTTAATCCATATAGCGCCAGGCGTTACACCTAAGTTATGTGGCACATTTTTAGTACTACCTGTTCCATTCCAAGTTACAATATCAAAAAAACCTGGAGCTTTTCTAAGACTCCAAGCTACATAATCTTCGTTATTATCATTTCCAGTATTATCATTACCGATTGTAAAACCAGTTGTAGTAAATGATTTTAAACCGTTAGATTGAGTTGTCTCCGAGCTAGTAGAAGAACTCTGAAGTGCTTTAGTAGCTCCTCTAACTGTGTCATATATTTTATGTACTTCACTACCGCTTCTTTGTTTTATCCATACCATTCCACCTTCAGTTGACAAATCAATGCCATTTGTAATTGTTCTGTTACTACTATTATCTCCTTTCCAAAGATAAATCGAAAACAAATCTTCTTGATAGAGCTTCTTAATAACCGCTCCTAAACCAAGAAACATCTGGTGTATAGCCATAATTAATTAACCTCTTTGTGTATAAAGTAGATGTAATGGCGCATTATGACAACCCTGCACCTGAGATGTAAGCAGTTCCGTTAGAAAGAAAATAAATAGTCGCCATTCCTCGCCCAGCAAGTGTGCGATTTCCTGTAGCAGCATCCGCTGTGTTATGGATTGTCATACCACCTGAACCCGACGTTATTGTTTGATCTGATCCACTATTATTGATTATAGTTAAAGCATCACCAGCAGAAAATACACTTGCATTAATAGTTACTCCACCACTACTAATACTTATAGCTTTACCAGCATCATTAGCAACAGCTACATACGCAGAAGATCTAGAATTAACAGGTATAGAACGCAGGTTGCCTTTTTGGTCTGATACTCCCCCAGTAGTATCAACTTTAAAACTTCCATTGCCGTCACCTGAACCAAGCTCAAGATTTCCATTTTGAGCTTTTATATTCCAAGAACGTGTGCCAGATTGATCAAAACCTAGACGATGTCCACTAGCTACAGTAATACCTTGATCACCAGTACTATTTACATTTGTAGTGTTAATAATTGTGCCAGCAACATGCAATAACTGAGAAGGTGAGTTTGTACCAATACCTACGCTTCCAATACCATTAATAACAAATCTGTTAGCACTATCTGTAACATCACGAATAGTAAATCCTGTGTTAGAGACACCGCTAATAGATGGCAATATTTCCCATATATTGTCAGGAGTATCAGCTGTATTTTCTAATCTTATAGAAGAGTTTTCGTTAGCTGCTTTTAAATGCAACATACGACTAGGAGAATTTGTATTTAGACCAAGATACCCCGACGTACTGAGCCGCATCCGTTCGGTATTGTTTGTGCGAATTAGTAAATCATGGTTTGAAATCGTTCCAATATTTCCTGTACTACCTCCAGAGAACATGCCACATATTCCACCACCAGCTTCTTCCGTTTTCACTTGAGCACTATTACCAACTATATGGAGATATGTACTTGGGCTTGTCGTTCCAATACCAACCCGATTATTCGTAGCGTCAACGTGAAGTGTATTTGTATCGACTGTTACATTTCCACTAACAGTAAGTGAAGTAAGCGTTCCAACAGAAGTAATTGCAGATTGAGCAGCACCCGTAACCGTTGCAGCACTTCCACTCGCATTACCAGTTAACGCACCAACAAAACTTGTAGCTGTTAACGCTCCAGAACTAGAGTTAAAGGTTAAATTACTACCTGATTTAGCTCCTAAATCACCTGTTGCAGCAGTCGCAAATAAAGGGAAGCAAGTCGTATCAGATGACTCATCAGCAACTGTGACAGTTGTTGCGGCAGTGGCAGTGGCAGCATTACCAGTACATGATCCAGACGAACCACTTGCATTACCCGTTACGTTTCCAGTTAACGCACCAACAAAACTTGTAGCTGTTAACGCTCCAGAACTAGAGTTAAAGGTTAAGTTTGTTCCAGACTTAGGAGCCAGATTACCTGTTGCAGCAGTAGCGAATAAAGGGAAGCAAGTTGTATCAGATGACTCATCAGCAACTGTAACTTGTGTTGCAGGTCCACTAAATGATGTTGCAGTACAAGAACCACTAACAGTTATACCATTACCATCAAATGCAACTTTATTAACACCGTTAGAACTAAAATTAACAGCACCAGAAGCAGAACGATACCAACCAGTATCTTGGTCATCTTGGAATGTAAAACTAGGAGCCGTAGCACTTCCATCTGGAAACTCTGAACCTGCTGTTACATAATCAGCACCTGCATTAATTACACCAAAGAAAGCATGTCCATTAGCTGGAGCAGAACTAAATACTATATTTGAACCTAATAATTTAAAACCTGCACTACCACTAGGATCTGGTTCCTGAACAACACCATTAACAGATATCATTACCTGCTGTGTACTTATCGGGAATGGAACTGGAGTTGCTCCGCTTACTTGTAAAGCAAATGAAGTAGTGCTTCCGTTAAATCCTGAACTAATATCGTCAATTATCTTATAGCTAGGATGTGCAATCTGCAGATCGTTCCCAATATACATCTTTAGTATTTAGTAACTTATTATCTTCTATTGTATTCTGCCCTTATACAGGCTTTACTCTGTATGAGGTCCTTTTGTCGATGGAACAGTAGGCCATACAACAGCACTATAACCATCAACTCGATATGTCTGAGGTATATCTCTTAAAGATTGTCTATAAGCTGCCCATGCTGACTGATCCACAGTACAACCAGGAGTCATTGTCCAATCAGTAGTCCTTAAAAGAAAATCTCTTTTTTTACGAATAATTGCCCAACTTGTTTCTTCTAAATTTAATATAGTTTTATCAAATTGCTTATCAATCTCTTCTTTAATTGCCTCAAACTGTGTTTGAAGCGTAGCAATGTCACCAACAAGTGTTAATCCCATAATCTTAAGTCTGATCTAGGTAGCTAACGGTAAGGTCTGTAGCAGAAGCAGTATCACATCTAGCTCTTAACACATCACCAGATTCTAAAATAATTTTACTTCCACTAATAAGTTCTAATGAAGATCCTGCAGGAACTGGTACTTCTTTTAAAAAGTAAACTGAATCTCCACTACTAGGTACTAGATAGACGTCCACATTTGCGCTACTCGAAGTCTTATTAGCGACCAAAGCACTAAGAAGAATAAGCGTAGAAGAGCCTCCAGCAGTAAGAATATTTGTACCAGTGCTACTAATAGCTGTTGTAACGAGACCAGATTTAGTTGCCTGTTTGAAGGTATTTGCCATATCAACTTAAAGCGACAATGAGAGCGAGGTTGTCTGGGTATGATCCAGTTACAGTTAAATCTCCATTAATAGAGACATTACCTGTAAAAGTTATAACACCCGATGAATCTATTGTAAGCCTAGCATTACCTCCAACAGAAAGTCCTATTTGATCAGCTCCACCAGAAAATAATCCAGTGTTTGGATCACCAGTAAAAGGAAGAGATGGATTTGCAGCTGAACCTGTTACTAGTGCAGCATTAGTTCCATCACTTCTTAATAAAGAAAAACCACCTGGGGTTGACCCATCATGTATTACACAAGTATTAAGACTTGTATTTACTGTAACTTCGCCTACAGCACCAGTAAAAGTACTAGTTTCACCTGTAGTGCCTCTTCGGAATTGTACTTGGGTTGACATAAGCTTATCCTAATGCAACTGCTATTGCGGTAGCAAAACTTTCAGTGGATATTGTCCCTGAATCATTAGGTACCGTTAACGTTCGAGTGGTGCTACCCGATATACCCGAACATTCAAAAGCTAATTGCTTTGTATTATCAGAATTATCTCTAATCCTGAATCCATCATCGTTAGTAACTACTGCATTACAAGTAAATGAGGTTAAACCAGAAATTGTAGAAGCTGTTCCTCCTAAAGCAACAGATGTACTACCAATTGTTACAGTGTTATTAGCTAACTGAGAATTAGGTATAGAACTGGTACCAAATGCACCTGTAGCTGAGTTATATGTAAGTCCAGAACCAGCTGCAACACTTAAAGAAGAAAGTAAAGCAACTGTACCTGTTGCATTTGGAAATGTGATTGTTCTATCTGCAGTCGCATCTGTTGCTGTCAAAGTTGTTTCATGAGCATCTGCTGTTGAACCTTCAAAGACAATACCTGAAGTTCCAATGCTTACAGCGTTAGCAACACCATCAGCACCTGCATATAAAGTAGTAGCTGTTAAAGACGTTAACCCCGCAATTGTTGAAGCTGTAGAACCTAATGTTATAGATGTACTACCTATTGTTAAAGAATTAACTGTAGGAGTAATTGTAGAAGCCGACGTTAAAATAGTACCCGTCTCATTTGGTAATGTAAGAGTACGATCAGCAGTTGGATCTGTTACTGTCAGAGTTGTCTCATAAGTATTAGCAGTTGATCCTTCAAAAACTATATTGCCACTACCTATTGATATTGAATTTGCAGCATCAGCTACTCCAGAATAAAGAGTAGTAGCTGTTAACGAAGTTAAGCCTGCAATAGTTGATGCTGTAGCGCCTAGAGCAATCGATGTACTACCAACAGTTAACGAACTATTAGCTAACTTACTGTTAGGAATAGCGTTTGTACCTATTTCTCCATTGCTATACGTTAAGCCCGATCCACTAGCTACACTAATTAAACCTGTAATATCTGAGTTAGCAGGTCCTGTATAAGTGATAACTCCAGAAGTGCTATTGTATGCCAAGCTTCCTAGACCGCCTGAATCTGTTACAGAAACAGCTCCTCTAGCTCGTGCATTTGTATAGTAAAGATTAGTATTTTCAGTTAAATCGGCTGTTGTATTACCGCCAATATCTAATTTATCTGAAGAAGAGTTTAACTCCTGAAACAGACCACTAACTATTACTAGAGATTTTCTTGTTGCCATGTCTTAATTTTAACCAACCTTAATAGGGGGCTCTAAACTTACGTGCAAAGAAGCACTTGATATTGACTCACCTACTCGTGTTATAAATTGTCCTGAACTAGAAGGAGGAGTAACTGTTATACCTCCGTAACCCGTACTAAGAAAGTAAAGCTCTCCTGCATCTAATCCAGAAGTTGCTAAATTCCCAAAAACTAAACATCTAACTGTTTCTCCACTAGATTTACTTGTTTGCGCAAAACCAACAACTCTTGCCTCATCTTCACTACCAGCAGCTCTTGCTAAACCTAACTTTCCATCACTACTTCTTGCATATAATGGTTGTCCTTGAGTTACATTTTCAAAAGCAATAGATTCAAAACCAGCAACAGAATAAACAGTTCTAGCAGCTAAGGTATCTTTTAAATCAATAAGAGCTTCTGTAAAACCTTGAGCATTTGGCTCATATGGCGGATAATTAGTTGTTCCAGCCATTATGCTAACTTCACAGGAGGTTCAACATAAATACTAAAAGAAGTAGATGTAGCTCCTTCTCCTACTCGTGTAACAGCCTGTCCTGAACCAGTAGGTGCAGTAGTTGTTATAGCGCCAGCTGTTGATGGACTTAGAAAATAAAGATCTCCAGGGTCTATCGATGACATTGTTTTCATTCCAGCTACTAAAACCTTAACTTCGTTGCCAGCAGTAGCTGAAGCATCTGCAAAACCTACAACATGAGCGTTTTCTAAAGCACCGTTTGCAGCACTAGCCTTCCCAACCTGACCATCAGCAGATCTCATGTAAACAGCATCGCCATCTGCTATAGTTTCAAAAGCAACAACATCAAATCCAACACGAGTTGGTGAAAAAACAGGAAATCCATCTTTTACATCAATAATTGCGTCTACTAAACCTCGATAATTAGGTTCATAAGGTTGACGTGTCATTGTAAAGTTATTAGCAGTCATTAAGTCAATTAAGACTGTAATAGCACCCTCTACATTTGGTTCATATCCTGTTGCCATACTTATCTCTTAACTATTTAATATTTTAAAATGTAAAATCCTTTAGAATAAAGAAAAAGGTAAGAAAAGTGGAAGTAGAACTCATCGCTGCAATTATTTCTGGAAGCATCGGTGTTTTTGCTGGCTTAACACAAGCATTAGGTAAATTTAATAAAAAATTAGACAGAAGATTTTATAATATAGAGAGTAATCTTGATAAACTAAAAAATGAAGTAATTCATGATTACGTTTTGAAAGAAGATTTTCTACGAGAAATGCAAGCTGTCCATACAAAATTGGATAGAATACTTGATCATTTATTAGCTAAAAGTTAAACAGCTACCCAAGAAGTTGTGCTTAATTTATAAAGATATAGAGCTCCTGCGGTTGTATTGTAATGTAATTGACCATCTACAGGGTTAGAAGGATAACCTGCTGCAACTGAAGCAACTGCTTTTGGTGTTCGCCAAGAAGCACCATCAAAAATTTTATAAATATATGTACTAGTTGTATCTAACCAAGACTCACCTTTAGTATTACCAGTAAAACCAGCAGCTGCATTATTAGGCGCAGCGGTACCAACAGAAATAGGTCCTACTTTTACTAACCCTGTGGAAGGAGAAGCTGTATTATCAGCGAAAAAGAGTCCGGGCTCACCTGCGTTGTTATTAATAGCCAACTCAGCAGCGCCAAGACGGGTAGGAAAGGGACGGTCATGTAATACACTGGAGCGTCTAGATAAAATTTGAACAGCCATACTTAAATATTAATATAAAGATCAGAATCTACAACCGTATCTTGATCTGTTAAAGGTGAATATGTCGAAGAATCAATAATACTCACACTACTTACATCCTCTGTTGGTATTCCACTTATGTAATCCCCTGCATCTATTAAACCTGCTTCAAATTCAGCTGTATATTCACTAAGAGGCTTGTTAATAATACCAAGTTTTATGTCTTGCAATAAAGTTGGAACTTTATTAAATAGTTTATTAACTAAAGTAATCATTCTATTAGTTAAATTAGATGCTTTTCCAGCTCTATTTAATTGACCATCCGCATCTCTCTTTACACTATCTGTAAGTGTCATTCCAAGCAAAGATGGATCAAAATCTGCAATTGATTGGGGTAAACCACGATTACCAATAATGTCTTTTTGTCCACTCCAACTTGTATTTTGTTTAACAAGCATCAAAGTCTCTACAGCAGCTTCTAATTTCTCTTTTTCTTTTTCAAAATTACGTTCAAATCGCTCTAAACCTTCACCAATTGGCTTATCATTTGGCTCTAATAACCATGCTCCTACATAATCATGTTTTTTTAAGTTACTAATTGTGCAATAACCACTGGTTAAATTGCTAAAAGGATAAATAACAACAAAACTATCAGAAGTTGGTACAGATGTAACTGTATATTCACCAGATACAGCATTTCCACTAGTAAAAGTTATTTCAATTTTAGTATTTACTTCCAAATTATGCCCAACAGCGTCAATAGTGATATTCGGACCATTTTGAAGATAGGCTCCTGTTAAATTAATCGGATCATTTCCTTCATCATGTTTTAAAGCAAACATGGCGGCATAAATATGCTTGCACCACCTTAATTGGTAATACATTAAATTAGCAGTATCATTTCCACTTGTATCTTCATACTCTGGAAGTTGATAATAATTATTAATTGCTACAAAACCTAAATCTCTAAAAGTACCTGGAATATCTCTTTCATCACTATATGTATCATCGGGTTGTAATACTTGACCAGGTTTTGTTGAGCGCACTGATGTAACTGGAAAACGCCTTTTTGTTAATTCACTATATAAATCATAACTATCACGCCGTGAAAAATCTTGACAAGAACATTGCCAACGTAATTCTGTAGTTAAATATCTACCAACAATAAAACCACGATGAGCTGGTACAACTGTTTTTGTAATTGTATTAGTTGTAGTAGCGCCATAACTATCTTTTCTTTGAAAAACTATTTCATTATTAGAAGCGTCAATAGCTGTAACAGTGAAACCAACATAATCATCGTATCTACGTCCACGTAATAATCTACTTACAGTTAAATTTCCTGATGTATTAGCACTAGTAATTGTATTTATTTCTAATTTAGTTGCATTTAAAACAGTAACTGTATATCTTCCAGAAGTAACACCGCCCGTACTTACATCAAGGTATACTTTATTACCTGTAGATAAACCGTGTGCTGAACTACATGTAATAGTTAAAGTTGATCCAACTCTTGCATATGTAGAAGTAATGCCTGGATCTTTTTCTACAATTCTGTCAGCTAAACGTTCGCCTGCAAAGAAAGTAACGTCTGTAGGGATATAGCGAATGCGAACTCTAATAGCAGTCCAACGCGAATCCCCAAAAGTAGTCGATAAATAATAATTAAGATTCCCGCTGACATTGGCTGCTGCTGAAGCTGTGACTGTAAATGTATTTTGTGTAGTACTTACAATAGTTAAAGTTTCATCAACACCTCCTCCAGATTGAATATCTAAATAGACATTTTCTCCTGGATATAGACCATGATCTTGTTTTGTAATTACCAACGTAGTACCAGATTGATTATAAGTTGAACTAACCACATTTCCTAAATATCTAACCGCCAAGATCGGTAATCCGTGCTCATAAAAACTAAAAGCATCAGTATCTCTCATACCTACTATTTGTTCACCTAATTCTTGATTAACAGAAGGAAAAGTATATATTCTTGCAGGAATAAAGACACCTGGATATTGTTGAAAAGAAAAATAAACTCTATAGTCCCCTCTTTTACTTCTTTCTGAAGCAGTTGAACCTAAAAAACTTTGAGTTGCAGTATATAGTTCATATCCTCGTCTCCAACGAGACCATAAAGAATCTGTATTATAAAAAGCAACTTCACTATTTTTATAACTTTTTCTATTCTTTGCTACGCCAAAAGGTTGCCCTTCTTTTTCCCACTTTGCAGGTTTATTAAACTGAGATTCATCTTCAAGTTTCCTTGAAAATTTTGTATTAAAATTTAATTTTTGTGGATTACTAAATCCTTTTGTGCCGAAAGGCATTATCTTTAATAGAAACCGCCTTGAACATTACAATAAAAACCAGTTGTTAATGCAGTAGATCCACTAGCAGCTACATATAAAGCTTGACCTCTTTTTAACATAAGGCCACGTTGTTTAGGAGCTACTTCATTATTTCCAGATCCAAAGTTAGAACCAGCTTGAACTACAGGATGATTAATTAAAGGTAATTCCTCATTTAAAGTTAAACTATAATTTTGTTTAGATGCAACAGAATCAATACTTGATGTAAATAAAGGGAAGAATTGGTTAGTGTTAGTAACAGTTCCAGTGCTTACTAAATAAAAACAAAATAAAGTTGGTTGATAAACAGTAACATTACCAGTAATAGCTCCTTGAGAAGGTATGGCTACTGTGAAAGTTGTAGCAGTTACGGAAGAAACAGTAAAAGTATTATCAACAGGAACAGTACCAGAGCTATACGTTGTAAAGTCCAACATTACCTGCTGACCTTCTTTTATATGATGACCACCAGCAATAGTTACAGTACAAGTTGTTGAGTTAGCTGAATATGTTCCAGTGGTCCCTGCAACTGGTGCTAAAAAATCAACTTCATGTTTTGCATATTGAAACCAAATTTCATCAATATATGCACCACTAATAGCTGTATCTGTTAATGCTGAGTCTGCATCGAAAATTTTTGTAGCGTTACCAACAGCAGTTGGGGTATAGCTAGTATTAAAACTTTGACCAGCCGCAACCGTTACTAAAGTAGATGTTGTCGCTGGACGATCTACCATTAATGGCTGTTTATTTGAACTACTGCTTGACACGTTTATTTACTAGTAGATTTAAAACCTATTATAACGGAAGAGTTTCTTACAATTTAAAAGTAACCACCTACATGTGGCCAATCATCAGGAAAGGTTTCCCAATTAGGCATTTTTCCAAATGTTTCCCAAGCTCCTAAATCTTGTGGTTTTACGGCTTTATCTGAATAACCTACACCTTGTGGTGCAGCTTTATAATTTGGAATGATAGAACCAACTGCAGCCATTCTCATTTTATGCAACTCCTGATCTTAAATCTATTCCTAATTTAGATCCTGCATATCTTCTTGGCTCTCTTGATCTACCAAATTTTTCACCACCACCGTACTCTACTTCATAAGGATTTTTTACTCTCCAACGATGAGGTCTTATACCCTCTCTATAACCTAACTTAGTAGTAGGACGTATAGACATTTTAAGAAGCAGCTAAACTAAAGACTACAGTTGCAGCAGTTCCTCCAGTTTCTGAAATAAATCTTGGTCTTATCCATCTAACAGGAGTATTTGCAACATTGTAAGCGTAAGTACCATTAGAAGTTATTGTTTTTTCAGAGATAATCTCAGCATAATTTGTTCCATCAATACTTCCTTCTAAACTAACTTTTACATTAGTATTTATGGTGGCAACAGTAGCCATAAGAGTATAGTCTTTTGTGTTGAAAGTATTGTTTACAGCTACTTGTAAAGCGGTACCAACACCAATGGCTGATAAAGCGCTATCAGTTTGGAAAATAGTATCTTGAAAATAAGTTATAGCCATGAATTTTTAGTTGACCTATTACTAAGAATAACAGGGGGAAACGCTATCTATAATTTGTTTCTAAAACAAGTCTGGTACCTACAGCTACATCAGCTGGTCCAGGTAATGCTTGAATAAATTCTGCACCTTCTCTATTAAACCTATACCTAGCTTGCTCTGGATTTCGATAGTTTGGAACATATAAGTGAAGAGCTAATCTATCTGTTTCATATAAATAAATCTGTGTCCAAGTTTTTAATGTCTCTCTAAAATCAGAAGTTGAAATTGTACGATCAACGTCTCCAGCAATACTTTCAATACGACTCTTAGGAGCTGAATCATTGTTCACACTTCCTGTCATATCAGTACGTTTCTCAGCTTCATCACAACGACTAACCTGTTCAACAATTTTGTCATACCAATAAGAATCTTGAATATTATCAAGTGCTTCTTCTAGACGTCCTTGGTCACCAGCAGGTACCGAAGTTAAGTTATAGCCTAAGTGCCATCTAACCTTAGACTTTAAAAAAGTATCAAGCTTCATTAACTAATAACAAATAAGCCT
>VTLG01009055.1_pt1 | contig 13467 bp, 13 predicted proteins | sample 4694571 | NCBI WGS metagenome assembly VTLG01 (sample SAMN12604809, study PRJNA352737) | marine metagenome | biome: ENVO:00000447; feature: ENVO:00000209|ENVO:00000569|ENVO:01000036; material: ENVO:00002151; isolation source: viral sequences binned using virsorter ...
GTATTTTGCCATTGTGTCTGAAAGATCACTAGGATCTACCGTACCGCTATTTGATGATGTAGTGTCAACATTGGTTTCAGCAGGTTTTGCTTCTGATGCGAAATAAGACTCTTTAATAGTTTCTAATTTCTTTTTATAATCGTCAGCATCCTCGAAATCAACATTTTCAGTCAATCCCTTAAATTTTTCTTTTTGAGTATCTGCCATAGTTTCAGACACTTCCTCAAAAATATCGCCTCTTGTTAAATCAGCATTTTCTTTCTTAAGGCTTACATTCTTTTCAACCTCAGAATTTACTTTTGCTTTTAACTCATCGATTTCTTTTGCTTGAGCTTCTAGAATATCATACTTTTCGTCAGGAATATCGATATAGTGGTCTTCAAATAATTGTTTTAAACCACCGATGAAATCTTCAGCAATCTCACCTTTGATACCTCTTTCGATAGCAAGTTCATTATCTTTAACCCACTCTTCTACAACATAGTTGAGGTAGTTATCGACTTTTTGAACCATATCTTCTTTCATAGAAGATTTGCTTTCTTCTAGTTCACTAGCATAGTTATCTTCTAGTCTTTCAATTTCAGCTTTTACTTTTGACTTAACTGCAGCTTCAAAAACTGTAGCAGCCTTAGTTTTAAACTCTTCTGAAAGTTCAGATTCGCCAGAAACAAGAGCGTTGACATCTTCTTTAACATCAATATCTTTAACTCTTTTTTCAATAGCTTCTTTCTTACTAGCTTCTTCTTTTTTCTTTTCTTCTTCGTCTTCTTTGTCGTGCATACCTTCGTGATACCCAGCCTTCATGTCTAATTTAGCCATGATGTGTTTGTATTCTTTAGCCATGTCATCTTTTTTCATTTCTTTCATTTTATCGTACATAGCCTGAAGCATACCAGCTTTAGTTTTTGGCATCTCGTGCATACCTTCTTTTTTACCGTCATGTTCAGCTTCTGAAATATCTTCACCATCGTGGTCTACTTCATCACCTGCAGCAAGAGGCTCTTTGATTTTAGAGGAACCCATAGATTGTGGTGCAGTTTCAGCAGCCCCAGCACCTTTAGTTGGAGCAGAACTGTCTTTCTTAACTTTCTTAGCGTTAGTTATCTTGCCTTCTGGATTATCAGTAGTTTCCCCACCAATATCTTCAATAGCACCATCGACTTTTTTCATAGGTTCGCCCTTAACAGCATTTGCAGTCGGAGCTGCTTGACCATTGGCTTCACTCACCTCTGTTTCAAGTTCTTCGACTTTGTTTTCTATTTCGGACATTAATATTCTCCCTATTTAAAATATATATTTTAATTGTTATAATATTTATAAATTACAAATTTTTCAAGAATTTATTGAACACAGCTGCTTTTTTCTCAGCAAGCTCATGTCTTTTTGCTCTCTCTATTTCTTTTCGTAATTCATTCACTTCTACCTCTTTAATGATACCATTATCCCAAACCCACTCTTTACCTTCCATGACACCTTGAACAAAGGCATCTGGTGCAGATGGGTCGGCCACAATATCCGCGGCAGTTGCCAGATAAAAATCACTTTTTACATAATTTGCACCTGACCTGTTTTCTAAAGACCCCATGCCTCTAGAAGAAACTCCTAATTTAGCACCTTCATCTATCAAAGACTTAACAATATTACCGTATGGAGTATTTGTTATCTTTGCTTCACCCATAAAATTCTTACCATCTGGATATAACTTGGTAATCATATGTGACACTCTTTCCAAGTTTACAGTTGGTCCATCTGGGTGTCCTAGTTCACCGAAGGCTCTCTTTTCGTTAATAAATTTCTTGGTATATCTAGAAACTTCTTTATTCAAAGTTTCCATAGGATATACTCTACCGTTTCTGTTTTTCAGATCGGCTTGCATGAAGACACCTTTAATAAAATAATTTTTTTTATTATTAGTTTCTTCGGTTACAAACTCTATATCTGTTATCTCTTCCCTAATAAGTTTCATATTTGTTCTCTCGTAATATTTATATTATCTTAACTCCAATATGATAGTATAACTATCACCGTTTACAAAATTTTTCGTAGAAAATAGTATATCACCTGTAGGTGTAGTCGCATTATTTGCAATTTGGATGGCAGGGGTCTGTAAATCGATTGTCCCACTGCCACCTAAAACCATTGCAGTTGCGTTAGTCGCACCGTCATATACTAATTCTACTGCTCCGTTTCCACCCACCGTGTTAATACTGTAGATTACTCTAGCAATCTTTGTAGATGAGGAGGCGTGATTAAGTTCACTTGCATCTACTTTTTTTACTAGACTCTCTCCTGTACCGTCACTAAGGTTAGTGAATTTCATCACGGTCTTTGAACCAGAGACATCAGTAATAGTTTGACTTGTAACTGTATCAGCCATTACGGATTAGTTGCTTCGTTAGTATTTGTGAATCCAGATATTTTGTGAAACTCAGTAACTAATGTAAATGTTCCTGTTGCATTTACAACATTGACATCACCACTAATACCTGACCCAGCATTATTAGTTAATGCAGGTTGTCCCGGCATATATCCGTATGATCCATTACCTGTTAATATAGTACATTGAACATTTGATGTAGCATCCCATTTAAGTTCTACTCCACCTGATGCACTCTCTATACTATAAAATATTTTTGCGATAGATAATCTTGGATTACTATCAGCACCAGATAAAGCTGATGCGTCAACAATCTTCACATTATCTCCATCTGTATTTGCTGCATTGTCACATACTGTTTTAATAATTGTTTTAAAACTAGTGTCAACCAGCGTTTGATTTGTAACTGCCATTTTTGCCTCCTATATGACTTTTGTTATAAACCTTTCGATTTCATTAGGTTTAACTCTATGTTTTCTACCTAACTCTTTCGTAGTCTTATCTAAATTTTTTAAAACAGCAAAAGGTGACTTGCTTAACTTAACCATAATATCATCTACTGCTTTCTTTAGAGCAGGTGATAATTTACGATAATCTGGTGAGCGTTTATGCTCGTCTTTTTCAGTTATCGATTTCAGTAGTTTCGTCAGCGTTTGTGTCATCTTTTGGTGCTTCTACTTTTTTACTCATGATAGTACCAGCTAAGTCTTTTCTCTTATCATCTAAAGCTTGTCCAACTTTAGCACTTAAAGCAGATTTAAATTTTTCTTCTGCTCCAATTTGATCGTCACTAACTATAGCATCTATCATATCTTTAACCACTTCGTTCATTAAAATCCTCCGTTATCTGCGTCAGCTGCAGGGTCTTTAATAATACCTTGCTTAATCTCATCAGCAATTTTCTTTCTTTGGTCTGTTATATCTTTATCAGACATTCTTAATACTCTTCTCATAACAAAGTCCATAGAATAAACTTTTCCAACCATTTGATTGTTAAATAAATCTTGGGCCATCTGTAATCTATCCTTTAACATTTCTGACTCTTTAATTTCAGAATAATAACCGTCTTGAATAAAATCATATTTGACTAGTTCAGACATATCATTATCCCAATCTTCAGGAGTAACTATGTTCTTTAATATGAGTTGCGTTCTAAGCAAATCATGAAATAAAACAACAAATTTTTTTCTAAGCCTACCAATATATTTTGTAAACTTTAATTCGTCCCTTGTTATCTCGGTTGATCTACCTAGACTAAATCCAGACTCTGCTTCAAGTCTAGAGATAGGCACATTGAGAGAACGATATAATTTTTGTTGAAAGTATTTTATATCATCTATCTCACCTAAATTCTGTCCACCTGCTAGTGTAGTGATTTCAGTTCCTCGACCACCTTCTCTTCTTGGTAGCCAAAAATCTTCAAGCATAGACATATATTGTCTATCATCTCTAATCTCACCGGTACTTGCATCGTAAACTAATTTGTTTCTATATCTATTCATTACATCTTTGAGATATTGTTCTGCTTTAATTTTTGGCAGGTTACCTACATCGATGTAAAAAATTCTTCTTTCAGGTGCTCTTGATATTCTGTATATAACAACACTATCCTCAATCATTCTTAATTGATTTACAGGTTTGATTGCTTTATGCAGATAAGATAGAACAAGATTTTTTTGTTGATCTATAATACCTGATGGACAGAATGCTATTGCATCTGGTGATATTTTCATTCCACCTTCTGATGCTGAACCACCTACACCTTTTTCATTGTATATAAAGTAATCTTTATATTCTACCTCTTCTGGCTTACCACCAACTGGAGGCATGTAATTTCCGTTTGTTTTTTTAGTAATTAGTTCACGCATCTTTTTAATTTTGCGTGGATCTATATACCTAACCTCAACAATTCCATCTCTTATGTTTTTTGTGTTAATAATTTTATGATAGTATATTCTTCCATCAACATACCATCTTCTAAAAATATCATGACCTTTTTCGTTAAACTGTAAAAGTCTTAACACATTGTCAAACTCTTTGTGTATCTTTTCTTTGATACTATCGTTTGTGTTAAGTTGGTCAAGATTTAAACGAACCGTAGGATCGTTATCGTCACTAACTATTGCTTCATTGACAACATCTTCCACAGCCATATCACACTCTGGCTGCATTGCCACTTCTCTATATCTTCTTATTAAATCTGCCTCATCACGGACTTTACCCTCCATATCCAGGTAATGCCCCATGATACCACCACCAACAACGGTTTGAGCCCCGTCATCAATAGAAGGCAAGGTAAAGTTTTGACTCGCACTTGCCTTCTCTTTTGATCTAGTGATGGAAAAGCCGAATAGCTCTGCCATATTATTTCCTCACTTCTAATTATGTTGTAGTATTAGATTCCCAATACTGGTATTGCCATTCACAAGTAAATTCTTCTACCGCATTATCAGTTGAATAGTCTAATGCTATTTCCTGTAAATTGATAGGGAACATTCCTCTAAATGTGTATGACTTGATTACACTACCATTTCTATCTAGTTGATCAACAAATGCGTCAACCTGATAGTCAGCAGGGTTTTGTAATCCTTGATTGTCACTCATATTATTAATACCGTTTTGCCATCTTTCGATTGCATTTCTTATTAAGAAATCCGTATCATTTAGAATTGTAGTTGACCAAGTAGCAAAAGTTCTTTCTCCTGCTATATTGATTATTCTACCTCTAAAGTTGATAGGTGTTGCAGCAATCGTTGATGCTGGTAACGAAGTAGTTTTACACAGAAAACTCATGCTTTCTGTTTCACCACCTTGTGCAGCAAATCCTGGAAAAGGCATAATAACTCTAAACTGATTGGCTCTAGCTCCACCGCCTTTTAGCTTAGAAAGAAAACTTGTAATTGTAGCCATGTTTTACCTCCTATGCTCCTGCGACTTCACTAAACGCTACACCAGTTCGTGTTGCGACAAAGTTAAGTTTGATAAAGTTAATTGAACGAGCAGGCTTGATGAAAATATCAGCTATGAACTCGTTACGGTCAATTACTTCACCTGTGTTATTTGTGTCATCACAGACCACCTTGAAGTCTGTAATTCCTCGTCTACCTTGTATATCTCTTAGGAAAGGTTCTACTAGGTTTCTAAATTGTGCTCTTGTAAATTCATCGTTGAACTCAAAGAGTTGGAACTTAGCTGCTGTAGAAATTGCTTTCTCCATGAGCAAGAATAGTCGTCTTACATTTATTCTATCGAATGCACTTGGTTTCTTTTGGAAAGTTTTATCTCCAAATAAAACTGTACCGTTACCTGGGAAAGTTACAACCGGGTTTACATTAGCTTTGTATAGTATATCTCTTTGCGCTTCATTTGGATTGAACGCAAGTTTTACTGCACCTCTAATTTGTCCTCTTGTAAATCCACCTGGAGAGAAGAAAGGATCTGCGACAAGATCAGTTCTTGCACATAGACCTGCTATATCTCCATTTAATGGTACCATTCTGTATACATCGTTGAATTTATCATATACTTGTTTATATCCACTATCTACCACTGCATAAGAACTAGATGGTAAACCATTAGCAAAATCTCTAACATTCAAAGTTTGTTGAATAGGATCTGTTACATTTACAACATCTGCTCTTGCAGGTGAGATAAATGCGATACAGTCTTTTCTTTGCTCTGCTATGTCAATTAGTTTAGTTGCTTTGGTGTCACCAGTTGCATCTGTAGCAGTTTGTGAAGGACCTCCAATTAAGAAGTTTATTTCAACATTTTCAACATCTAAAAACTTCTCATAAGCTGTTGCTAGTTGTGCGTTTGTGATTGTATCACCATCAGCACCACTTGTAAGTGAAGTGTTTAGGACCTGGAATGCATTACTAGCACCTGTATTATCAAAAGTTTGTCCTACTTTACTAGAACCCAAATTAGCTAATGTTGAGTCATGGTCCATCCAATATATAAATTTACTTTCACGGTAAATAACATCACTATAGAAGTTACTATTACCTTGAGCGTCTTTTGCATCAGATGCCTGTGAAACGCCTTCAAATGTTTCTAATACAGTATTAGCAGTTCCTGTGATACCTCCGTCTTCGTCAACAACAGCGATATGCATCTCGTCTAGTGAGCCACCTGCATTTGCTACATCGTCTGTAGTTCCAGGTGGTTGTGAAAATTGGAAAAAGTATTCCCAATGCCTTAGCACTTTTGCGTTATCAACAACAGCGTGTCTTAATCCACCAGTTTCTGTTTCTCCAGTTGATGGGTTATATCTTGCGATTGTTAATAAGTTTGTACTAATGTTAGTTACCTTATAATAAAATCCTGAAGGTGCAGCTGTAAAGGCTGTAGCACTACCAAACTCTAGTATGTCGCCAACTTGCATTAAACTACCATCGTCAACAGATATTGTTGTATCTCCGATAGCCGCTGAAGCGTCATTAACTAGATTACCACTCATTGAGTGTGGGCCAAAAGCAGTAGAGTTAGGACATAAAGAAACTTTTAAGTTGTTTCCTTTTGCTCCTGGTTCTCTTGCAGCCCATTCACCTTTACTGTTACTTCCACCAGAAAAATTATCAAGATAGTCTTGTGTATTTTTAATTAAAGCTCCACTGCCAGAATCAGTTGCATTTAATGCATTGGCAGGAGTTGCTCTTACAACCCTTAATGCGTTTCCGTACTGTAAAAAGTTGGTTGCACTATAGTAGAACTCAAAGTTAGATGAAGTTGGTTCACCAAACTTCTCTACATATTCTGTTTCACTTGAAATCGGAGTGATTTCGTCCATCGGCCCTTTCTCACTAACTACAACAACACCTGCAATCGAAGTTGATACAGCAGGAACTATGTTAGTAAGGTCCTTTTCCGTTACGAGAACACCAGGTGATACTTGAAAAGCCATCTTTTATTCTCCTTTTAAAATTAATAGTTTGTCGTTCAAATATTTATAATTTACTGACCTTTGATAATTTTGACCGTTTCCCACTTTTGTCCATAGGGATCAACAAAATTTTCATCTTGATCAGTTACTCCATCGTTTAGAAAGCCAAAGGGTGCCATATCTTGTTCTATAGCGTTTTTTTGTTCTTCATATAATCTTGCTCTTATGTCTTGATCTGTTAGTTCTTTAAAATATGTTTGATTAGATAACCATGCAAATAAGACACAACACATCATTAAATCATCATTAGAACCATCATCTGCTTCATATTTTGATGTGCCTTTTAGAATAAATGTTGACATTTCAGATATTAGGTCAAAGTCTTCTATGATAATTTTATCGGATTCTACCAATGTCTTTAAGTTTGAACACCCTAATTTTTTAATTGCTTTAGTTGTTCGCACTCCAAGTTGAGCACCTTTACCACTAAATCCTGAACCTGCGACTTGTCCTGCTCTACCTCTTTGTGATACCATGATTAAATTATCATACTCTAACTCATAATGTAAAGTGTCAGCAACCTGACCACCAATATCGTTTACCTCAACAAGTATTTCTGCTTGATTATAATTTCTTGCGACTTTTTCTACAATACCTGGAAACATCATAGGTTTAATATCATTGTTTTTATATTTACCTACAACCCTATAAGGTATTTGTGTAACATCGAAAATAACAAATGCTGAGTTATCGTTTAAGTCACCTCTAGCCACATCTACAGTTACACAATATCTATGGTCTTCTTTGACTGGCTCATATATATCTAAACCTGCGTTAGAAACAGATGGCTGTCTATATCTCATCGTTCTTAATTTACTAGGGTTAATAAGTGTATTAACTGAACCTAAGAACTCACATTCGAACTCCGTTCTAAATTGTTGTTCACTTGTATTTGCTATTGTTTCTTTTTTCCATTTTTCATCTCTACCAGGTACCTCAGTCCAATGAACCTCAATAGGAACATAACTATTTTTACCATCTTCAGCATCTCTCCATAATTTATAAAACATATTCATACCGTGAGGTGTAGATACTATAATTACTTTTGAAGTTTTACCAGAAGATATAGTAGGATAAACTGAACTAAAAAATTGTTCAGCAATATTACTTGGCACATAAGCAAACTCATCTAAAAATATAATGTTATATGAACCACCACGAACTGCACTTGAAGATGTTGCAGCTGCAAGTATTCTACTACCGTTCTCTAATTCTAAACTACCTTTGTTCCAAGATATGACACCTTGCTGTAACCACTTTGGTAAATTTTCATAAGCAAGTTGTAGCCTTCCTAATAGGTCACGAGCAACAGCTGCTTTGTTTGCAAGTATAGCAACATTAACATTTGCATTGAATATACAATAATGTAAAAGAAATGCTATGATAGTTGTTGACTTACCAGACTGTCTTGGTAGTTTACAAATAGAGTATCTATTGTTATGAAAAGTTCCAACCATTTCTTTTTGGAAATTATACATTTTGAATGGTTGTAAGCCATGATCAAGTGTAGTTATCTTAATATATTTTGTAATAAAATATACAGGATCACCCTCACACTTTTGAAACTCTTTTACATCTTCAGCTGTAAATTCTATTGGTGTGTTTGCTTTTTTTAAATTAGGATTACCTAAATAATGTTCGTTCATTTTTTCTTTAACATTTTCTGTAGTTCAGCAGTCGATCCAACATATAATGCATTAGTAACATTTTTAGGTGCATTGTTTGGAACCTCTTTTAGTTTCTTCATTTTATCTTGTAAGTCTAAAAGTTTTTCTGTTACCTCTCCTACATTTTTGATTAGTTGTCCTGCAACCTCATATGTTCTAGGGTGTTCACTTTCTTTTGCTAATTCTAGTATTCCGTCTATTGCGTCTTGACCTCTCTCTACTAAATTGTAAAAATTTTCTCTACTGTATTTGTAATCAGCAGATACATCTTCACTATCTTTAGGTCTAGGTATGATTACCTTAGTTTCTTTTTTAGCAGGTAGTGTTTCAGTTATTTCTAGAAGCTCGTCTAGTTTTTGATCAGTTGACTTTGGCATAATCTATACATCTTTATCTGTTCCTGATTTAGGATCGAACTCATCAGCATCTTGGAAGAATGACCTTGTTTCATTAAATCCAAAATTATCATCATCACCCAATGTATCGATAGGGTTTGGTGTAACTGTATATCGTTGTTCTCTTTTTGCTGTAACAGTATTTGTATCAGCATATTGATCAACCTGCACTTTTCTAATTACTTTAGCACTTGATACAGGACCATATAAGTATACCTTTGCAGTAAAAGTGAAATCATAAGTTAATACTCTTCTACTAGTGAAGTCACCATCATAAGTGTCTGAATAATTTACACCATTTAAAACAATAGGCACATCTCTAACAATATCCATTTCAGGTATTGCATTTAGTGTTATAGTGTACTCTGGTTGAAAGTAAGGTAAAATTTGTTCTACAATCTGTAAAGCATCGTCACTATTTTTTGCCATAACATACATTGTAAATCCAATGTTATAAGGAACAGGCATAAATTGTTTACTTTGAGATTTTTTATCAGAACCTTTTGTCTTTTTAAATGTTTGTATTCTGTTTAGTTTTCTAACTGGATCATATGTTAAATTAGTCATTTCAAAACCTATACGAGGTAATGTGATTGCAGTTGTTTTAGTGCCTTGTCTTTGTGGGTCTTGTTCTAATCTCACTAAAAATTTTTGTTTAGGGCCATATGCTAGTGGCACTTTCATTCGTTGAGTAACAACACCCTGGTTGTTTGTTCTTGCAATATATAAGTTATTAAACAGCGTACCAAAAGATACTACAGTTTTTCTAACTAATTCGTGATAAAAACTATTATCAAACATTTTTAACTCCTATCGGGTCTGGGTTCACCAAATGGATTTCTTTCAGAAAAATCTAAAATATCGTCCTCAGCATTAAATGGTGTATCAAACCCTGCTTCTGTTTCAAAGGCTGCATTATCTGCATATTCATCGTCAGTTTCAATAGAATAACTTTCTTGTATTATATATGTCTTCTCACTAGCGTCATCTTCGGTACTAATAGTATTTCCGTCTTGATCAATAACTCTATTATTAACATCATCTTGGTCTTCTAGTAATATTTCCTCATCAGGATTTTCACTTCCTAATGTTCCTATACCACCTTCTAACTCAACAACCGAACCTTGGAAAGTTCCCGTTTCTAAATTTACAACATTTACAAGTTCAGGTTCCATAAGAATAGAACCAGTACCTAGTGCGGTCTCTAAACCAATCTGGAAGTTTAATGTACTTACATCTTCTATTGTTTGTGCTTGGTCTATTTCAGTAATACCAGTATCAAACTCTTCATGTGAGTATTCGAATACTGAACATTTTAATTTAAATACAGGTAAATCAGATATTTGATAAAAAGGATCTTCGTCTTCAACAAAATCTATTTTGAATAGTTTTTTAAATCTATCCATATAAACAAGGTCACCCTCATTAGGTCTAGAGCTTTCAATTAAGTTAGCACTTTCTCTAACTAACATTTCAAATCTTCTTCTAGAAACAACAAAGGTTACTTGGTCTCTAACTTCTAATCCAAACTTACCAATTAGGTCACCTTCACCTGCAAAACCTTGCACATCTTCTACATACATTTCAATCATATATGCAGCACTAAATTTATTTAAAGAGTCTTCACCAAATATATTATCTTTTGCTACTAGAGTTCTAGGAATGTAAAAACACTCTTGGCCAAAAGCCTTGAGTTGCTCTATCATCAGGTCTTCGTATAACTTTTTTTCTGATGTAGTTCCTCTATCGAAATATAAATTAGTTGCCACGATTAACCCATCATGTAATTAGGTGGTAACTCATAAGCATTCTTCATTTCTTCTTCTAATCTTTGAATTTCATCTATTGCTTGTTGATAAATCTGTTCACCATTAAGTGTAACACCACCTAACATTTGAACTCCGCCAAATTTAATTAAGTTTGCACCCCATTGTCTTTTAATTAATTGTGTGACATATTTTTTTAAGTATATGTCATTAAAAACATCTGTATATGTTGAAGGATCTAATTTTCTATAACACTCTATTATTATATGTTCACCTGCCTTCACATCTTCACCATAATCCATGTCAATATATAATCTATTTTTGTGTTGATTAAATCTAATAGGTTTTTCTCCAACAAGAATATGATCTAACATATCTAAATGTCTTAATGTCATATCATAATGTATAACACTTGTTGATGAAAAATCATAAAGGTCATTTAATCTTAACTGATACCTAACATCAAATAAATTTAAAGCAGCTTTATCAGTAAATGGAAATATTTGTGTGACACTCATAACAGCATCTGGCATAGGTATATAATTTTTTTGTTCTTTGTATATTGCTGTTACTGTACTATCAGCTGTATCTGTAACCGTGCTTAATGTTTCGTCAGTCTGAGCTCTATCTATTTCTGTTTGTGTGAATTGATGTTTAAGGTATACTCTTTCTACACCATCATAGTGGTATTGAGCAAAATATTGTAAACCTTCGTCTATTCTATCATCTACTTGGTCATCATCGACATTTATATCGATGACAGGTTTACCTAAATTTCTTAAACAATATTCTTTTAATGTTGATCTACTTGTTGGATTAGCCATAATTCTTGTACCTTTACAGATACTATTTATAATTAACCGAGGGCTACGGCTTGAGCAATCGCAAATCCGACACTAGCTTTAGTGTCTAATTGTGTTTGAATAGAAGAGGTTGCGTCAACAAAACCAAGGGTTGTCGAAGTGACACTTGACGCAGATACATCACCACTACCATCAGATACTAGAACTCTTGACGCTGTCAAGTTTTCCATTTTACTAAATGCGATAGCTGCACTTGATGATACACTTGCATTTACTACAGCATTTGATGCTAGTTGATCTGCCCCTACAGCGTCATCAGCAATCTTTGCTTGTGTTACATTGTCATCTACGATAGAGGCTGTCACTACTGCACTAGCAGCTAATTGATCTGCACCTACAGCATCGTCTGCGATCATCGATTGTTCTACCGCATCACTAGCAATAGTCAATGCACCGTTTGAAGCAACAGTTGCATCACCACTTACTTTACTAAACACATAAGTTGGAATACGAGAAGCCAACATAGATTTTTCTGTTCCACCTGCACCATCGTCTACAATTAATAAGTCTGCGTCTGCCAAGGCTGCACCCATTTCAGTTGCACCATCTATTTCTAATGCACCTATATCTACTTTACCTGCCGTTGAAATAGTTGCAAGTTTAGAGTCAGCAATCGCAGCACTTGCATTAATGTCAGCGTTTACAATAACTCCAGAACCGATTGCAGCAGTTCCACTTGAAATCGTAATATCACCACTTATACCACCTTCGATATAAGTTTTAACTCTAGACATGGCTGCTTTTCTTTCTGTTCCACCTGCACCATCATCGACTATAATTAAATCTGCATCAGCTAAATCAGCACCTATGTCAGTTGCACCATCTATTTCTAATGCACCTATGTCTACTTTACCTGCTGTTGTGATTGTAGATAATTTACTGTCACCAATACTACCTGCTAATTTTGAAGCCGCAATCGAACCTGCTAACATAGCATTAGTAACTGTTCCAGTATCACCTGTTCCTACAAGATTACCTGAAGCAGTAGGTAATACTAATACAGCTGAACTACCTGCGGAGTGTGGTGCTGCTTGTAATGTTTGAGCATGTGCATTTGATGACTCACAATAAAATTTTACTTTAGCAACATTACCTGTTCCTGTTCTAATGTCAATCAATCCGTCAGATACAGATACCCCACCAGATGAACCATTACCATCCATGATAACTACACCTGTTCCGTTAGGTAATAAATTTAAGTTTCTATTTGAAGCTGTAACTATATCGCTGTTGTTAGTATCTAAATCACCACCTAAACTTGGAGAGCTGTCATCAGAAACATTTGATAAACCTGCACCTGAAGCTGCGGTTGCTGATATGAAAGATAAGTTACCTGAGCCATCAGTTGCAAGTATTTGATTTGCGTCACCATCATTTACTGGTAAAGTTAAAGTAACATTACCTGCAAGACTAGATGAAGCAACAAGTGATACAGCATTTGTTGTACCTGCTCT
>VTLG01010725.1_pt1 | contig 13465 bp, 25 predicted proteins | sample 4694571 | NCBI WGS metagenome assembly VTLG01 (sample SAMN12604809, study PRJNA352737) | marine metagenome | biome: ENVO:00000447; feature: ENVO:00000209|ENVO:00000569|ENVO:01000036; material: ENVO:00002151; isolation source: viral sequences binned using virsorter ...
TGGAGAGACCGCCGAGCATGTGGATAAGACCAAAGCCATAAAAGCCAAGGCCGGGTAAAAACTTATAGTGAACAAAGTATTGTATCTTTTTACGAAGGGGATCGTCTTCTCTGTAGTTTCGGTATATGGCCAAAACTTTTCCCGATCCTTCGTCAACAGTAACAACATAAGGTAGCTTAATACCTGTTGTTTCTCCTGTTTGCGAGTCTTTATCTTCGAAACCGGGTATGTCCAAATCGCAATGAAACTCTAAGAGTACTATGTCCTCAGCGTTTTGCGTAGCAGTGATACCATCTAATTGATCATACTTTTCACCAGCTTCATTTTTATCTGTTTGCGACATACTTACATCAATATCACGGTACATGCCACTTACTTGTTTTTTACGTAATTCATTACCCATTGTTTTAACAACATGTGTAACACGTTCACAAGATTCCATATCTGTTGATACATATGGCATAACCACATCTTCTGCTGGTACAAATTTTGAAACAGCGCGTTGTCTTACGCCATCATAATAAACTTTTTTAAAGGCACTACCCGCTAGTGGTAAATGAAATAACATCTGATCAAGTTCTTGATCGTATTCTTCCATTTCATAACTAATTTGATAGTTCATGAATTCTTTAACACGTTGCGATTGTTCTTCAATTGCTGGTGTTATTTCGCCCACTATTTGTGTACGGATAGGGCCTTCGGGAGGTAGTAACTCTTTATAAGCTTGCGCTTGAAACTGTGTAACTGTTTCTGCTAGTAATGGGTGTGTGACACCTGTTGCACCAGCAAATGGTTTAGATCTATCTTCATATTTAAATCCTAATAAGTCTAAGCCATCAGTATATGTTTTAAGCCAATCGGCTCTTGCATCTTTATCATATTCATAGTCGTTAGTTAAATCTGCTGACAAAGCATCTAACTCATCGTCTGGCATTAGTTCTGCTAGGTTAGCATTAAATGCCCCTTCTTCAGAAGTATCTTCTGCAGGATTGACCAATGCAGATCCATCTTCTAACATAATGGTATTATCAGAATCTCCTGGTGTAGTTATTTGTGATTCTGTAGATGGTTCGATATCTAAATTTATATCTTCATTAACTTTTTCTATAGCCATTATATTCCTTTAATTAAATCATTTATTGCAACAAGTCCACCTTTTGCTTGTTTGGTGCTCGTTCTACTATCAACGCCTCGTTGTAATTCCTGTAGTTCTCTAAAAGATTGTTCCATAGCTTCTTTTGGTGACACTCCTTCTCTCATTCTTTCAAAGGCTCTTTCTGAAGCAGAATCAGCTACTTGTTCTGCAAAATCTTCGTCTACTCCACTTGCAACTAAATCGTCCACTATCTTTTGTCTTATACCTTCTTTTAATTCTTCATCTACTCCGTAATTTTCATTTCTTCTAGCCTTAACTTTTTTTAATTCTTCTTTTATAAATTCTCTCATACCTTCGGGTGCGTTGTCAATAAGTTTTCTTTCCTCATCGGTTAGTCCATCTTCGCCTATTTGTTCTTTTTCTTCTTCTGACATTTTAGACATATCTGGATTAAACATTTTATTATACAAAGCTACTAATCCTGCTAGTCCTGTAGGAGTACCAAAACCGCCTGTTATAATACGAGGTGGACCCATGTAACGACCCCCACCTTCTAGTATTGGTGCGGTACCCATAATTCCACCCATAGGAATTGGTAATCCACCCGGACCTATTGTTGCTACTGCCATTATTCTACTCTAGAAAATCCTACGTTTCTATCTTTTGAAAAGTTACCTGTTAAACGATTCATTAAATTACCTATTCCTTCCATCATTTTAGTTGGAATAACAGGTTCTGTTCTATCTTCCATTGTTTGTTCAACACTTGGAATTAATTGATACAATTGGTCAATAATTAAATTAATATTATCTTCTGACGTATCTCCTTGATTAGAAGCTATTTGTAAAGCAGCGCGTATTACAGCATCATCTTGAACCTTTCCAAAATTATCGCGGTTCATTGCTGAATCTTCTAGCATTGCCATTCTATCTTCAAAACCACCTTCGGCATAGCCTATTGGTCTCATCATATAATCCATGTCCATAATCCCTCCTTCATTCATATTTGGCATAAACATTTGTTTTAATATATTTTCTCCTTGAACCATTTTCTTTGCTGCGGGTTCAATAATTAGTGGATCTATTGCTTCTTCTTTTACTTGTTTTGCAGCATTAATAATCATCGGTGCATCTAAAGCTAAACCAGCGGCTATTCCAGGTGGACCACCGACGGTTTTAAGTACTGCACCAAATGCACCTTTTGATACTAATGTACCAATACCAGCCAACATTGCTTGTGCTTTTTTTGTGTTGCCTGCTTTAAATAATTTATCTACTTGTGATAAAGCAAAATCTAAATTTAATCGTTGAGCAGCATTTAATGTTTTTTTAGCCATATCTCGTATTTCTGTATAAACCTTAGATTGTATTTTAGGTTTTTTTACGCCGACTGCGCTTTCTGGTGTCATAAAAGTAAAATCAAATAATGTGTCTATAGTTTTATTTAGATTAGCTTGATTAAACTTCATACCCGACCTTAACATTTTAAGTCGTTGTTCTTTTGCGTACTGGGATAAAAATCCAGAACTTTTAATTACATTAATTTGTTTAGTATCTAATCCTTTAAAAGCTGTCTCTCTAAATTTTTTTAATGCCTTACTATAGTCGTTTGCATTTTTAAAATTTTCTATTCTAGGAATCTCTTTAAATTTTTTAATAGTTGCTGTATTAATTCCTTTTTTTTGAAATGTTTCAAATATTTTATTATAGCCCATACTTCTTGTAACTGTGCTATCTGATCCTCTTTCAATACCTCTTTTTAAATTCTCTATTCTTGTTGTGTCCCGCACATAAGATGGATCGTCTATTGCATCAAATACTTCGCCAACTTCTTTTACGCTAGTTCCTAATCTTGGAGAATGTACTCTACCACCATGAGACATTTTTAATTGAAATTCTCTATACAAGTCAGATCGTATTTCTGCTGCTTTATCCATATCATTATTAGTGATTGCGTCATCAAGCATTTGCATTAATTGTGCTACTCTATCTTGTCTTGCCATATATTTCCTTACGTCAATACGGCGGCTTGCGCCGCCATACGACTAACCCAGTCAGAGGTGCGTGCGATTGAGGCCGACTGGTAACTCATATTAGTTTAGTTTATTTCCATCTTGATCAAATATTTTTTGTTTTATTAGTTTTCCATCTTTATCAAATATTGCTTGTCCAGGTTTTAATTTAAATCTTGCAGGTCCTTTAGCTTTAGGTTTAGGTTTAAGTTTTTTAAGTCTTTTAAGTCTTTCTTTTTTAGCTTGTTCTTGTCGAAGTTTTTCGTGTTTAGTTTTAAATGTCATGCTCATTAGTAGTACTCCCTTGGTTCCGTGATCCGTGGTTCGTCGTGGTAATCATCTGGAAGTTGTACAAAGTTGCCTTGACGGTATCGCATGAGCGCTTGTGTCGTTGAATCAACATAGTCGTCATGGTCGCCAAATGGAAAAGCCGCACACTCTTCTATTACCTCTTCCGCCCACCTTTCGTCCGGACACCATACTTGGCCCGATTCAAACATAGGCGCTACCGAGTTTACCCTTACATGTTTATCGTTTCCTCGACTTGGTGTAAAGTTCACTACAGGTATTCCTGCTGATCTTAACTCATCTGTCAAGGGAAGTCCAGAAGCTTTTGCTTCGACGATTACTGTTTCTGGTTCCCAGTATTTATATTTTTCCATAGCACGTTTTTTTAGTTCTGTAAACTCCCATCTTCCTCTTTCTGCATCGAGTAAGATAATTTGCGGATTTCCGCGTTGCGGATGCGAAAATACACCCCATGTTGTAATAGCGGAGTAGTCGGCTGTCTCTTTTTTACTGAACGCCGTATCATAGGATTGTATGACATGTATAAGATCGGGTACTTCTTCTTCCTCCCATTTGTTCCACCATTCACGTTTAATAATAGAGCCTTCTTCTGCTGTAGGATTTTGCTGCCACTGTGCTTGCCATTTCTGTTCTGTTAAGGAAGCACGGGTCGCGGTCAATGAATCAATGTCCCAGTACTCTGGCCAAATAGGTTTCTCGCTTGGTAGTATTGCCGGAAATTCTATAACCTCCCATTGGTCTGCCTTGGGTTCTTTTGCTTGTGCGTCAATCAATCTGCCTGTTAAATCTTTCACGGACCAACGTGTCATAACGATAACGATAGCACCGCCGGGTTGTAGACGTTGTCTAGGTCCAGAGGTATACCATTCGTAGGCATTATCAAATGCTGTCTCGGATAGTGCGTCTTGCTCTGAGTGTGGATCATCAATGATCAATAAGTCTGCACCACGGCCCGTGATACTTGAACCAACGCCCGCTGCAAAGTACTCGCCGCCCTTGTTTGTTTCCCAACGTCCCGCTGCTTTACTGTCCGCGGATATCGCGACTTCATCAAAAACTTGTTGATAGACTTGACTGTCAATAAGGTTCTTCATCTTACGTCCAAACCTAACAGCAAGTTCTGTATTATGTGTTGTTTGAATTATCTTGAGTTGTGGATTATTGCCCACGAGCCACGAAGGAAACAAGAAAGAAGCAAACTCTGACTTTGTATGCCTAGGTGGCATGTTTACAATCAAACGTTTTATTTTTTTATCCTTTATGTCTTCAAATTTTTTTGCAATTTTTTTGTGATGATATCCAGAGATAAAGTCTGGCCAAACGTGCCTAACAAAAGGAATGAAATTTTTTTCCGCAGAATCTAGTTTTTTTAAATGTTCTTGGATTAATTGAGCTTGAAGCTGAACTTCACTTTGACTAACCATTATGAAAAATTTTATATATTATTTTTATGGGAGATGCAATAGGAGTCCCAATATACTATTTAGGGTCGTACAGATTTAGCTGTGTGTATTTGAGTGGAACAGGCCACGGTCTTTTTTTTAAGTACCTAATTATTCTATTTAGGGGGGCGCCCCAGCTAGGGGCCGTGGTTAGTTCAGCGATAGTAAATGGTTTTGGTAATGGTCCAGGGTGAATGCCAAGGTGAATTAATAATTCCTGGTTGTATTCTTATGTTAAATTAGACACATAAAAAAAGCCCCAGCTGGTGCTGAGGCTCTGGATCTATAATAGTATAGTAAAGTTAAGCGTTAAGCCTTGCTGGTTTTGGAATAACCAAAGCAAGGATCTTGCCACCTATTGCTTCTAGTTCATTGCGTCTATCAACAGAGTCAACTCTCTTAGCTGTATCTGTAACAGCATTAATCAAAGACCACTTACTAGGCTCACCAATATCAGCGCTATCTCTTCGCGCTAAACTATCAAAGATACTAGTTTCTTCGTCCTTGGTTAATTGATACTTGTCACTTATAATTTCTATTGCTTCAGTAGGTTTAATCTTTTCTTCTGTAGCATCAGTAATCTTAGATACTGATTGTTGAAACACAGAATGTTTTAGAGAGTTTTCAACTACATCACCAATTTGGGAATGAAGCCAATCTAATTTCTTCTGTTTAGTTTCATCAGTTACAAGTGTATTAATAATACCTTCTTCTTTAGCACCAGCTAAGTGAACTGCTTTAAATCTAGCATCATTCACGGTCATACCATTAAGACAAACTAAACGATTAATAAAAGGGTTTACATTGATAGCGCCATGACCTGTTTCTGAATTAGAAATAATCACACCTGCTTCAACGATATCACCTTTAGCAATTTCTGCATTAACCGAAGGTTTAGTAAGCTTCATATATAACTTTTTGTCAGTTTCATCCGCGCCAATGATATTAAGATTTTCATTCCTATAATCATCCGCGATACGATCGATAACCGCACCTGCTACAAAATCATTATCTATTGTCTCATAACGATCTGATAAGAAGGCTGTGGCTACGCCATCAACCGATCTTACAGTATTATTCTCAGATCCATTCTTAAATAGATAATTGATATTATTAATTGCTAAATCTTCATAACCCTGCTTTTCAAGGTAATCCCAATACTTAGCAGGTAAACCCATCTTATCACAGATTTGCCTTTTAGTATTATGATTGACCTTGAACTCTTTAGAGTCATTATTCATATTAGCACCAAGTACATAAGATCCTTGATCAGTGCTATAATCTAAAGTTAACAAATTAGTAGGCGCGATTAAATCTAAGCGCTTGCTATTTCGTTCCTTCATTGAATTTAAAAAACTATCTAAGTTCATTTTAAATTTCCTTTATATTATGCTTCGTGATCACTAGACCAACAATTAGGCCTAATGACCTAAAAGCGTTTATATGTATGAAATTAATCATATCCTATCTTTATAGGATATTTGGCTATAGTAAAAGCTTTAATTTAATATAGTCGAATTATTTAAAGTATTTGTTTATTAGCTTGGATAATTCATCAAGAATAAAGTCTAGTATAGTAACGCTCATATAGTGGATATTCCTTGCTTTAGATATTAAAAAAGGGCGGAAGATTATCCGCCCTTGGATCATGGTGCTATACTATTTATTCTTTGTATTGTTTTGGTACTCCCTTAGGAAATACTTTCATAATATCGCCATGCTTATTCATAACTTTTTCAACATAGTGTTTATTTAATATATCCTCCAATGGTTTTAAAACACTATTATCAATAGTTTTTGGTTTTGGTAAATCGCCATTTTGTATAGCTGATTTAATTACTAGTTCTGGCATAATAATTTCCTTTCTATTTATTATAATTGTTTTTACCTGTTTTCTTGTACTTGTTCAATAACTTTATTTATTGGCATAGGATTAAAATATCTATCCCTTTCTATACCAAGGCCAAGAGGTAATTTTAAATTTTGCAATTCTGCTATATCAACATAGCCAAGTTCCGCGAACAACGGATCATCTAGCAGCGCATAGCCAAAAGCGATATTTTCCTCTGGATTTAATTCCGAAAGCCACCAAGTACCAACACCGGCCGGATTAAATAATTTAACAACTGCATCAAAAGTTTGTTCTTTATCAGTTCCGGCGTGAATACTATTATAATTAAAGTTTTCAATTAGCTTGGCTCTTTGTTCTTTAGTAAATAGTTTCATATATTATTCCTTTCTTTAGTAAGCAAAATTTGTTTTTATCTCGGTTAATGAGTTTGCCCTTTTGCTTGTCCTATTCTTATAGGAAAATGATATAAGGCGCAAGTAGGAAATATAAAAAACCTTGCGCCTTGTTTCATGGTTCCAGATCCAAGAACTATGAAAATAGTTTATTGCTTATATCTTGCCAATTATAAGGATGTGTGAAAACTGCTATATTATTATCGTATAAAAACCCTTTTTTCGCGATTTCTTGTCCATTATCCCCGTTGTATAATTTAATGACCATTGACCGCGTATCTTGGACAATATAATAGTTTTTCCCACCATGCTTAAAATTGTTGTAATTCCATGAGATTTGAAAAGGCGACAGCCGAATTGAATTTTGTTTAATACACTTTAATTCTAGCCAAATTACAGTTCCTTTTCTTATTCCATACAAATCTGGTATTCCAACAGTTCCAAAACTTTCTATTCTAGTCCAATGGGCGTCAATATTATTTGTTATTAAACGCCCAAATTTTGTTTCTGGTTTAGTAGTCATTTAATTATTTATTTGCCTGTCTTTTTAAAAAAGCGGGTATATCTAGCAAATCCTCATCTATTTCTGATAACTTTAATCTAGCCAATCTTTCTGATTCTGAAGGCGTTAATCCCTCATCTAAATATTCATTATAATACTTTTCTAATAGTCTTTCATTTTCAATATTACTCATAACTTCCTTTCTAGCTCTCTTACTTTTTTTTCAGTTTCAAGTATTTGTTTAGCCATTTTGTCAACTAATTCAACAAGCATTTTTATTGTTTCTGTTATTTCTTTGTTTATCATGTTGGATTTTTCCACTCCCCCATATCTTTTATTAACCTTTCTATTTCGTTTCTGTGGTTTTGATGCCACTCATAAAAACAGAATTGACTATGAAATAAACCATGCCTTTCCTCTTGAGGAATATAATAATCTAAATTATATCTATTAGTACCCCAATTATTACGCTCAATATTAAAAGCATTTTCTGGTATTTCTTGAGCGTCGCGTTCTTGTTCTGTCTTAAAAGACAACCAAACATTTTTTTTATCTGGTGTCGCAAGAATACCTCGCTGTCCATAATTCATATATAACTTTTTACCACAATTTTGGCAAACAGGGATATCACTCATATATTTTCCTTTCTTTAAAATAACACTATCCCATAATAATAGGATAGTGTCAAATAAATAATTTAAGCGTATTCCTTTGGCGTCAATGCTACCAGAAACTCATCATTATCACGCTGTGCTTGTCGTAACTTTGCACTATCTAATAATCGTTGTTTCGTATCATCAGATATTATTGAAACTGCTGTCCCTATTTCGTCAGCGTCAAAATTTACACATTGGTCTAAATCAACCCAATACTTTTTAACCTCACTTAAAAATTTAGATTGATCGACAACTGCGTTCATATCATTGATTAATTGTATTTTCTCTTTGAAAATATCTTTTTGTGCATTTTGCATATTAGTTTTTGATCTATTAAATGATCTTAACTGTTGCCAATCATCTTCGTTATGTATCATCATCACGCGACTATGACAACTACCTTGAGGAACTAACAAATAATGACCGCCAAGTTTACCAATATCGCTTTCATCTATATCTTGATCGTGATAATTACTATATGATTCTTGGCCTGTATATTTAGCAACATTTAGATTATTAACTGCTTCTTTTAAATCTGTTTCTTGCTTATAAAAATGCGGATTATTTTGATTGCTTTCATACTCATAATATAAATTAGGATTAACGCCTTTACTCATCAAATCATTATAATATAATGCTGTCATATCGTTGCGATTATAATTCCAACAGAATTGAGTTTCTTGCCTATCCTCAAAACTAGGTTTAAAGTAAAAACAATTATCATATTGCGCAAAGTCGCCACCATAACCCCCACGCGAATATTTTTTCAATATCTGCATATCATCTTGCGGAAAGTTTTGGGTTACAACTGGATTTATTACATTATCCCAAACTGATTGCTCTAGTTCTCTAAAGGTATCAACCGCGTCTTGTAATAATGTATCTTTTTGTGTCGGTGTTTTTAATGTGGTATCACGCCACGCTTTCTTAATCGCGTCGCGTTTAGCTTTGTTTAATCTTATATCATCTTTAATCATAATTTTTCCTTTCTATAAAATTATTCATTCGTATTAACATGGGATTGATTAAGCGTCAAGTACGAATCCGCTATAATCATTTTTAGCTTTACCTTTTGCCAAAAGTCCCGCAATAATATTATCGCCGTCAAGAAATCGCAAATCGCTATCATCAGCATTTACAACTTTGAAACCATTATATTTTTTTGGTAGTGATTTTCTAAATACTGCCGAAATATTGCCACCGCGATTTAATATATCAAAAGCGTTTTTTCTATTATCCTCATTTAATGAATAAGTTATATGGTAATTATTAGGCAACTCACCATTAACAAAAGACAACGCCCTTTTATAAATTTTTGTATAATCATACCATTGAATTGATTTATATTCTTCTATTAATCCCGTCTTTTCCCATGATATGTCGCTAGTGCCATTTAATCTTATACAAGGAATTAAATTTTTACTTTTTGCTTTTACAATAAACGCGTTTATTTCTTTTCTAATTTGATCTAAAAAAGTATCGCGTTCTTGAATATACCACCGCGTCTTATTTATTCTGCCATTTTTAACACTAGAAAAAGCCCCATGCCCCGCTGTGTATAAACACGCTTTTTTACAACCTTTCGAAGCCATAGGACAAACATTAAAACCGCTTTCATTACTAGGGGCAAGATATAATACCGCCGTCATATAACCATATTTTTGCCCTTTTACAGTTTTGGCGTTATTATCAATATTTAATAACTTTTTAGATTTAATAAATTCTAATTGTTTCATATATTATCCTTTCTTAATATCCTATTAACATGGGATAAATACAAAGTCAACTATAATAATTTTCTTAATTCAGAAATTTTTTTCTCTAAATCATTTATGCAATCGTAAACATCATCATCTGGGTATTCTTCGCGGTGAGATAATGTTTTACTATACGATCTAATTAAATGAATTAAATCCATATCTAAAATATTTTGAAATTGCCCTTTTGATTCTGAATAATGTTGATTAAGTTCGTCGTCGTTCATATCGCAAGGCACTTTTCTATCTTCAATATTTGCTTGTAGTTTTAATAATTTTCTAACTATCATTTTTATTCCTTTCTACCATGTTATTTTACCTTCTGTGTTTCCTTTTAAAATATTTTCATCTGTTTCAGATAAATTTGTAATATACTCAATAACTTTTTCAGCTAATTCTTCACTTAATTTAATTTCATATGTTGAAGTATCTTCTCTTTCAACAAATACACCCCACTCTAAAATTTTCATAATTATCCTTTCTATTTATTTGCACAGGACTTATCCGAATAACTCCGTTGCCTGTGCGACTGTAATCAATGATCACAAGCTCTCATTGTAATTATGTCAATCGTATGATTACAATATCCTATATAATAATATAAATTGACAAGTCAATAGGAAAATGATAAAAAATAAAAAAGAAAGGAAAACTATGAGTAATAATTACGATATAGAAATTAAAATGGATTACTTTTATGAAAGTGATTCATACGAAGATATGCTTGAAAAGAAAAAAGAATTTGAAGAAGAAATAAAACATCATTTAAATTACTTTAATCAAATATCAAAAAGTGAAAAAGAATATCATTCTGAACACAAGTGGGTATATCCAGATGAATAGAGTAGAAGAATTAGACTTATACAAAGAATATAAATTTGCTTATGATAAAGCACATGAATTAGAATTTTTTGATAAAGTGCAAGAAGCACAATATTATTATGAATATGCTATGAAATTAAAAAAGAAAATTGACAATGGAGAAACTACACTTTACAAAGTTAATTTTTAGAAAGGAATAAAATGGAAGACAATCCAAAAATAGATAATAGAGTATGTTTGTTTTATGTAGCAGACAGGCTAATGGAGATTACAGAAATAAGTGATAGAAGACAAATGGAAATAGCTATTGATGAATTTAAAGACGAGTGTTTACGAAACTTAGGTGTAAACGCATTACACGATCATAATAACTAGGAGAAAGAATGACAAGTGAAGAATTATATAAGCGACGAATAAATAATTTAATTGAAATTATTAGTAGAATTTCAGATGATATAGTATATAAAAATATGTGGGTGGATAAGCTACTCACACTTTTACGAGAAGGGAGAGAGTATAAATAATGGAAATTAATGGAAAAAGAAGATTTTATTATTCCAGATTATTACAATCAATCCAAACCAAAAAAAGAAGAAGTATTAGTTAAAAGGAAATGTTTTAATTGTAATAAGGAAAAGGAAATGGGGAAATTTGAACGCTATTGTTGTCCTCATTGTAGATATCATGCAACACAAGATTATGTAAGTAGTTACAAAATTGGTAGTTAAAAAGGAGAAATATGATTATATCTTGGTTATTAGAAAAAATAAAAAATTTTGTTGAGAAACTTTCAGAGTAGAGGATTATTCCTCTACTTCTTTTATTTCTTTAAATTCAACACCAATAGCTTCGCCATTAATAATATTATGATCTCGGATTTCTTTGAGTTTTGCTTCAAGTTCTGGCCTAGTCATATTATCAAGCGAGGCTGTTACAACTTCTTTACGATCAACATAAAAACCTGCTAATTGACCACGACGATATTCAGATTGAACAGCAGGGCCTAATTGTCCATTAGTTACAGCAATATCGCGCAACCTGGATAATTCCCTTGAATGCTTAACAAAATCTATTTTACTTGCTTCAGCATATTCACGTTGTAAATTTTCTATAGCTTCTACTACTTTTGGAAAATACTTAGGATTTCTTAAATTACAAGATTGTGATACAGCGGATTTTTCTGAATATCCTGCTTGTTTTGCACATTCTGTGGCAGTTAATCTACCATTTTCTTTAACAAAGATTTCTACAAAAGCTCTTTGTTTTGGTGTTAGTCCACCATCTCTAATTTTAGGCATATTTTTATTTTAATACATTTTTTAATTTTTGTATAGATATATTATAATAGAAGTAATATAATAAAACATCATTTCTATACAGAAATCCTCAGCTGTCAAGGTTACGTCTGGTTACGTCTGGTTACGTGTTAAATGTAACCTTTTTATTGTTATATTTCAGTAATTAAACACCTAGGTTACGTGGTTACGTCTTATTTTTACTTTTTAAAAAATATTTTTTTCATTTCTGTTTGAAACACTCTATATAAAGTGTTTTGTCCTTGACAATCCTATTTACTTATGCATAGTCCTAACTTAACAGAAAGGATAATAATGGAAAGAACAGAAATAGGTATTGGTAATATGCGTATCGACGTGGTCGATGATAATGTGGTCTATATCAACTTAAATGGTTGGACTTACTATATAGACGACTCTACAGGAGAGCAAATACTAAAAAAATACAAGGATAAGAATGAATAAATTTGTCCATTGTCCAAGTTCCAAAATTATGGTATCAAGAAATTATGAATCGCGCAGACATAATGGATCTTTATGGAGACGACGAGCCGAACCTACTATTCGCAGATGGTTTCGACGAAGCCATCGCGGGGACAATATGGGACGGAGAAAGAACAAGAGTAGTTTACGACACGGAACTAATTTTAGAATTACTTATGGGGCGTAGTGAGATGACCTATGAGGAAGCAGTCGAGTACTTCGACTTTAACATTATGGGTTCACACATGGGCGAGTATACGCCTTTGTACTTAGAAACCTAGAAAGGATTAACATGAGTAAAATGGGAAGATGGTTTCTCGCAATGCAAGAGGACGCACAAGAAATGGAATATTGGGAATTTCTCGATAGGCACGGAAAAGATAATATAGACGTGTGGCGCGAGATCCATGATCCAGATTACGAGAACACTAACGTCGACGAATATATGGCGGAAGGAATGGATTGCTAATGAAAAAACCCGTGGTCCTTGTTACGTGGCTCGATGCCAAAGACGGACAAACCGGGTGGCATTCTATTGAAGACATACAAAAAGAACGACCGGGTGGCTAATGTATAAAGACGAGACAAAAATAATTATCATGGCAGATTATTCAGAATTTGACGGCGACAAAGAAGGTGGCCGTCACATCACCATACCTTCCGGGTGGGTGCAAACCATAACATATCTCAAAGGAGATTATAAGGAGAAACAAAATGAACATGGATAGATTACTAGCTTCGGTTAAAAAACACGAGGGGTACAGAAACAAGGTATATCTCGATACCCTAGGTAAGAGAACAGTGGGCGTCGGGCATTTATGCGTCGAGGATTTCTGGGAAGACGACAA
>VTLG01015955.1_pt1 | contig 13464 bp, 31 predicted proteins | sample 4694571 | NCBI WGS metagenome assembly VTLG01 (sample SAMN12604809, study PRJNA352737) | marine metagenome | biome: ENVO:00000447; feature: ENVO:00000209|ENVO:00000569|ENVO:01000036; material: ENVO:00002151; isolation source: viral sequences binned using virsorter ...
AATCTTTAGGGTTACCACCTTTAGGTGAAGACGAATCGACAGTTGAACAAGATGTAAAACTATCTAAGGCAGGAATGATAGATGGGCAGCCTGTTTTTACCACTATAGAAGAAGCAGAAGAACACGCAAATAAAATAGGTTGTAGTGGTTACCACGAACACGAAGTAGAAGGCAAAACAGTTTATATGGCTTGTGATAGCCACGATACAGCTACTAATTTAGAAAAAACAGAACTAGAAAAATGTATTGAGGAATATGGCGAAGATATACCTGACGAATGGGAATTAGTTGAAGAAGAATTGGTTGACGGTGAACATCAAGATTTTCTATTTGAACAAGAATTAAATAATATAGCTAATGAAAAATTAGAATTAGCGTCTACAGGAACAGCAAGACCAAACGCTAGAAGTAGTCAAGACGGAACAAATCGTTCTGATAATGAATTTTACAAAGTTAGATATGTTTATGCAAAAGATGAATTTTTAAGTCAGAAAGGTGAAACAAGAGAATTTTGCAGATTAATGACTTCTGCTAGAAAAATTTACCGTAAGGAAGATATTATACAAATGGGGAATAGCCCTGTAAATGCAGGCTGGGGTCCGAGAGGTGCAGCAACATACTCTATATGGTTATACAAAGGCGGTGGTAACTGTCATCATTTCTGGTTACGTAGAATCTACAAAACAGCTTTAAGAAATGCAAAACAGCCAATTAGTGATAGTCAGTTGATAAGCTATACTAAAGCAAGAAGTGAAGGCTTTACTGCTGAAAAGAACGACAACTTAGTAGCAAGACCACCAAAAAGAATGAGAAATAACGGATTTTTAGAACCTAGATAACATGGCATACGTATTATTTATATCAGAATCAAAATTAAAGGATAGCTCGGCAATCAATTTGAATGTCGATACATCTTTATTATTACCATATATCCGACAAAGCCAAAAGCTATATATTGAAACAGCTCTTGGAACGGAATTGACACAGAAAATAAAAGATTTAATTACAGCAGGTACTATTAGTGCAGGAGCTAATGCAGCATATAAAACTTTACTAGATGATTATATAGCTGATGTTTTGGTTTCGTATAGTTTTTACCATGCTATACCATTTCTCAGATTTAAGGTGGAAAACGGTAACATCTATTCTAAGACAAGCGAAACAGGAACAGCTTTAAGTACAGAAGAAGCACAACATCTTAGAGAAGAAGTAATGAACACAGGGCAATACTATCGAGAAAGGCTAATTGACTACATAAGAAACAATACAACTAGCTATCCAGAATACAGTACAAACTCTGGCGCCGATGTCAGTCCTTCAACTGCGAACTATTACGCTGGAATGAATTTAGAAAGACCGTATAAACAGGGAGCAGAATTAACACTTAGAAACTTTTTAAATGCAAGTGATAGTTAATGAAGAAACATTATAAACCTAAAAAAAAGAATATAACTAGGCTAAAATCCTACTTGGATAAAAAGCCAAATATTAAAAATAATGAAAGAGCTAAAAGACACGCTACAAGTAGGACTAGCTAACGGAAGTGCAATCGGTTTTAGCATAACGGACTGTAATCAATATCTTACGTTTATTTCGCTGACACTAGCTATTGCATATACATTGTATAAATTTTATCACTTTGAAAATAAAAAATAATGAAAAAACTAATTTGCAAAATATTATATTACTTATCGTTCAAAACTATTTGTTTAGGACATTGTAAGAAATGCTAATGAAAAAAAGAAAATTGAATAGCAAAAACCCTAAGTGGTTACCAAAAAAAGATATAAAGAAAGTTGAAAACAAACTAATTAAAGAAATAAAGGGCGTAAAAATATACGCTACTTTTTACTTAGACTAATGTCATTTGAATATTTTACTGTAACTGAATTTGAATGTAGCTGTAAAAGCTGCCAAGAAAAAGGTGGTTCAGGATTTAACATGAATAGCAAAGTTGTAGATAGATTAGACCAAGCTAGAAATCTTGCAGGCTGTCCTTTTATTATACGTTCAGGCTATAGGTGTAAAGAACATAATTTAGCTATAGGTGGTAGGGTAGGAAGCTCGCATATAAGAGGTCTTGCAGTTGATATAGCTTATAATGGTAGTAGGCAATTATATCAAATCGTAAACGCTTTGTTAATGGTGGGATTTTGTAGGATAGGAATATCAAAGACAGGAAAATTTGTTCATGCTGATATGGACATAGCAAAAGCCCAGAATGTTATCTGGCAATACTAGAATATTAACCAATTTATTATATTATGAAAAACTACATTTTAAGTCAACTACTTTCTTCTAAAAAGGTATGGCTAGGTATTAGCTCAATTTTAATTCCTATGATTGCTACTTGGTTGGGAGTAGATGAAGAATCAGTTTCTAAAATTTGGTGGAGCTTAATTGCTATGCTAGGTGGTCAATCTTTAGCTGATTTTGGAAAGTCAAAGAAATAACAGATACAGACTAAAGCCAAACGAGATAGCTGCTTTAAACAGAATGCGTAAAAAGGAAGTACGCAACATTTTAGTAATAGGCGACTTGCATGAGCCTTTTTGTTTAGACGGTTATCTTGAATGGTGTTTAGAACAATACGAAATATATAACTGTAATCAAGTTATATTCATAGGCGACATATTAGATAACCACGCCTTTAGTTACCATGAGCCAGACCCAGACGGGCTTTCAGCAGGTATGGAATTAGAACTTAGTATAAAAAAAGTACAAAAATGGTACAAAGCGTTTGAAGGTGTAAATGTAGACGTTTGTATTGGAAATCATGACAGACTTGCTAGTAGAAAACGTTTTACTGGTGGTATTCCTGCTGCTTGGATAAAAACTTATAACGAAGTACTAGGAACACCAGACTGGAACTGGGTAGAATCAGTAGTTTATGATGACGTACTTTACGAACATGGCGAAGGTGGACAAGCGAAAACCAAAGCAAAGAACAACCTGATGTCAAGTGTTTGTGGTCATACCCATACAGAAGCCTACACTATCTGGTTTGTAGGAAAACGCTATAGGGTGTTCGCAGTCCAAACAGGCTGTGGTGTAGACGCTTCAACTTATGCAGCAGCTTACGCTAAGAACTTTAAGAAACAAGCTATAGGCTGTGCAGTAGTATTAAACAACGGAACGCTGCCTATTAACCTTTTAATGCCACTCTAAGGCACTTTTAACCCTTTTTAATACCCTTATACTATACAGCTACTAAAATAGCTTAAAACGCTTATATTAACATTATTAACATTTGTATTGTTAATAACTTTTTAACTAAATTTTGTTAATATGTAAAAGTTTTGTATATTTGCAGTAACAAAACTAAAGTTTAATTAATTTAAAAAAAATGAAAACACTATCAGATTTACCAAAAATTTCATCTTTTAGAATGAAAGAGGCTACAAACAAACCTGAAGCTATTATATCTATCATAGATGTACTAAAGCATAACCCTTTATGGCTAAATAAATGTACAAGTGCAGAATTTGCTATTGTATATAATATGCACACTACGCAAAAACGCAAAAGCTGTTTAGAATTAATGTCGTTTCAACAGGTTAGAGATTTATTCATTGAGATTAAAACAGAATATTATAAACAGCTAGATTTACAATTTTAATTATGGATTATAACAAACAATATTTTTGGAAAAGCGAAAATAGATTTTTAGATAATAAAAAGCTACTTGCAGAAGTATGGTGTTTAAAGCCTTCATTAAAAACTGCTGCTGTTCAGGTTTGCACGTTTAACGGTATAAAAACAATATCAGATTTTAAAAAAATATCTACTGAAGCTTTAGTAATTGGAACAGAATTACAAAAGTATAATCTATTTTGTGAAATGCTAGATAATCATGGTTGGCAAACTTACTATGATTACAGATTAGATGTAAAGCTAGAATGGAAAAAGATGTATGAAGAAAATAATAATAAACCTTTTATATACGGAACAAGATGAAAACAGAAGAAATACACAAAAGGCTAAATAATATAAATACTTTTCAATGTGCTGAAGGCGAAATATATTTAAGAGGTACAGATGAATATGGTAATGACTTTACTATATGTTATGACGCTTATAATTTTTTAGAATGGATTGATACAGAAACGATTGAATATATAAAAGAACAATTAATAAAACATATAAAAACAAAATGAAAACAATAAAACAAAAAGAAGAATTTTTTAATAAAATATCAGAACACTTAGAGTTTGATATTATGGATTACATATGTACTGATGAACTAGAGTACATTAACGACTATGATAAACTAGAAGGAAAGTTATCAGATGAAGGCGCGTTTGATATAGAGATAATTTACTATGCAAAAGCTATGGACTACCTAAGAGAAAACGACACTAGCCTACAAGAAAGTATGGAAATAGCAGATGAATATGGATATGAGCCAAAACATCTCAATAGCGAACTACTAGCTACACTTCTAGCAACTCGTAACGCTAGAAATGAATTTTATGAACTATATAATCAGATAGAGGAATTTTTTGAAGAATAAAAGTAATTACTAAATTAAATTTATTATTTTTAACACAATTATTAACAAAACAAAGAAAATATGAATAGAGAAAAATTAAAAGAAAAATATGTTAAGTATAACTTAACGCAAGATGATGTATTTAAACATCAACATTATATCATCATTACTAGGAGTGGAATTGAGAAAATACAAGCTTTGGAAAACATACATATTAGCTTTAAAGTAATAAAATGCGAGCCTAATTTTGCAGCAGTTGAAGCTACAGCAATAAAAGAACAAAATACTATACAAACTTTTGGTTCTGCTTTAAAAGGCAATACATTCAAAGACGGAAATACAAATACATGGTACTGTTTAGAAATGGCAGAAAAAAGAGCTATGAGCAGGGCTGTACTCAAAATTACAGGTATGTATGAGTTAGGCGTATTTGGTGAAGATGAAGCAGAAGATTTTAAACGAAGTAACTAACATAGGTTGGGGGAAAGCAAACACTTTACAGATTAAAAATCTAAGACGTAAACTTAACCCCCTTCCTTTTATATTAACATTAAATTAAATAAATATGGAAATTTTAGGAAAATTAACAAAAATCTTACCAGAAGAAACAGGAACAACAAAATCTGGTAGCGAATGGAAAAAACAAATAGCAATATTTGATACAGGAAATCAGTACAACCCAGAAGTAGCTATTAGCTTTAGTGGCGAAAAAATACATAGATGTTTAGGTAGAGCAGAAATAGGTAAAGAATATACTGTATCTGTCAATATTTCTTCAAGAGAATACAACGGAAAATTTTATCATAATATTAACGGTTGGTTTATGTCCGAAGGTTTTACAAAAGAGATACCAGAAATGAAAGGAACAAAAGATATGCTAGAAGATTTAAGTATTTCTAATAACGATAATGTGCCTTTCTAATGAAAAAAATACCCATAACAGATAAAAAAGTAGTAAAGCAATTATGTAATATAGCTACTGATTTATATAATTTAGAAAAAGGGAGTTTAAGTTTTCTATCTCGAAGGCAAGACTTGCAATTACCTAGAATGGCTGTCAGCAATATATGTAGAGTTGATAGGGGTATTCACTATAATACTATTGCAGAAGTTTTAAAAAGAGATAGAACAAGTATCTATCATTATGAAAGTCAGCATAAAATATTATATCAAACGTGGTCTAAATATAGGGATATATTTAATAAAATCTATAATGCTTTTTCAGATAGAAAGGAAAAACATCTAAGTCAAGAACAATTAGTACAGATACTTAAAGAATCAGGTGTAAAAAATGTACAAGCCCCTAAAGTTTTTATAGATATAACAGTAGGTGATTCAGCTACAAGAATAGAATCAGACTACAGAAATTTTACTGAATGCGTAGAATTAATTAAATTTGCACTAAAAGATTATGTTTATAACATACATATAGAATTATGAAACACTTACTTTCAAGCTCGGCATATTTAGTAGTTAATAAAGCTTTATGCAAAGTATTAGGAATTAAAGCTACTATTCTACTAGCTGACTTGATAAGTAAGGAAGAATATTTTAGAGCCAATCATCTGTCAAAAGATGGTTGGTTTTTTAATACAGAATCTAATATTGAAGAAGATACAAGTTTAACACCTTATCAACAAAGAAAAGCTTTAAAGATTTTAAAAGAAAAAGGAATTGTAGATACTAAAAGAGTTGGCGTTCCTGCTAAAATCAATTATAAAGTAAATGAAGAACTAGTTGTTAAGTTTCTAAACAACTTGTCGTTAAGTAACTGCACAACTATTAATAAGAATAAAGTAATAAGAATAAATAATAAAACCTTTATAAAGCCAACGGTTGAAGATGTTAAAAATTATTGCTTAGAAAGAAAAAATAATATTAATGCAGAAACGTTTATTGACTTTTACGAAAGCAAAGGTTGGAAGATTGGTAAAAATAAAATGAAGGATTGGAAAGCTGCTATAAGGACTTGGGAAAAAAGACAAAAGCCGACAATGAGCAAAATAGATATACAATTAAATGAATATGAAAAAGGAAAAAAATTACTATGACAGACAAACTTTACGATATAATAGCAAGAACATCTATTGAGTTAGGACACAAAACAGATGGTAAAACAATGGCAGCATTAACTAAAATATTTGCAAATGACTTAGCTACAGATAAAAGATTAAAAAGATTAAGCCTAGAAGATGTATCAGAAGCCTTTAGATTAGGCGTAAGATATGATGAAAAGGACTGTTATCTAAATATCAGAACTTTTTATCGTTGGTGTTTTCAACATAAAGCTAGGATAGATTCAGCTATTTATGAAGTTGAAACACTTAACAAAAACCCTAAGACAGTACCTTATTATAAACAAAAACTATTAAAATGACAATACTAGAAATACTTGGGCTTATATGGCTCGCAATAATTATTTATTGTATAATTGAAGCTTACTTTTGTACTCAATATGATGATGAATTTATACAAGATAGAAAAATACAATATACAAGTAATGGTGAAGAAATATTATTTGAAGATGATATACCCTTATCAAGTTGCTGCGGATATTTTATAATTGAAGGCACAGATATATGCTCAAATAAAGAATGTTTAGAACATACAGGAATACATAATATATAAGCTAAATAAAATGAAAACAATAACAATAACAAAAGAAGAAGTAAAAACACAATCAGACGCGGTTTTATGGCATTTGAAAACTTATAAATCAATAACGTCATGGCAAGCTATAAAAGAATATGGCGCAACAAGACTATCTGCTATTATTTTTAATCATAGAAAAGACGGTTATCATATTGACAGTACGCCAATGGAAGTAAAAACAAGATTTGGTAGGAATACTAAAATTGCTAAGTATGTTTATATAGAGCCGCCTAAAACTTTTATTCAATCTTCTTTATGGCAAAATCAATAAGTAAACTTAAAAAAGAACTTGACAAATGGTTTAGCTTATATATTAGGTTAAGAGAAGCAACGCCAGAAGGAATGGTACAATGTTTTACATCTGGAAGGGTCTATCACTATAAGCAAATGCACGCAGGGCATTTTATGAGCAGACGTTACTTAGCTACACGTTTTTGTGAAATTAACGTACAACCACAATCGCCTGCTGATAACCTTTTCGGTCAGGGCGAACAGTACAAGTTTGGTTTGAATTTAGATTTAAAGTATGGTGAAGGTACAGCAGAAGAACTACAATACAAAGCTAAACAAACAGTCAAACTTTCTAGAGTAGATTATGAAGAAGAAATAATTTATTACAAAGAGCTTGTTAATAACTTAAAAAAGGAAAAAGGAATAGAATAGTTTTTTCATTATATTTGGCAGAATGATACAGCCGATATTTTCAAGTCAGCAGCACGAAGTAGTAATTGTAAAATACTTGAAAATAGTAAATGAATTTATACAAGATTGTTCTTCAGAAGAAAAATATAAAAATTTTTTACAAGTGCTAGATATTATCTTGCAGTATCATAATGAATACGGGTCTGGTGTAGATAAAGGAAATTGGCATGACTACTTAATGATTATTCCTGTAAATGTATCTATAATGGTAAACGGATATTTTGCAGGAATACAAAGTAAAAGAAACGAAAAAAAAATAAGCTCTTATAGATTTTTATTAAATGAACAGCTTGATGAATTAATTAATGATTTGCAAAAGCTAAAGACTACTCGTGAATAAAATTTATAAAGAAATATCAAAGCTAACAGATAAATTTAGAACAATGTGTTATGGGCTAACACAAAACGAACATGATATTGAAAACGCAGTACAAGAACTTATGGTATATTTCCTAAGCATGAACGCTACCACTTTAAAAGATATATGGGAAAAAGACGGAAAAGAAGGAATAATAAGATATGGAGCTGTAGTTTTGCGTAGGTCTTTGACAAGTCCGAGAAGTAATTTTTACTATAAGTATAAAAAATATTACACTAGAATAGACGGTTTTAATCATTCTGCAACTTATGAATACAAACACTTAGAAAACAAGCCAGAAAATATAGATGTAGCACAATGGGAAAAGCTAGAGCAGATTGATTTAGTATTAGAAGATTTACATTGGTACGATAGGGAATTGTTTAAACTCTATTACTATGAAGGTAATACACTTGACAGCTTGGCTGCTAAGACTAATATAAGTCGTAATAGCTTATTTACTACAATAGACAAAGTAAGGGAAATACTAAAAAAAGAATTAGTAGATGAATAAATTTTTCGTACCTAATAATATTTATGAAGATAGAATAGCTATCTGTAAAGGTTGCGTTTATTATTTTAAACCTACAGGAAATTGTAAAATTTGTAAATGTTTTATGAAAATCAAGTGCAGACTTGCCACTCAGTTTTGTCCGCAAAAGTATTGGGATAAAACAACAGAAGTAGAAACGCCAGATGACTTACCAGAAGAAATAATAAATGAGATATTAGACTTATGGAAAGACTTAAAAACAGGTAGAGCTAAGAATCAAGCAGCGAAAGGCAAAATGATAGAACTTTACAATACTATACATAATACAAATTACAATACCCATACCAGCTGCGGCTCTTGTATATCTACTTGCTTTGATGGAATTAAAAAACTATATAAACTATATTCAGATGAAATATAAAACGATTAAATGGATTTTAAAGCAACATCTTAAAAAAAAGATACGTTCATTATGGACTTGGAGCAACAACGAATTCAGATGTATATATGATAATTATACAGGTGATGACCGTATATATACAGCCAGTCAACTATTAAAAAAATTAGAAAATGAAAAATATGGATAAAGAAACACCAGAATACTACAAAGGAAAAAATGGCTATATGGCAAAAGATGTCGTAAGCAATTTTGATTTAAGCTATAATATTGGAACAGCAACAACCTATTTACTTAGGGCAGGTAAAAAACCTTTAAACCCTGCTGTTCAAGATATTAGAAAAGCAATAGACCACTTACATTTTGAATTAGATAGAATATATAATGAAGAAAAAAAAGAAAGCTAAGAAAGTTAAAATGGTAACTGAAGATATTGGCTATGAGTTACACTTTGGCTTTAAGTATCATGGTTTAGCTGATAATCACTTTTTAAAAACAAAAAACGAAAAATCACCTAAAACATATAGTTTCAATGGCGAAATATATTTGTGAATGTAAAGAAGAATCAAAAGACCTTAACAAAACAACTTTAATATTAGTTGATGAAAAATGGGTAGCAAAAGAAGCTAAGTGTAGCTGTGGTAAATATATGAGTAGCAAACCAGCAGAAGGTATGCCAACTATTGTAAGAAATGATAGTGGACTTTCTAATTATGGGGATAAGCTATGGGATAGTGCAAAAGAAAAGCTAGTAGGTGAACGTGGAATAAATGAACCATTTGATTAATGAGATTTTTATTTTTAATATTATCTATACAATTACAGGCGCAAGTATGTGAAACCAGTTTAATTTGTACTAATGGAAATAATAAAACATTTTTAATACCATGTAGCACAATAGATGTAAATAGCTATTATACAGAACATCACTTAGAATTTGGTGACGGTACAGATACTACTTTTATAGGTATAAAAAACCCGTTTTCTTTATGCTATCAATCTATAGTACACTTATATAATTCAGGAATATATATAGCTACACTAACTACAAGTTTTTATGATTCAACAACAAATGCTTTATTATGCACAAGTAGTTATCAAGATACAATATGCAACCCTACTGTTACATACATAAATGAAATAAATATACCTTATAAATATAAAATGTATGATTTGCAGGGAATAGAAATATTACAAGTGCCTAAGCAAAAGATATATATTAAGAATAGAAAATTATATTACGAATTATAATAACACTAAATAAATAAAACAAAATTCTATTATATACTATGAAACAACAAGTTAAGTTAAGTAAAGTAAAGGGAAACCCTAGCAATCCTAGAATAATTAAGAATGATAAATTTAAAAAGCTAGTTAAGTCAATAAAGGAATTTCCTGAAATGCTAAAGCTAAGACCAATAGTAGTAGATGAAAATTATATGGTATTAGGTGGTAATATGAGATTAAAAGCAAGTAAGGAAGCAGGTTTAAAAGAAGTATGGATAGAAGTAGCAGAAGGACTTACTGAAGAACAAAAAAAAGAATTTATCGTAAAAGACAATGTAGGTTTTGGGGAATGGGAATGGGATATGTTAGCTAATGAATGGGATAGTGTAAAACTTGCTGATTGGGGTTTAGATGTATGGCAGTCAGAGGATAGCGTAAGTAATGAAAAGGATTATAGTATAAATAGTTTAGATGAAAAGCTAGGTAGGTTTTTAGACGCTAAAATTAAAAATATAACTATTCCTTTTGAAACTGAGGAATTTAGTATGGTAGTACAAAAATTAGAAATACTTTTAGATAGGTATAAGTGCCAAGATTATAGGGCTTTAATATATAAAATAATAGAAAATGAAAAGGTATAATTTAACAAAGCACCAAGATAGCACCAAGCTTTTAAAAACCACCCCACTTAAAGAACACTATGATATAGTAATAAGTGATGATACTGCTTTTTACTTAGATGATATATGTATAGGCATATATGTAAATGTAGCTAAAGAACTTTTAACGTATGTAAGGGAAGCTGTAAAAGATACTAAATATGTAGAAACTTATAGGGCTAATACCCTGCCTACTAAAAGTAGTGTCTTTGGTGCGTTGCCAAGAGTAGCATTAAGGAATGACTTTTGTAGGTTTAGTAATAAAACAAGTGAGGAAAAACAAAACACTAATAAGCTTTTTACTTTTCAAAAAACATTATGCGATATATATAAAAAACACTTACCAGAACTTTACGAATATGATTTACATAAAGCAAGGGAAACCGTAAATGATGACTATAGGTTAATTGATACACCTTATACTACTGCTAATATAAATGTAAACCACGCTATAAAATACCATAAAGATAGTGGTAATATAAAAGAAAGCTTTAGTAATGTACTAATACTTAAAGAAAACTGCACGGGTGGGGAATTAGTATTGCCTGAATATAGAATAGCTTTAGAACAAGCAGACGGTGCTTTGTGTATTTTTAGTGGGCAAAAAGAAATACACGGAGTAATGCCTATAAAACCTTACAAAGAAAATTTTTACAGGGCTAGTATTGTTTATTATACATTAGCCCAGTTGCAACATTGTTACCCTTATAAAGAAGAAGTAACACGACTTAACCTTAAAAAAAGGGAAAGGGCAGTTAAAAGAATGAATAATATAGACCCTAGAACAAATGAACAAAAGTAGACATATAAAAAAAGAAGCTATGCTACAGGCTTTAGAAAATAGTTTAGGGGTAGTTACTGTAGCTTGTAAACAATCAGGTACACCTAGAAGTACATATTACAAATGGTTAAAGGAAGATGAGCAATTTGCTAAAGATGTAAAAGAAATAGAAAACATAGCTTTAGACTTTGCAGAAAGTCAATTACATACACAAATGAAAGACGGTAGTACATCAGCTACAATATTCTATTTAAAAACAAAAGGCAAAAAACGTGGTTACATAGAACGTAGCGAATTAGACTTAACAAGTGGTGATGAGCCTATTAAGATTAACGTAAATATAAATGGCACTGAATATTAATGCTAAATTTACACACACACAAGAGAAAGCTATAGAATATCTTTTTGATAAAAAAACAACAGAAGTATTATTTGGTGGAGCAGCAGGTGGTGGTAAGTCTTGGGTAGGGTGTAGTTGGTTGATTCTTATGTGTTTAAAACACCCTAAGACAAGATACTTAATGGGTAGGAGTAAGCTAGACAGCTTAAAGAAAACTACACTAAATACTTTCTTTGAAGTATGCGAAACTTGGGGAATACAAGCAGGTAAGCATTATAATTTTAATGCAGGTTCTAATATTATTACTTTTTACAATAAATCAGAAATAATATTAAAAGATTTATTCTTATACCCTTCTGACAGAAACTTTGACAACTTAGGTTCTTTAGAAATAACAGGAGCTTTTATAGACGAAGCAAATCAAATAACAGAAAAGGCAAAAAATATTGTAGCTAGTCGTATGCGTTATAAGCTAGATGATTACAACCTTATTCCTAAAATGTTAATGACTTGTAACCCTGCTAAGAATTGGGTATATACTACCTATTACAGACCATCAAAAGATGGTACACAAAAGCCGTACAGAAAGTTTATACAGTCATTAGTAGATGATAATGAATATATATCTAAATACTATAAAACACAATTACAAACTTTAGATGAGTTGAGTAAACAAAGACTGTTATTTGGTAACTGGGAATATGACGCAACTAAAGATAGCTTAATAGATTACAATGCAATAGTAAGTTTATTTAGTCAGAAAGGAATACATGGTCAAAAATACATATCTTGCGATGTAGCACGTTTTGGTAGCGATAGAACAGTTATAATGGTTTGGGAAGGGTTACACCTTATAAATATAGTAACGTTGCTTAAATCGGCTGTAAATGACGTTGTAGACGAAGTAAAGAAAATGCAACAAGAGTTTCAAGTGCCGCTAAGAAACATTATTATTGATGAAGATGGAGTAGGTGGTGGAGCAAAAGACTATTTGAGATGTCAGGGCTTTGTAAATAATTCAAGAGCTATAAAAGCAGAAAACTATCAAAACTTAAAAACTCAATGTTACTATAAACTTGCAGACTTAATAAACAAAGGGCAGATAGGGATAACTTGTCAAGATGTTAATGTTAAAAACTATTTAATAGAAGAACTTGAACAAGTAAGAGCAAAGGATATGGATAAGGATAATAAGTTGCAAATAATACCAAAAGATACAATAAAAGCAATATTAGGAAGGTCGCCAGATTATGCAGACGCTTTAGCTATGCGAATGTTTTATGAAGTAGATAGTAATTACGGAAAGTATTTTGTACAATAGAAAAGCCCACCACTAAGGGTAGGCAATTCTTTCAACAAAACA
>VTLG01001681.1_pt1 | contig 13463 bp, 23 predicted proteins | sample 4694571 | NCBI WGS metagenome assembly VTLG01 (sample SAMN12604809, study PRJNA352737) | marine metagenome | biome: ENVO:00000447; feature: ENVO:00000209|ENVO:00000569|ENVO:01000036; material: ENVO:00002151; isolation source: viral sequences binned using virsorter ...
TAAAACCTTTCGAGTTGTGTGGGATTCAGTGGCTCTTAACCCTAGCGAAAATGCTCCAGTCCCCGTTGTTGTTATGCTTTTATTATACAATATATATCGGCAAATGTCAAGGGCAAACTTGAGAAAAAATAGAAAAAATCTATCAATCCCAAACGTCGCAACAGTCAACGTCAACGACGCCGACCCTGTCCATCGTCTCCTGCGTGAAGGAACCACGATACTCGGGATTCCAAGGGACGTACACGACGACCCTATTCATCGCCTCATCGAGGTCTTTGACCTCAATGGAATCGAGTTCGTGATTGAACCCGTTGGCGTAAGCGGTGGCGTTGGCGGCGGTGTCGAAGTAGATTTCAAAATGCATTTGATTTTTCCTAAAAGGTTCGTTGTTTGTTATGCCTCCATTATAATATATATCGGCACAGATTGCAAGCGAAATCCACCCAAATCGCTTATTTTTTCAGAAATATATCATTTATTTTTTACCCCACCGTAGGGGGGAAGGCGGCGCTGCGCGGCGGGCCTCATCGCTCTAAGTCCTTTGATACCAACGACTTACGACAATCTTTTTCAAATCATTGTGACTGCTTAGAGGCTTGGTCACCAGTCCCGAGCTTATCGCCCCACCCCTTTCAGATTCCCATCGGATTCTGTCTCCCTATTTTATTTTCTCGATTAAGATAAATCTATATTCATTGCCGAACAAAACGCCATCATGTTACGATGCAGTTTGTAATCATTCACATCATACTCAATTTCTTCACCGGCCTGTACGTTGGCCTGATATTTGTTTAGTATGTCGATGCGTTCCTGATTACCGCTGATGATTTCACCATGCGATACAACTACAGTTTCCTGCCGTGGGTCAATCTCTTCATCTTCCCCAAGCTGTTCTTGGAGTCGTGCGAGAGTTCGACCGCCTTCACGGTCATCGTGATATGCTTCGGGCAATACCTCATTAGGAACCCAAAGACATTCCATGATTGCGGCGTCTAGTTCAGCGAACATTTCTTCAGTTGTTTTTCTCATAACTTTTTCCTTTCGTGTTATACCTAAATTCTAACATAGCGAAGCCAGAATTGCAAGCCCAAAAAACTATTTTTTCTGGATTACTTTGACCTTCCAGCTTTTTCCACTGTAGTCCATGTAATTGTCACCGTCGCTGTAGACAGTGTCACTTCCATCGTAACCGTACGACGAAGGCTGTGCCTGTGCGTCGTCGTCGTGGACAGGATACCAACGATCACCACAGCAATCGCAATCAACGCCATCGGCTACGCCGTTGAAATAGATACCGTGATCCTGTGCAATGCTGTTAGCATCGGCGGCATTATCTGCCTGAACGAATACCAACGGAGTTCCAGCGAAAGCGCCGCCTGAATTGTTTTGTCTGAATTTGAAGTAGCTCATAATTTTTCCTTTCGTTATGTCTACATTATACCATAAACTTGGCCGGTTGTCAATAGCAAAATGCTTTTTTTTACAAACTTTTTTATTGGGCGTTCATAACCTCCGCACCAACAAGACCAACCAAACAAGCACCAAAAAGTAATAATAAGAATGTCATATTGTTCTCCTTTCATTCTATTATATATTATCGGCACAGTCAAGCCCATAACATTAATAAAAAGCGGGAAATACAGAAGTTTTTTTTCTGAAAACAATTGTCGTAAGTCCTTTGATAGCAACGACTTACGGCGATGGCGGCGGGCCTCACTCAGTTTTTATAGGCTCAGCATCAGCCAGATGAGCCAGCCGGACAAGCCGGCACAGCCCAAGATGAACAGCGTACAAGCGGCATACATGAATAAATCGAACTTACTTAAAATCATTCTTCAAACCCCAAATCTTCCCAATCAACTTCAACCAGCATACCATCACGCACGCCAAAATCCTTAGATGCTTCTGATGGATTAACCACCCTGCAAAGCAACGGACCGCTACCCGAACGCGGATGGCTGTCAATCTTTACTGTCTGCCCTTCCTCAAGTAGCGCAAACTTTTTGGTTCCGTGTTCGTCATAGAAACGGCGCTCTTTAATTATTCTCAATTCACTCATTCTCAATTTCCTTTCAGTGATTCGCACCACTTACTAAATACTTCACGGGCATCAGCTTTATTGAGTCCGAAGTTAAGCTGTAGCTCTCTCGGCGCTCCCATCATATTCATGGAGCCACCGTCTCGCAAATCGCTTAGAAACTCAAAATATTCTTGCATGTACTCATTCATCTTTATACTCCTGTTACCTGATACTTGTGTCCGTTTTCTAGTGTGATTGTTCCACCGAAGAACTCCCACATAACTTTTGACTTCATCGCTTCACGATTTAATCTTTCTAGCTCCGGCAAATCTTTTTGCACTTGTTCCGGTGTACAATCTGTTTGTAAAATTCTCATTAGAACTCCTCCGTTATTTCAACTAAAAAATCGTCATCGTGTACTGTACCGCATACGCCAGTTTCAGACCACGACAAACTGAAAACAGTATTCCCGTCTGCGTCTTTAACTTCAAGACCACGAACAGAATTCCATAGCTCGCCGTTTTCATCGGCACACATTTTCAGCGTATCGTTTTTCATTTCAAACGCCTGCGCTCCGTCTAGGTTAAAAACCTCTAAGCTTTTATTGGCTCTCTCATTTGCAACTATCATTTTACTTCCTTTTGTTTAACTTCTGATTCTGCCCAACTGTTACCGTTTGCAATACTTGGTTTGTCAGTACCGCCGATTAGCAAATACTGTTTGCCCTCTTCGGGCTTATCTTCTTTTTTAGGTTTGTAGATTTCATCATTCCAAGGGTCTTGGTTTAGTCTGTAATAATTTCGTTTACTCATAATTTTTCCTTTCGTCTTATACTTTTATTTTACCATAGCAATCACAGATTGCAAGCATTATTTCTAAAAACCTTGCAAACCGTGTTGGTCGTGTCGCACATCCCAAGCCGATTGGGAAGCGTTCCACTCATCAACAGACATACCAAACAACTCATTGACTGGAACGTCAACTCGTTCATCAACTTGGTTTTCGTTTTCGTTTTGGTTTTCGTTAACCATAATTTTTGTTCCTTTCAAGAACGTGTTGTATTTGTTATATTATTATTATCGTCTAAGGGTGTGACACGGTTGGTCACTCGGCTGGAATTTCTTTATAAATTTTAGGGTTTTTTCTGTCTGCCAATCGAGCTTCTAATTCTCGCATATACTGCCAGTTTTCTTCGATAGCTTGCCAAGCCGCTTGGCTATCTTGGTCAATCAATGTGCGGTTGGTCTTGTAAAGCTCATCGAGCTTGGCGACGATGTTGGCACAGATTCTTTCGTTGTCTTCTTTGCGTACTAGGTATCGAGTATTCATTTTATTTCCTTTTGTTTCGTTTTCGTTATGACCCTATTATACCATAAACATCGGTATTTGTCAAGAGCAGTTTAGCTTTTTTTCTGAAATTTAGAAGGTTTTATTTTCTTCTGTGTTTGCTTCAGAGTGCCGGCTGACAAGCATCCGGTGAATATGTCCGCGTGTCGTTTCAGGCTCGCGTTGTGTTTGGCTATCGCTATCTTTTTATTGTTTAGCATGTTATTTCCTTTCTTGCTATATATATATTATCGCACATGGTCGTGACACGTTAGGTCACTGTCAGAGTATTTTTTCAGAATAATATAGTTTTATTTACAGAATCCCCACCTCGGAGGGGGAAGCCGCTGCGCGGCGGGCCTCATCGCTCTAAGTCCTTGCAATCATTAGACTTACGACAATTATTGTCAATGTTCTGTATCCCTAGCCCTATCTCAGAGAGGCACATTAGGTAATACAAAAAGCCCACCGGCTGAGCTATCAACCGGCAGGCCACAACGAAAGGAATCTGCTCTATTATTTAGAAGCGGAACAGAACGCCGTACTTCCCATATGTGCTTCACACCATGAATCAGTCCATTCACCAAATCCACAGTCTGCACAAATCTTACTGTAGTCGTGTACAGGATATGTTAGTTCCTGCATCTTCAGCGGCTTGAGTTCTATAATCTCAGCACCACCTTCAACCTTAGCCGATGTGCTACACCCTAGCATTAAGGCACAGCACAAGCCGGCCAATAAAGCTAATACGCATAGTGTAGCCGCCTTTACTTCTGTTTCTTTAACCATGCTAATAGTCCCCTTTTCTTGGGTTGTCGCGGTTGTCTTGTTCTTCTCTGCCATTCCTGAAATTCCCTTGTTAACTGCTCTATATGTATTCGTCTCATTCGCATGATGTGACACTCCAAAAAGTTCATATTCACTTATACTCATCTAGTTACCCATATAATCCAAGATCCAAACGACCCAACACTTAACGCGCCAAACCAAAACAGGCACTCATTAAATTTATCTTTCATCTTTTAATCTCCCAAGGAAGCAGCATTGCCGCACCATAAATAAGTCCAATCGTAACACTTAAAACTATTTCCATTATACACACTCCATCCTATACTCATGTTCAGCCTGTTGTAAGTTAGTGCAGTTAAATACGGGAATCCCGTTCACTACTACCTCATAAACCTCACAGTGTAAGTTATGAATCAATTCAACCAGACGACCATTACCATCATCTTCACTCTGTAACATTACAAAATCCATTTCGTTTTCCTTATCCTGCTACCCATGCGTGTAGTGATTCTGTATCCCACTTGCGAGGGAAGCCAGAAGCATCGCAATCGCTAGGGCAACCGCACTGAATCCACACCTTAGCGGAATTGAGCAACTCGCTCAACTTAGCATATGGTGAGTAGTTGAATATCATAGCGTTATCCAACGGGTCAATAACGTAGGCGATGAGTTTAGTAACCATTGCGTTACCATTCTCATCAAGCTCGACAATCTTATCGACTGTGAGCGTATGGTCTTCTAGTCCGTAGTCCTCAGACTTGAATATAGTTTTAACAGCTTCAGTTTTCATATCAATTTTCCTTTCGTTTGATACTATCATTATACCATAATCATCGGCATTTGTCAAGAGCAAACTTCACTTTTTTCTGAATTTTCTGCTTCTTTATCCATCAGCACCATAACGTCGATGACGGCATACTTAACAACCTTTGACGCTCCAGCTTCTTCCAGCTTATAGTAAACGTCCCACAGGTCAGATTTGATTTTCTTATTTACGTTCATTTTATTTCCTTTTCGTTATGCTTCTATTATACCATACTTATCGACATTTGTCAAGAGCAATCTTAACTTTTTTTCAAATTATTTTCATATAAAACAAAGATAAGAGGAAGCGTGATAATTGAGCAAAGTAGTATTTCTGTAAACATCTTATTACCTTTCGTTGTTTGTTATGTCTTAAGTATATTATATATATCGGCATTTGTCAATAGATACTTAAGCATTTTCTCAGAAAAACATGATTTATTTTTTACCCCACCGTAGGGGGGAAGGGGGCGCTGCGCGGCGGGCCTCATCGTCGTAAGTCCTTTACTGACAACGACTTACGTTAATTGTTTTCAAGCTTATGTCCAGCTCTCCCAGCTACAGCCGCACTCGTTACAGGCCTCCTCAGTCTTGACGCTGTAGGTGCCTGACCTCTTAGTGGTAAGGTCGTAACGCTTTCGCATCTCTTGGCGTTGGCGCTTGACACAACCACCTTCTTCAGGGTACTCCATATAGCATATGGTTGTTTCGTACTCAGTACCACACTCAGCTAAATGCTTAGTGTATTCTGCTGGTGTTTCTTTCCAGCCGTTCATAATTCCTAGATATTTCATTTCGTTTTCCTTATGTTGTTATCGTATATAGTAAACACTAATGGTAGTGTGACGATTGAGCAAAGTAGAATTTCTGTAAACATTTTATTTCCTTTGTTATTAATTATATCGACATTATAACATAGAAACTTTAATTTGTCAATAGCTATTACATTATTTTTTGTAAATAAATTAGTAATTCTTTTATATACCATCCAATAGCAAAAGCCGCAAACGCTGACATCATAGCTATGCCATGCAAGCCAAATTCTTTTCTCAATTCTATCAATTTATCTATCATATTTCTTTCCCTTTCAATTAACTTCTTATACCTAAGTATAACATATATCGGCCAAAAGTCAAGTAGAAAGTTAGAAAAAAGTCAAAATAATCATTTTTAATAGGGGGTATTTTTATAATCTCATTCTTCTGCTGTCCCGTATGCGAAAATGTGACAGGTGGTCCAGACATAGCATAGAAAGAACTAATAAAAGTGGTCGTTTGATTCCAAAATTTTGACCACCTCATTTTATAAAAGTGGTCATTTCCCTGAGACTCATGAAGCTTATTTCTTTACAACTCCGCAGATTCCCCGTCCCGGCTTCTTTGTTATACCTAGCTTCTGCCGTACTTTTCTTACCGCATCTAACGTTACTATTCTATCCGTGTGTCTTGTTAGATAATCCGCCATCTCTGAATCTTTCATAATTGCCGAGTTCGCCCGGATAAAATCTTTTTCGTCTTCACTCCATTTTATGTTCATTTTTCTTTCCTAAAAGTGGTTGTTAGTGTATATAATATTGTATCTAACGCGCGTAACTTATGTTTTTAAAAACTGGATATTATGATGAATGATCCTAAATTTGTTAAAACTGAATTAAAAGTCACAGCTTCTGAGGAGCTTGAAGAAGAGCTTAAAGCAGAGCTTGAAGAAGAACTTGAGGAAAAGTCTATAGCTTCTATTATAGAAAAACAAGAGGAGGAAAACGAGGATGAGACTTAAAATTATTTATACAGGAGATCCCTCTGAGACTAAGGTTATCGACGAGGATACTGGTGATGCCGTGGAAGGAATCCACAGCGTAGAGGTTAGCATTGATGCATTTTCTGCTTACGCCTCTATTGTTTTACAAGATTTTGCTTTACAGTCTAATAATATTGAAGGAGAAGTCTTTGAAGAAGGAGAAGAAGCTTCCTGATGATGCAAATGATATCATAGAAAGGGTATCTTCAAGGCTTGCCCAGAAATTTAGATTTGGATATCACACCATTGATGATATGAAACAACAAGCAGCTCTTTTTGCTTGGGAAGGTATCTATGATTCTTGGGATGATAATAGACCCCTTGAAAATTTTCTTTGGATACATGTAAGAAATCGCCTTTATAATTTTAAGCGAAACAATTATGGTAGACCAGAGAAACCCTGTGATTCATGTCCATTGTATGTAAACCACGAATGCACTGGATTCGACAACATGATGGACTGCAAGTTATATAAAGGATGGTCAGATAGAAATACTGCCAAAAGGAATTTAATGAGCTCTTATAGTACTGTTTATGAGAAGGAGCAAGAGTCTAGCGCTTTGGATGATTTGTTCACTCGTGATATTATTAATTTAATAGATCAGGATCTACATGTTTATTTCAGAGAAGACTGGATAAGATTTACTAACAATCTAAGGCTTCCGAAGGTTAGGAAAGATAGGCTTCTAGAGGAGCTTTCTGTTATTTTGAAGGAGAATGGAATTGACCCAGCGCAAGAGAGGTAAATTATCTAATTCGGAAATGGATTATATTAGACAAAATTGTTTTGATTTATCTATTGAGGAGATCGCATCTGTTCTTAATCGCACTGTAGGACCTGTCAACAAGTTTATTGATAAGGAAAATCTTAAGGCGCGAAATATGACGGATGATGAGCATTTATTAGTTCATCTTCGTGGTCGTTATTATTATCACGAACTTAAGAAGCAGTTTTCTGATGGAGAGATTATTTTCTTTGAGCATCAGTGGATTGATTATTTTAAACAGTTTGGTGAAGATGTTACACACACCGAAGAAATGCAGATCCTAGAGGTTATTAGAACTGAGGTTCTTATTAATCGTGGAATGGAAGATCGCCAAGAGGTTATGAAAAATATAGAGCGACTCAATAAGCTCATTGACGATGAGATTCGTAAACCTGAAGTCATGCAAGACATTCAGGCTATCTCAAGTTTCCAGACGCAACTAGGCGCTGCTTTCGCTTCTAAGTCTGCATACATTAATGAACATGAGAAACTTCTAACTAAGAAAGAGCGATTGTTAAAAGATTTAAAGGGTACAAGAGAACAACGTAAGCGAAATTCAGAAGATGCAAAGACAAACTTCTCAGCTTGGTTAAAACAACTTGATGATCCAGAGGTTCGTAAGCGTGAAGGTATAGACATAGAAATTAACCGAATTGCCGCAGACAAGTCTATTGAAGAGATGTCTGAATATCATACATACGAGGATGGTAGCGTTGATCAGCCATTCTTAAATGCAAATACTATTAAAGAAGAGGAATAAACTATGGGAAAGAAAGCGATTGTAACAGGAGCCACAGGACAGGACGGTTCCTATCTAATAGAACTATTACTTGAGAAGGGCTATGAGGTTATTGGACTCAAAAGGAGAAGTAGCACATCTACTCTAGATAGGATCTCTCACATTGATTCTGATAAACTTAAAATTGAAGAATTTGAGATATCTGATTCAGGATCAGTATATTCAGCGGTAGAGCGCCACAAGCCGGATGAAATATATAATCTCGCAGCCCAGTCTCATGTAAAGACATCATTTGACCAGCCCAATTATACATTTCAGGTCAATACGATTGGTGTTGTCAATTTTTTAGAGGCCATCAGAAGATTTTCTCCCGAGACAAGATTCTACCAAGCTTCTACATCAGAGATGTTTGGAAAATCTATAACAAAGGAAAAGAGCAGCGCTTGGGGTGACGAAGTTTGGGATCACTACCAAGACGAACATACTGTTTTTGAACCACAAAGCCCTTATGCCGCTGCAAAGCTGGCCTCACATCATATGGTCAGAAATTATAGGGATGGCTATGGAATCTTTGGAGCATGTGGAATTCTATTTAATCACGAAAGCGAAAGAAGAGGCGAAAATTTTGTTACGCGCAAAATAACCAAATGGATTGCTGAGTTTGTTAGATGGACAGAAGTTCAGGGGCTAGATGCTTCACCTCAACACTTTGAGTTTATAGATGACCATATACATAGCCGTAGGGATTCCTTTCCAAAACTTAGACTTGGCAATGTAGATGCTTACAGAGACTGGGGACACGCTCAGGACTATGTTAATGCAATGTGGCTAATGTTGCAACAGGAAGAACCAGATGATTATGTCATTGCAACAGGAGAAACATATAGCGTTCGTCAATTTTTAAGTGAGGCTTTTGAATATATTGGAGTATCTAATTATGAAGATTATTTTGTAGTAGATCCTCAGTTTTATAGACCAGCCGAAGTCGAGTATCTAAAAGGCAAACCAAATAAAGCAGAGAAAAACTTGGACTGGAAGAGAGAGGTCAGTTTTACAAACCTTGTACATCGAATGGTAGAAAGCGATATCAATGCGGAAGAAAAGAGGTCGAGGGAAATACAAAAGGTTCGGTTCATTCCGTAATGGTAGAAATTACGAAGATCCTGCTTACGCAAGTTTTAGAAAAGCAGTCCGAAAGAGAGACGGCAATAAATGCCTCTTTCCCGGATGCGGATCTAAATCTAGATTAGAGATACATCATATAAAGAAGTGGTCTAGCCATCCTTCAATGAGATATGATACATGTAATGGTATAACCTTGTGCAAGGAGTGCCATAAAAGGACTCAAGGCAACGAGGAGGTTTACGAGCAATTATTTTTTAAAATCTTAGAGTGGGAAGCTTTAAGAAGATTAAAGAAAAAAGAAGATGAGTAGATTCAAAATTATAAAAGACACCCGAGAGAAAAAGGGACACGGATGGTGGTTTGAAGAAGACGCTTACTGTATAGGAACAGAAGTTTCTAAGGTAGATGTCGGAGACTATGCAATCGAAGGAATGGAACATCTACTTTGTATAGAAAGAAAAGAAAGTGTCTCGGAATTTGCTGGCAACTGTGGAGAAAAAAGATTTCACAGAGAGCTAGAAAAGATGGCTACTTTTCCTCACGCATTTCTATTGTTTGAGTTTAATTGGGCGGATATAGAAAGATATCCTCATGGCTCAGGCATTCCACAAAGAGCATGGGGATCTCTAAGAATAAAAGGGAAATATATGCAAAGGGTCATTTCTTCAATACAGCTACAACACGGAATACATGTTATAGCATGTGGAGATAAGGTTAGAGCAGAGCAGCTAGCATTTTTGATAATGAGAAAGGTTCACGAGCTTTATGAAAAAGAGCACTAGAGATGCAATCTATGATATAATAAATTCCAATGACAATGCTTGGCTCGGAGTTGAACCAGAAGATGTAGACGGGTTTAAAAATCCACTAGACGATCTAACACCAGATCAAAAAGACAACTTACACCTTCACGTTATATCTATCATGAGAAAGCCGGAATACTTCCAGTGGACAGTAAAGAAACTTCTCGGCATAGAATTGCTTCCAGTCCAGACCTGTATTCTCAGGGAAATGTGGGTCAGGGCTTTTCCTATGTATATAGCTAGTCGTGGTTTTGGTAAGTCCTTTTTATTAGCTGTATATTGCTTGCTTAGATGCACTCTCATACCGGGAACGAAGATAGTTATTGTTGGAGCTGCCTTCCGTCAATCGAAAGTTATTTTTGAGTATATGGATACGATATGGCGTAGCGCCCCTCTTCTACAAAGTATATGCTCAGACAGTAGCGGCCCAAGAAGAGATGTTGACAGATGTACAATGAGAATAAATGACAGCTGGGCTATGGCTGTTCCTCTTGGTGATGGTAGCAAGATTCGTGGTTTACGCGCACACACAATCATTGCTGACGAGTTTAATTCAATACCTACTCATATCTACGAAACGGTCGTTGCAGGTTTTGCTGCTGTTTCTAGCAACCCTACGCAGAACGTAAAAGAAGCAGCTAAAAGAAAGAAAATGCAGGATGCTGGGACTTGGGAAGACAAGATGGAAGAAAGCTATTCTGAAAAGAAAAGTAATCAGTCTATTATAGCTGGAACTGCCGGATATGCTTTTGAACCATATGCAAACTACTGGAACAAGTATAAGTCTACAATACAAACTCAAGGAGACTTTAGAAAGGTTGCTGAGAAGATGGGAGAAGACCCTGATGAGGTTCCAGACTACATGAAGAGATTAGATTGGAAAAACTTCTCTGTGATTAGAATGCCCTATGAACTTATACCAGAGGGATTTATGGATGACCAGCAAGTTGCTAGGGCTAGAGCAACCATGCATAACGGCATCTATCAAATGGAATATGGTGCATGTTTTACAGATGACAGTCAAGGGTTTTTCAAAAGAAGCTTGATCCATTCTTGTGTTGCTAGCGATGAGAACTGTAACAAGCACAATTGGGCTCCTTGGTGTCCAGATCCATTCGATCCCATAACAAGAGGAGATCCCAAAGGTAAATACGTCATGGGCATAGACCCCGCATCAGAACAGGATAATTTTGCAATAGTAGTAATGGAGGTTCATCCTGAGCATCAGCGTGTTGTTTATGTGTGGACGACCAATAAGAAAGATTTTGCAGGCAGGAAAAAATATGGTCTTACAGATACTCATGACTATTATAGCTTCTGCGCAAGAAAGATTAGAGATTTATTACAGGTGTTTCCTTGCGGAATTGTTGGCATAGACTCTCAAGGTGGAGGCTTTACGATAGCAGAAGGTCTTAGAGATTTAGACAAGCTAAGAACTGGTGAAAGGCCTATATATCCAATCATAGAAGATAAACCAAAAGATACAGATGATCTTCCCGGAGATCATATACTACAACTTGTCAACTTTGCAAAGGCCGATTGGACAGCTCAGGCTAATCATGGAATGAGAAAAGACATGGAGGACAAGGTTATGTTGTTTCCAAGATTTGACACACTTAGCCTTAGTATCATGACTGAAAAAGATAAGATATTTTTTAACAATATGAAAGAAAAAACAGGAGAAGACGAAGCTCTCCGACTCTATGATACATTAGAGGATGCTGTAATGGAAATAGAGGAACTTAAGAGTGAGCTATCTACAATCGTTATAACAGTCACTCAAGCAGGAAGAGAAAGATGGGACACTCCACAAATTAAGTTGGAGACTGGTAAAAAAGGTAGGATGAGGAAAGACCGTTATAGTGCGCTGGTTATAGCTAATATGATTGCTAGGTCTGAAAGATTCATAATTCCAACCCCAGTTTACGAAAGTATTGGTAGGGTTGCTGGACCTTCAGATGGGCACGGTAATGGAAGAATGTATGTTGGCCCAGAATGGACTAAAAACTTTGATCAGAATACATGTTTTAGAATAAATAAGAATCAATAGGAATTGGTGTAAAAAACAATAGGTATTGTTTAACTCTCAATGCACATTGGAGAAAAAGTGGCAAAAAGAAAATATCCCAAAAGTCAAGAAATTAACTTTGATGATGTTTCAGCTTATGTAAGTTGGGACTCTAGTGATGAAGACAAAAGACAAGCAGCTATAGCTAGCTATGGAGAGGCTGTCTCGGAGTTTTCATATGCCAGCTTAGGTTCTAGAAGAAGAGACTTCTCTGACCTAACAACTAATCTCAGCGGCAGACCCGGTTTAGGCCAACCAGATTTTGATTGGTTTAGACCCGGACAAGCAGTCCCGACTAAAAGTAAAGAAATAATCGCTTTCGCTCGAACAGCTTATCGTAGAATAGGATTAATCCGAAATGCGATAGACCTTATGGGCGACTTTGCTTGCCAAGGCATTCGCTTGGTTCATCAGAACCCACGGATAGAAAAGTTTTATAATGATTGGTTTAGTCGAGTAAAAGGTCCTTTTGTATCAGAGAGAGTCTGCAACCTCTTGTTTAGAGAAGCGAATGTGCCCATTCGTATGAAGACTGCCAAGCTCAACAAACAAAAAAGACTAAAGATGCAAAAATCCGTAGCTTCTCCAGATATGCAGGCAATTTTAAATGATAAAAAGTTTCAAAAAGGTGAAATACCTTGGCAGTATCTATTTTTAGATCCTTTATTGGTAGAGCCCGTAGGTGGCGTTGTATCAAATATGATTGGTAATCGTTTATACAAAATGAAAATACCAGCTTATATGAAGAAAGAAATCAGAAGGCTACAATCAAGCAGAAAAATTGCAGATCAAAATGCTTTAGCACAAATACCTGCAGACCTACTAAGGGCAGTAGAGTCAAGCGAAGGGGTAATACTCCCTCCGGATAAAACTTTTATGTTCCACTACAAAAAAGACGACTGGCAAGAGTGGGCAGATCCTATGACCTACGCATGTTTCAAAGACTTGCTTCTATATGAAAAATTAAAGCTAGCAGATCAAGCAGCTCTGGACGGAGCTATATCTAAGATTAGAGTTTGGAAGCTTGGTAATCTAGATCATAAGCTAGCACCAACAGCATCTGCCGCTTCAGCACTTGGGGACATATTAGGAACCAATGTTGGAGGAGGTACAATGGATATTGTTTGGGGTCCTGATATCGAGCTAATAGAAACAGGAACAGACGTTCAAAGATTTTTAGGGGCTGAGAAATATCATCCTACACTTATGGCTATCTACGCATGTC
>VTLG01007290.1_pt1 | contig 13461 bp, 12 predicted proteins | sample 4694571 | NCBI WGS metagenome assembly VTLG01 (sample SAMN12604809, study PRJNA352737) | marine metagenome | biome: ENVO:00000447; feature: ENVO:00000209|ENVO:00000569|ENVO:01000036; material: ENVO:00002151; isolation source: viral sequences binned using virsorter ...
TGTAAACCCAAGTGGGGAAGCAAATTATACTGGTATTGTTACTGCAACAGGTGGTCTTCATGTAGGTACTGCTGCAACCATATATGCCAATGGTAATATCAGTTGTGGTATTCTTACAGCAACGAATTTTATTGGAGATGGTAGTGGTTTAACAGGTGTTGCTAATACTGATAATGTAGTTTCTACAACTCTTAGTGTATCTGGTGTTGTTACTGCAATTGGTGGACTTTATGTTGGTACTGCAGCAAGTATCTATTCTAATGGTAATGTAACCTGTGGTATTGTAACTGCAACCAAGTATTATGGTGATGGTTCTAGCCTTTCTAATGTAACCAGCACAACTATAAACAATAATGCAAATAATAGATTAATAACTGGTTCAGGAACTGCTAATACATTAGAAGGAGAATCAACATTAACATATGACGGTGCTGCATTATCTGTCAGTACTGGTGCTACTATATTCACTAATGGTAATATTGCCTGTGGTATTATAACAGCAACAAGTTTCACAGTTGCTGGAACATCTCTTGCTGAAACTATTGCAGATACTGTTGGTGGTATGGTCAGCAGTAATACTGAATCAGGTATTACCGTTGCATATCAAGATGCTGATAATACTTTAGATTTTACTGTAGGAACATTAAACCAAAATACAACTGGTACTGCTGGTGGATTAAGTGGGACTCCTAATATTACAGTGGGAGATGTTGTTGCTGCTAGTTTAGATATTTCTGGTAACACTGATATTGATGGAACCTTAGAAGCAGATGCGATTACGGTTGACGGTACTGCTCTGAATGAATATATTGCTGATACCGTAGGTGCTATGGTTAGTAGTAATACTGAGTCTGGTATTACTGTAGCCTATGTTGATGATGATAATACATTAGATTTTACTGTTGGAACCTTAAACCAAGATACAACAGGTACTGCAGATAATATTACAGTCACTGCTAATAATTCTACTGATGAAACGGTATACCCAATATTTGTAGATGGTGCGACTGGTTCTCAAGGGGCTGAGTCTGACACAGGACTAACATATAATCCATCTGATGGTAACCTTACATCAACCACATTTACTGGAGCTTTAACTGGTAATGTAACTGGTAATGCATCTGGTAGTTCTGGAAGTTGTACAGGTAATGCTGCTGGATTGACTGGAACACCAGATATTACTGTTGATGAAATAACTGCTAGAAATATTAATCTTAGTGGTATCGCAACTTTTGCAGGTAATGTTAATCTTGGTGATACTGATTATCTTAATATTGGTGCTGGATCGGATTTAAAACTTTATCATACAAATGATCATTCTTATATTCATCAGGATGGTACAGGTAGTCTGTACATGTTGACTGATACCTTTAGATTAAATAATGAGGCTAATTCAGAAAATATAATTGCTGGTAATGCTGATGGAGCCGTTGAATTATATCATAATGGATCAAAGAAGGGTGAGACGGTATCAGGTGGTTTTACAGTAACGGGAACTTGTTCTGCAACAACATTCAGTGGTTCTGGTGCATCATTAACTAATATTCCAGGAATTGCATCAGAGTCAGATACTAGTGTTTCATCTACAAGTGCTACAACAGTCGCAACACTTTCTGCATCTACATATCGTGCTGCAATTATTGACGTATTAATTACACAGGGTTCTGCATATCAAGCAGGTCAATATGGATTAATCCATGATGGTACAACTGCAACAATAGTAGAGCAATGGGCAATTGCAACAGGAGATATGTTGGGAACCTTTACAACAACCATTAGTGGTGGTAATATGTTATTGCAAGTAAATATGGGAAGTTCATCCTCTGCAACAGTTACAGTTAAGTCCTCTACACTTACAGTATAATGAAGAAGTTTAATCTCCTGGTTGTTCAGGGGATTTGGGTGGTATTGGTATTGCATTTAGTCCAATTGCATATATAAGTTAGAATAATACTATGTGAATGACTGAAATACGTATTGGTGGTAAGTCTGCACCTAAACCTTTGAAGAATGGAAATGGTAAACCTAAACAACCTTTTAAGTGGGTTGCGATAGGACTTGGTGTTGCATTTGGATTATCACAGGTCGGTATGATGACAATGCTTTCTAGGAGAAATAATCTTCCAGTTTTAAATCTTCCAGTTGGTCCATATACATCTTATTTTGTTACAGCAGGGAAGGATGGATATTCAGTTAGATATCGTGCAAATGATCCTAAAGTTATGGAGGTGACTAAGGACGTTGATCGTCCTGGTGGCTTTCTGGGACTTAGTAAAACGAAAGTTAAAACTAGGGAACTTTATACAATGGATGGAGCACAACATCTTGGGTCGAAAGAAGGACTCTCCCAAGAAAAAATCGCATGTATCAAAGCAGAAGGTTCAGGAGAAGGAACAGGCAGGATGGTCGGGGGTAGCATTGGTGCTGCTGCTAGTCCTACCCTTAGTAGTATTCCCTTTGTTGGGTGGGTTCTTGCAGGTGCTGCTACGATGATTGGTATGGATCAAGGTGGTGAAATAGGAGGTCAAATGGCTAAAGACTTTGCGGATTGTTAACATAAAGAGAATATTAATTGATTAAATAATTGCATGTATGTAGTCTACGAAGAACATATTGAACAATTAGAGGAGGAGAACGCTGACCTAAAGCAAGAGGTTCTCGTCCTCCGGAAAAGACTGCAATACTATAAATTTGTCGTAGAAGAAGACGAATCTAATAAATAACTAGGTATTTGTATTTTTAGTTACACTATGGGACCAGCACAAATTGCTGCTTTAGAGAATTGTGGTATTCAGGTCGAAGATGCCACGGGGGACATTAAGTTCCGTGAATTTGAATTTTTTGATGTGATTAAACCAGAACCTATGAAGGTTCCACAATCAAACATACAATACGAAGACCCATTGAAAGAAGCTACGAAACTTCCCAATTATAATAAAGTAGGAAATATTATAGATACCTATTTGGCCTGGAGAGGAACTAACTATATGATAAAGATGTTTTTCCCTTCGGTCAAAAAACCGTCACGCAGAGAAGTACAGGATCAAGTGAGAAAAGTGTATCCTGGTGCTAAACTCTGGAACTATCAGATTTCAAGTCATGAACCTGGAGAACCGATCCTCCAAGTCGGAGGAACATAAAACAGAAGAATTAGAAAAGCAAGTAGAAAACCTAAAGAAAATTATAGAACTACAACAAAAAACAACAGACCACGATAGAAGATTTGGAAAGTATGAAATGATGTAATTATGCCAGTTATTGATGACATTTATCTAGGTAATCCGAACCTAAAAAAAGCGAATGTTCCTCTTGAGTTTACTCAGGAACAGCTTCTGGAATATATGGCATGTAGACATGATCCTGTCTATTTTGCAAAACAGCATGTAAAGATCGTCAGTCTGGATGAAGGTTTAACCTCATTTAAACCTTATGATTTCCAAGAGAAATTAATTAAGAATTTCCACGAAAAAAGATTTAATATATGTAAGATGCCTCGTCAGACAGGTAAATCTACTACATGTATATCTTACCTCTTGCATTATCTGCTTTTTAATGATAGTGTTAATATTGGTATTCTTGCGAACAAGGCAGCAACTGCACGGGAACTATTAGGTCGTTTACAGACTGCATATGAGAATGTTCCTAAATGGATGCAACAAGGTGTCTTGTCTTGGAATAGAGGTTCATTAGAGTTAGAAAATGGTTCCAAAATCTTGGCTGCTTCGACTAGTGCCTCAGCTGTTCGAGGAATGTCATTCAATATCTTGTTTTTGGATGAGTTTGCATTCGTCCCAAATCATATTGCTGATTCGTTTTTTGCCTCTGTTTATCCTACTATTACTAGTGGTAAAAGTACGAAAGTCATAATGGTTTCTACCCCTCACGGGATGAATCATTTTTATAGGTATTGGCACGACGCAGAAAGAGGAAAGAATGAATATACTCCAACAGATGTACATTGGAGTGAAGTTCCTGGAAGAGATGAGAAGTGGAGAAAGCAAACAATTGCTAACACTTCTGAGCAACAGTTTAAAGTTGAGTTTGAATGTGAATTTTTAGGATCTGTTGATACTCTTATTGCACCTAGTAAATTAAGAAGTCTTATATATGAAGAACCAACGACGAGAAGTGCTGGATTAGATGTATATGAGGATCCAGTTAAAAAACATGATTATGTAATTACAGTAGACGTTGCTCGTGGTGTAGAAAAAGATTACTCTGCTTTTGTTGTTGTAGATATTACAGAGTTTCCTCATAAAGTAGTAGCAAAGTATAGGAATAATGAAATTAAACCTATGCTATTTCCTAATGTTATATACGATATAGCAAGAAGTTATAATGAAGCATTTATTCTTTGTGAAGTAAATGATATAGGAGATCAAGTAGCAGCAATTATAAATTATGATTTAGAGTATGAAAATCTCCTAATGTGTTCTATGAGAGGTAGAGCAGGTCAAGTTGTAGGTCAGGGATTTTCTGGTAAAAAGACTCAACTTGGAGTTAAGATGTCCAAGACTGTTAAAAAGGTTGGTGCTCTTAACTTAAAGGCTATTATTGAGTCTGATAAATTACTATTCAGAGATTATGAAATATTAAGTGAACTTACTACATTCATTCAGAAGAGTAATTCATTTGAGGCAGAAGAAGGTTGTAATGATGACCTTGCAATGTGTCTTGTCATATATGCATGGTTAGTAGCACAAGATTACTTTAAAGAACTTACTGATCAGGATGTTAGAAAGAGATTATACGAAGAACAAAAGAATCAAATAGAACAAGATATGGCACCTTTTGGATTTGTTACAGATGGTCTAGATGATGAAAGTTTTGTTGATGCAGAAGGTGATAGATGGCACACAGATGAGTACGGAGACAAGGGTGGCGGCATGAATTATATGTGGGACTATATGTAAACACCCAAAATAATAAATAATTTTTAGATTAATCTGAGAATCGGAGACAAAAACATGGCGACTCCTCAATTATCTCCCGGTGTATTAACGAGAGAGGTTGACCTTACAGTAGGAAGAGCTGAGAATGTATTGGACAACATCGGCGCGATTGCTGGTCCGTTTAGGATCGGTCCCGTTGATGATCCTATTGATATTGCTACAGAAGAAGACCTCATCAATGTATTCGGTAAACCATTATCTACTGATGCACAATACGAATACTGGATGAGTGCAGCATCTTATCTTTCTTACGGAGGCGTACTGAAAGTTTGTCGAACTAATGGAACCAACCTAAACAACTCTAATGCTGGAGTTGGTATTGCTTCCACAACTGCTGGTAATTTGAAAATTCAAAACTATGATGATTACCAAAGTAACTGGAATACATCAACAGAATTTACCTACGGTGCAAAGAACCCAGGTTCTTGGGCAAATGGACTGAAGGTATGTACTATTGATGACTTGGCAGACCAGACTATTGGTATTACAACTAATAACTTATCTAATGCAGGTGCTATCATCGGATACGGTGTAACAGCAGCATTATCAAGTGTGGTTATACCTGGTGCTGGTAGTACTTCAGGATTCAGTGGATATCTTAAGGGTATCATTACTGGTGTTACTACTGATGCAACAAACAGTCTATCAAAAGTTGATGTTAAGATTGTTTCTAGAGTCTCTAGTGCTGGTACTGAAACTAAGATTGATTACAAGCAGTATACTCAGTTTGCAGCATACGATACATCAGATGCCCTAATGTTTGTTAACAATGCTGGTATTAATACTGGTCTTGCTGCAACCGTTAGCACATATACACCTACGTCTATAGTTGACTGGTATGATGAGCAGGTTCTAGGATTAGAGAACTCCACAATTTATTGGAAGTCTCTTGCTCCAAGACCATCTTCTAACGTTTATGTAACTAATAGAAACGGTGAGAATGACGGAATCCACGTTGCTATAGTTGATGACTATGGTACTATTAGTGGAGTTCAAGGACAAATCCTTGAGAAGCATACTGGATTATCAAAAGCAGAAGATGCAATCTCTGCAGTTAATTCTCCACAGAAGATATACTACAAGCAGTATCTTGCAGACTTCTCAGACAACATCTATGCTGGATATAATCCATCCAACACTGCTGATGGTTATTGGGGGACTAATCCAATTGCTACTGGATTCGGTACAGAATTCACTGCATACACAACCGCTCAAGGCTTGTGGGGACAAAAAGCACAAGATACAACATTCTCCGTTATAGGAAATCAAACCTATAAACTCGGTGGTGGTGTTGACTACGGTGCTGGAATTCCAGAAGTTGGTCAAAATGGTGGCATGACTGCTACTCTAGGTGATCTTAAGACTTCTTATGATAAGTTTGGTAACAAAGATGAGATTCAGGTAGATTACCTAATCATGGGTCCTGGTTTAGGTGCCAGAGACTTATCTCAGGCAAAAGCAAATAGCTTGATAAGCATTGCTGGACAAAGAAAAGACTGTGTTGCTTGTGTCGGACCTCATAGAGGTGACCTTGTAAACATTACAAACACAACTACTCAGACTACAAACCTGATTACATACTTCGCTCCTCTATCTTCTTCCTCTTACGGAATCTTTGATAGTGGTTACAAGTACACCTACGACAGATTTAACAACGAATTTAGATACGTTCCAACTAACGGAGACGTTGCTGGACTAATGTGTCGCACAAATATCGTTGCTTATCCTTGGTTCTCTCCTGCTGGTCAGCAAAGAGGTATCATAAACAATGCAATTAAACTTGCATACAACCCAACCAAGGACCAAAGAGACCAACTGTATCCTAACAGAATTAACGCTGTTATTACACAACCAGGTACAGGAACGCTACTCTTTGGAGACAAAACCGCCCTTGGTTATGCATCGGCGTTTGATAGGATTAACGTTCGTCGTTTATTCCTTACAATCGAGCAAGCACTACAGAAAGCTGCTGAAGCTCAACTCTTTGAGTTAAATGATGAGTTAACGAGAGCAAACTTTAGAAACATTGTTGAACCTTACCTGAGGGATGTTGAAGCAAAACGAGGACTCTACGGATTCCTAGTTGTTTGCGACACAACAAATAACACTCCTGACGTTATTGATAACAATGAGTTTAGAGCAGACATTTATCTGAAACCTGCCAAGTCTATCAACTACGTAACACTTACGTTTGTTGCTACTAGAACTGGAGTCAGTTTCGATGAAGTTGCTGGTCGCGTTTAATCGAAAAATTCATCTAAATAACTAACAAGAGGACTAAGAATTATGGCAACATCCAGAGAGAATAAAACGATTTCTCAATTTAAGGCCGCCCTTATTGGGGGCGGCGCACGGCCTAATCTGTTTGAGGTAGAAATGACAACGCTTCCAGGAGGTATTTCCTGGGATGCGGATAGTTTCCGATATATGTGTAAGGCAGCAACCTTACCTGCTTCAAACATAGCAAACATCGACATTCCGTTTAGAGGTCGTATTTTTAAAGTTGCTGGAGACAGGACTATTGATCCTTGGACAGTAACTATAATAAATGATGAAGGGTTTAAATTAAGGAATGCATTTGAAGAGTGGACTGATTTAATTGCCAAGTTGGAAAACAACATTGGTGCAACAGATCCATCAGCATACATGACGAATGCTAAAGTCTATCAACTTGGTAGAGGATCTAAGCAAAGTAGTCAGTCAAATACTGGTAATTCTAATGCTGTTCTTAAAGAGTACGAATTTATTGACATTTTCCCAACAGCAGTTGCTGCTATAGATCTGTCATACGATTCTACAGACGCAATCGAAGAATTTACAGTTGATTTCCAAGTTCAGTCTTACAACTTTGCTGGGGCTGGCGGTCCAAACGGCTAACTAAATAGTCCTACGGATAAGAAATAAATCATGGCAAAATTATTTGGGTTCTCTATAGAGGACTCCGAATCACTATCGAATACTGCGGTATCTCCCATTCCTCCAAATAACGAGGATGGGAGCGACCACTATATGAGTAGTGGTTTTTTTGGTTCTTATGTTGACATCGAAGGCATCTATAGAACTGAATTTGATTTGATCAAAAGGTATCGTGAGATGGCACTTCATCCAGAAGCGGATAGTGCTATTGAAGATATTGTAAATGAGGCAATTGTATCAGATACCAATGATACACCAGTAGAAATTGAACTTTCTAATCTTAATGCTAGTGATGGTATTAAGGATAAAATTAGAAAAGAGTTCAAATATCTATTGGATATTATGGACTTTGATAAAAAAGCCCATGAAATTTATAGGAATTGGTACATTGATGGAAGAATCTATTATCATAAGATCATAGATTTAAAGAGACCACAAGACGGCATTCAGGAAATGCGATACATTGACGCAATGAAAATGCGTTATGTACGACAACAAAAGAAGACTGATCAAGATAAGTACAAGGTTTCAATGACAAATACTGGGGATGATCCTATGGATTATGAATTCCCAGAGATTGAAGAATATTTTATTTACAATCAGAAGGGTATTTACCCTACTGGAAACATTAATGCAAAAGGTCCTAGTCAAGGAGTTAAGATTGCAAGAGATGCAATTACCTATTGTACTTCAGGTTTAGTAGATAGAAATAAGGGATCAACTCTTTCTTATCTTCACAAAGCAATTAAGTCTATCAATCAACTTCGGATGATTGAGGATAGTCTTGTTATATACAGGTTATCAAGAGCACCAGAAAGAAGAATATTCTATATTGATGTTGGTAATCTACCTAAAGTTAAGGCAGAACAATACCTTCGTGATGTTATGATGAGGTATCGTAACAAGTTAGTATACGACGCAAACACTGGTGAGATTCGTGATGACAAGAAATACATGGCTATGTTGGAGGACTTCTGGTTACCAAGACGAGAAGGAGGACGTGGAACTGAAATTTCTACTCTTCCTGGAGGTCAAAACCTGGGAGAAATCACAGACATTGAGTATTTTAAAAAGAAACTTTATAGGTCCCTTAACGTACCTCCAAGCAGAATGGACGGAGAAGGTGGATTTAATTTGGGTAGATCTTCTGAGATACTAAGAGATGAATTAAAATTCACTAAATTTGTCGGACGTTTAAGGAAGAGATTTTCCAGAATGTTCCATGATATGCTTAAGACACAGTTAATTCTTAAGAATATTGTGACCCCAGATGATTGGGAGATTATGAGTGATCATATCCAATATGATTTCTTATATGATAATCACTTCTCTGAGTTAAAAGAAACAGAACTCTTTAACGAAAGAATTAATGTCGCTGCTACTGCAGAACCATATATTGGTAGATATTATTCTCAAGATTATATAAGAAGACAAATCCTTCGTCAAACAGATCAAGAAATCATTGAACAGGATAAATTGATGAAGAAGGAAATTGAGGATGGAATTGTTCCTGATCCAATGGCACCAGTTGATCCTGAAACAGGAATGCCTTTAGATGGTGCAGGGGGAGATCCAAATGCTCCAGTAATGGAACCTGATTTAGAGGGTGAAACTTTAGTCAAAGAACTACCTAAAGGTGGTGAAATTTAACCCCTAAATAAATATTAAAGGTTATTTAATTTTTAGCTATGGATGATGATTTAATGAACATGATGGTGGCAGATGATTCTGCATCTCAGGTTAGTGATAAGATGAAGGAAATTCTTTATGCAAAATCTACAGAAAGAGTTGATGCTTATCGTAAAGATGTAGCAAATAGTCTATTTGGTGATCAAGAACCTGAAGTAGAAGATGAAGTCGAAACTGAAGTTGATGCAGAAGCAGAAACAGAGGTGGGAGATGAAGTCGAAACTGAAACAGATGAGGAATAATTTTATAAATAACTTACAAATGAACCCATAAGTATAGCATAATGGCACATAGAGTAGTCGGAACTGGACAATCGATAACGTTTGCGGCAGCTGGAACAGCTGTTACATCGTCCGCATTTAAAGTACAATCAAATACCGTAAGGTTATGTGCAGTAGGTTGTGCAGTTAACGTTGCAATAGGTACTGAACCAGTTGCAAGTAAAACTGATTACTACATTCCTTCAGGTGGAACTGCAACTTTAGCAATAACAAAAGCATCTCAAAGAGTTGTTGATATTATTGTTGGAGCAGCAACGACCCTTGTTTGCCCAGAAGGAACTCAAATGCCTTTCGTTGTTGGTGACAGAGTTACTATCCAAGATTCAAGTGATAGTAATTATGATACCAAAATTAGTAATGCACAAGTAACTAATGTATATCATTCCTCTGGTAGGGATGGTTATTTCCAAACCAGAATTAAAGTATCTGCTGATACTTCTGGTATTAGTACAGCATTTGATCCTGGATGTCATGCTTCACTTTATAGATCAAACAGTGTTTCTGCCATACCTAATGGTGGTGCTGCTGGTTCGTTATGGATACAACAAGTTCAAGTAAGCGGGGATGCCTGATGAAACTCATTAGAGAAGAAATTGAAACAGTTGAATTCTTTGTCGAAAATAGAAACGGCAAGAAATCAATGTATATTGAAGGTGTCTTTCTACAAGGAAACATCCAAAACCGTAATGGTCGGATGTATCCCATGGAAACACTCCGCAAAGAAGTTGGACGTTATAACGAGAATCATATTCAATCAGGAAGAGCACTTGGTGAATTGGGTCATCCCGAAGGTCCAACTGTAAACCTTGATCGTGTTTCTCATAAAATCGTTTCTCTAAAAGAGAGCGGTTCTAATTTCATTGGTAAGGCTAAGATTCTTGGTACTCCAATGGGTAACATTGCATCTTCACTTATTGAAGAAGGTGTAAAACTTGGCGTATCTTCAAGAGGTATTGGTTCATTAAAACCAACTCGTGAAGGAGTCAATGTTGTAGGTGATGACTTTATGTTATCAACTGCTGCAGATATTGTTGCCGATCCTTCTGCTCCAGATGCTTTCGTTGAAGGTATTATGGAAGGAAAAGATTGGGTATGGGATGGTGGTATTTTGCGTGAGAAGTTCGCAGAGAAAACCTACAAAACCATTAATACATTAGTAGATCAGAAACAATTAGATGAGAAAAAACTCAATCTCTTTAATGATTTCTTATCAAACTTGTAAAACTTCTAAATAAATATAGATTTTAACTACAAAAAGTCGGAGACGAACAAATGGCTCGTGGTAAAAAACAAGAAATGGAAGAAGGTTTGATTGACGTAGCTGCTGGAATCAGCAAGTCATCTACCGCTGTGAATGCCAATGCTAAAGCTGGTGAACCTATAGATACATCCCAAGGTAATTGGGAAGATTTAGGTGGACCTACACCCCAAAACTATAAAGTTGATGATGATTCAGCGAAGCTGAAGACTCCGGGTGGTAACCTTAAGCAGGTATCTGATGTAGTTACTAATCGCAAAGGAAAAACTCTTAAGCAAGGAGATGAAGCAGAAGTGACTGACGAACAAGAAGTAGTATCGGAAGAACCTGCTACTGAAGAAGTAGTCGCTGAAGCAGAAGTCGCCGAAGAGGAAGTTAAGGAGGAGCAAACTCCTGAAGTTAACATCGAGGATGATGTTAATGCACTTCTAGGTGGCGAAGAACTCTCCGAAGACTTTAGAGAGAAAGCAAAGCTTGTTTTCGAAACCGCACTGAACTCCAAAGTTGCCGAGGTTAAAGAGGCACTGGAAGCGAAGTACCAAGAGACACTTGAAGAAAAACTAGATGCAGAGAAGACTGCACTTTCTGAGAGAGTTGATTCTTATCTTGAGTACGTTGCCGATGAGTGGTTTACGGAAAATACCCTTGCAATTGAGCAAGGACTTAAAACAGAATTGACCGAATCATTCCTATCTGGAATGAAAGGACTCTTTGAAGAACATTATGTAACAATCCCTGAAGATAAGTATGATGTACTTGAGAGCATGGTCGAAAAACTAGATGATATGGAGACCAAACTCAATGAGCAAATTGAGAAGAACGTTGGATTGAATAAGAGACTCGGTGAGTCTGTTGCCAATGGTATTCTTGAGTCAGTTTCTGATGGACTAGCAGCCACTCAGAAAGAGAAGCTCGCCTCACTTTCCGAAAGTGTGGAGTTTGAAAGTGAAGAATCTTATCGTGAAAAACTGGAGACATTGAAGGAATCTTATTTCACTTCAAAAGGAACTCCAACTTCTAAATCTGAAACTCTTTCAGAAGGAGTCGATAGTGCAGATGCACCTAATGTATCCGACTCTATGGCTGTCTATCTGAAGTCACTCTCAGCATTTAAGAAGTCCTGATTTTATTAATTCAAACACAAACACTTTACATAGGTAAAAGCAAATGTTTCAATCGGAACAGTTGCAGGAAAAGTGGGCTCCACTTCTAAACTATGAAGGTCTTGACGAAATTAAAGATCCTCATCGTAAAGCGGTAACCGCTGTCCTGCTAGAGAACCAAGAAAAATTCCTCAGAGAGGAGCAAGCATTTGGGTCAGGTATCAACCTGATGGAAGCTGTACCAACTAACTCTGCAAACGCTGCAGGTGCTAGTGGTGGATTCGGAGGTGGTGCAACCGCCGCTGGACCAACTGCAGGTTTCGACCCAGTATTGATTAGTCTAATTCGTCGCTCGATGCCAAACCTGGTCGCTTATGACCTCGCTGGTGTGCAACCAATGAGCGGTCCTACTGGACTTATTTTTGCAATGCGTTCACGCTACACCAACCAGTCTGGAACAGAGACATTCTACAATGAAGTAGACTCTGCCTTCTCTGGTCAGGATGCTGGTCGTGACGAAGAGGGCGCATTCAGCGATGCAAACGCTGGTATGGGTACCACTTCACAGAGTGGAGGCAACCCTGCCGTCCTTAACCCTGTTTCATCTGCAACAACTGCCGGCTATAACGTTGGTCAGGGTATGCTTACAGGTGACGCTGAGAATCTTAGCGGAACAGGAACAGATGCCTTCGGTCAGATGGCATTTAGCATCGAGAAAGTAACAGTTACTGCGAAATCCCGTGCATTAAAAGCAGAGTACAGTTTAGAACTTGCTCAGGACCTTAAAGCAATTCACGGTCTGAATGCTGAAGCGGAATTGGCAAACATTCTCTCCACAGAGATTCTTGCTGAAATTAACCGTGAAGTTATCAGAACCATCTATAAGGTCGCTGAACAGGGTGCTGTACAAAACACCGCCACCGCTGGTGTATTCGACCTAGACATCGACAGTAACGGTCGTTGGTCAGTTGAGAAGTTTAAGGGACTCCTATTCCAAATCGAGCGTGATGCTAACGCAATCGCACAAAGAACTCGTCGCGGAAAGGGCAACATCATCATGTGTTCTGCAGACGTTGCGTCCGCACTAACCATGGCTGGTGTTCTTGACTACACTCCTGCACTCAACGCTAACCTTAACGTTGATGACACAGGTAACACATTCGCTGGTGTGCTACAAGGTAAGTATCGCGTATACATCGATCCTTATTCTGCTAACCTCACTGGTGCTAACGCTGCACCTACAGGTGGAAACCAGTACTACG
>VTLG01009056.1_pt1 | contig 13461 bp, 22 predicted proteins | sample 4694571 | NCBI WGS metagenome assembly VTLG01 (sample SAMN12604809, study PRJNA352737) | marine metagenome | biome: ENVO:00000447; feature: ENVO:00000209|ENVO:00000569|ENVO:01000036; material: ENVO:00002151; isolation source: viral sequences binned using virsorter ...
TTTTGATTATGGGGTACAAAGATCTATGGAGCTAACTTTAATATTGTGTATACCTCTTGCAATATGGATGGCTTCTAAAATTAATGAGAGATGGCATGATGATAGGGAAGACTAGGAAAAAATCTAAATATAAACACGCTACCATTAATAAGAAGAAATATTACTTCTATATGATAAGATGGGAAGATATTACGGGGGATGCGGGTCATGCTACTGCGGAAGAGTTTGACAAGTTTGATATAAGTGAGATGATAACCCAGGCCTATGTATACAAGAAGACTAAGAAATATTTATACACATTTAGTTCTTACGATACTAAGGACGAAGTATTTAGTGATAGAAACATATTCCCCATGGGTTGTGTTCTTAAGATGGAAAAAATATTACAATGACAGACGACAAAGAAAAAATAAAAGAGCTAGAAGAAAAAATAGAAAAGCTAGAAAACGAAATAGCTAGTATTAAAGACTATATCGATATGCAGGAGGGTTATTCTAAAGATTTCCCGTCAGCTTCAGAGGTTTTTGATTGATCTTTTGTTTTCTCAATCTCCTTGGATTCAGGAGTGACATCTTTTAGTAGTGCGCCGTAATCATCTAAAATCTTTTTCATTTTGGCTTCTAATTGTTCTTCTGACATGTCTTCTAATCTCCCATGCTTTATTATTTTTCTGTCTATGTATAGTCCTGCTGTCTTGCCACGACTTACTTCAGCATTTACGGCAGAAGAGAAAGACCCTTTCTTTAGAGCCGCATTCTTAATTCTATCTAGTTCAGCTAAATGTCCTTCATAGGTAACATCATGCTTAGCAATTCTATCTTGTTTTAATTTTCCAATGTGGGCTACCACTAATGGGCTAAGTCTAGGATTAGTTAGTTCTGATCCTTCTTGCGGCGCTCTTGTTTTGGAATAGCCAGCAAGAATAGCCGCCTCAGTTTTAGTGACTGGACCATCCGGTCCGCCATATACTAAAAACTCAGCGAATCTTTGCTGCATTTCAGTTAATCTTTTTGGTACTCCCATATTTGACATTTTAAGGTAAGTATCCTATATTGTCAACTATGACGACCACTAAGAAAGATTCGATAGAATTTGAAAAACAATTAAATAAGCTTAAAAATCGTCCCGATTTTGCGGAGGATTTAAAACATCATGATGATAGAGGTGAATTAGACTTAACTAGAGTCATCGACACTTATAAGAAAGAAAACATTGAGCTTAAGAGTCAAGTGGTTGAGAAGGATACTCTCTTGAAAGGTACAAGAAAGCTTGTAGAAGACTATGTTAGAGCTGGATATAAATATGCCAATCGAGTTAAAGAGTTAGAAAAAATTAGTAGAGCCCATCAGGTTCAAAATGGTGAACTTCAAGTGGAAGTTAAGTTTCAAACTGTTAAAGCTAATACTTTAGCGAAACAACTAGCTGAGGTTAGAGCAGACAATAAAAAACTTGCTCAACATGTAGATGATTTGACTAATGTTAAAAATAAAGGAGAGTTTGGTAAATGAGATTAAGAGAATTGATGAGTTTTCTACAAGAGTTTATGGACAATAAAGGAAAAGGTCAGAAGGGTTCATTAGGCGATTCCTCTGTGTTCATGCATGTTGGGAATCATTTGGAAGAACTGAAAAAAATAGAGGTGCAAGAGAGTACAATCATAGGTGCTAACTCAATGAGAATAGTATTTAAACCTCAGGGATTAAAAATAATACAAGCACCGACAGACAAAGAATCCGGCTTTGATTTAGGGCCATGATTACCCTGAAAAAATTATGGGTCCAGAGCGCAAATTATATCTTAAACTTAAAAAAAATACACCAGGAATTAAGTGGACTAGGCTTGAAAATCTTAGCTCTCTTGGTACTCCTGACTGCTTGGGCTACAACAATTCTGGCAACTTTTTTACTGTTGAGCTAAAAGTCACCAAAGGTAAAAAAATAAAATTTTCCCCACACCAAATTGCTTTCCATATTGCTCATCCGAAGAATACATTTATCTTAGTTGAGGCCCTTGGTCCAAGGTCCTCTAAACTTATTGGCTGGTACTTGTACCGTGGTTCCCGGATAAAGGAGCTTGTTGCTTGTGGCTTGAAGCTTGATCCTTGTGCTTGGGGCTTGAAAGCTTGTTGCTTGGAGCTTGTAGATTGGCCATTGGAACATGACGCTTGAAGCTTGTAGCTTGCTTTGTAAAACTTTCAGTATTTTTTGCGTGTAAGTCTTCCGGTTTAGTACTATTTGCAGGCATGTAACTCTTCCAGGTAGTCATTCAGTCCGATGTTGTCATCGAAGCTGTGTTTACAATGGTCTCCCCACCAATATCCATCGACCGTGTTACTTAATAAGTTGACCCAAATATTCGGACCTCCTCCGGCAACCAGAAGCCTGGCTGATTTGTAGCTGTGGTCGTTGTGCGTGATCCATTCTATGTCGTAGACGCCTTCCATCCATTCGTGGGCATCGACTTCTCCCTTTTTAATATCGTCCGCAATGTGCTTGCATTGATCTCGTAGCCGTTGCTTACAATCGTCTTTTTTTAATGCTGTCATAAAACTCCTCTCTAAATGATTCAATTGCTTCTTTCTTTGTCATGAAATAATAAACCCTGGTTACTAAATGCTCGTCTATAGTTTCCGAAATTCTTATTGCGCCTTCTGCTGGTGTTCTATCTATTATCATATTTTCTCCTCATATACTTCATCAATAAATAAGCCATCTTGAGCTTGTAGCTCTTCGTAGTCTAGCTCGTCCTTATCAAAGCCATCTTGCGCAATGTCCTTTGCTTGTTCTTCGTTTTCTGCCTCTACCAATACAGACCATCTGTCTCTTTTTGATACTATAACTTTAAATGTAGCCATATTTATTTCTCCTTTTTATTATAGACAATCTTTACAATAGCGAGTGTCCCTTACGCTTCTCCAATCGGGAGCAATGGCACTCGTACAACAACGACAGAATAAAAAATAATCTCCTTTTTTTGAATTATCTTTTTTCTTTCTTGTGGTTTTCTTTTGTTTCTTATTGTCTTTCATATTTAAAAACATCCTACAATATCCCTGCTCCGTTGTCAATGGTGCTTGGAGCTTGAAGCTTGGCGCTCCGAAGATTTTGTCCTCCAGACGAGCGCCATGTTCCTTGGTTAAGCTAGGGCTGTGCAAGCGTATTCACTAATTAAGGCAACGAATCTTGCCACCACTTAACCATGGTCAAGTTACCAGATTGCAATCTGTATCGTCGTACAAATAACTTGACCCCAGATCCATCAGGAAGCGTGCGATCGCGTGCTGTTACGGTAACACTTACCGTCCCAATAGATCAGGGCTCAAGGGTCAAGTACAGCGGGCGCCTCGCCCCATTACAAGATGATCAATCTCCTCTGACCTGACCTTGGCCAAGCACGATTTATGCTACACGAACCTACGCGTATAGGCTGGTGGTGTAGCCACGAAGCTTGACCCCAGATCTCTGAAAGTGTGCCGATAGCAAGGTTAAAACCAATGTTCAACACAGCCCAAAGATCAGGGCTCAAGTTTATTCTATCGTTTCAATATGTGCTTGTGCTAAACTTAACCCAAACAATATTAAGCCAGTAAACGAGAGCAATGCTCCAAGCTTCGCGTGTTCTTGGTCGTGTATCATAATAATGATACCCATTATTGCTAAGGTAAGGTACAATACCCATTTAATTACATAAGCCATTTTATTCTCCTTTTAATAATTGTTTTAAACATTTATTAAATAGATGTCAAGCATAATCTGGGACGATATATCTTTTCTTTTCAACTCTAGGTTGTGCGCCCTGCGGGCGCATAGGTCCAACGGATGGCAACTCCGTTGCCATACTCCTTGGCCCAAGGGCCTCCGGCCCTTGGGCCTCGGTCCGTGCTTGAAGCTCGATATCTTTTATCCCCTACCCAAGAGGGGTGACCCCCGGAACCTAAACCCTTTTCGAATGTCAATGAAACATGGACCCTCACCCCCTTTTTTTGAAAAGGGGTCCCACTGCTTCTGCCTGTATTGCTTGATTTAGAGAGTTAGCCGTGATAAAAACTTTTTGAACACTTTTAAGGGTGCAAAAATTTTTTAAAAAATTTTTATGAGTTTGAATAAAGTAGATATTAGCAAATTACCACCGGATGTCCGGAAAACCTTTCGACAACTTCAAGTATTACATGCCGAAAAAAAGATACAGAACAAAGCCAAAAGTGATTTTTTATCTTTTGTTAAAGCGGTATGGCCGGAATTTGTAGAGGGGCCCCATCACAGGCACATTGCGGAAAAATTTAATAAATTAGCAACGGGTGAGCTAAAACGCTTAATCGTGAATATGCCACCTAGGCATACAAAATCAGAATTTGCGTCTTATTTACTTCCTGCCTGGATGGTGGGCCGTAATCCAAAATTAAAAATCATTCAAGCAACGCACACAGGAGAGTTAGCCATCAGATTTGGTCGTAAAGCAAAAAACTTGATCGATTCAGAAGAATACTCAAAAATATTTCAAACAAGATTACAAGAAGATTCGAAAGCTGCGGGCAGATGGGAAACAGCCCAAGGTGGTGAATACTTTGCTGCTGGTGTTGGTGGAGCAATCACGGGCCGTGGTGCGGACTTATTGATTATTGACGATCCTCACTCGGAACAAGATGCGATGTCAGAGCAAGCTTTAGAGAATGCTTACGAATGGTATACTTCAGGACCACGTCAACGTTTACAACCAGGCGCCTCAATCGTGCTCGTTATGACCAGATGGTCAACGAAGGATTTAACTGCTCAATTATTAAAAGCTCAAAAAGAAGTGAAAGGTGATCAGTGGGACGTGGTTGAGTTTCCGGCAATCTTGGACCACGGACCAGAGAAGAAGGAACCGGTTTGGCCTCAATACTGGAAACTGGATGAATTAGAAAAAGTTCAAGCGACTCTACCCGTTAGTAAATGGAACGCTCAATGGATGCAAAATCCAACCTCAGAAGAAGGAGCGATTATCAAGAGAGAATGGTGGAAGACTTGGAAGCATGATTGGATTCCTAATTTACATTACGTCATACAATCTTACGATACGGCGTTCTTGAAGAAGGAAACGGCTGATTATTCGGCTATTACCACGTGGGGTTTGTTTTATCCTAATATTGATTCCCCTTTACATCTCATGTTATTAGATGCGGTTAAAGACAGGTTCGAGTTCCCTGAACTACGGAGAAAGGCCCTTGAACAATACAAATACTGGCAACCGGAGATGGTGATCGTGGAAGCGAAGGCTTCAGGATTGCCTTTGACCTATGAGCTTAGGAAGATGGACATCCCAGTAATTAACTTTACACCTAGTAAAGGAAATGATAAACATGTAAGAGTAAATAGCTGTGCCCCTGTTTTTGAGTCTGGTATGGTGTGGGCGCCACAACAGAAGTTCGCAGAGGAAGTCATCGAAGAATGTGCAGCATTTCCGCATGGCGACAATGACGATTTAGTCGACTCAATGACTCAAGCCGTGATGCGATTTAGACAAGGGGGTTTAATCAAACACCCTGAAGACTACGAAGAAGAAAAGAAACAGCCCAGAAACTTTGATTATTACTAATGAGTAAAATAGAATTCGGAAAACAATTATTAAAATTAATTACTAATTATACCAAAGCTACGGGAAAAGCTCCTCAAGGACTAGATCTTTTAAAGCTTAGAATGAAAGCTGGGGAGATGATTAGAGATGCTCAGAAACTTATTAAAGTTGATTTCAGTAAAAACAATCCACAAGATTGGACCGGGCTTCCTAAAGTTTTAAAGAACGTTAAAAATCCTAATCAAGTTAGAAAACTTTTAGAGTCGGGTGATATTAAAATAGGCAAGGTGAGTAAGACTCGTCCTAAAGATCCCTCAAAATTACTAGAAGCCCTTAAGCTCAGTAATAAACAGAATGCTTACAAGAGTGCCTTAAGACAAGCCAAAGAAATTGATAAGAAAAAATTATCTATGAAGGAAGTGGAGAGAAGATATAAAAATCTGGCTAAGTATCCAGAAGGTCGAACTTATCTTTATGATGAGATTTATGATATTGAAAGAGGTTTTACTCATGGTGTTCTTGGAAACAGAAGCAGAGGAGAGTTAATCAAAAAAATAAGAGGATATATTAAGGAGGGTCATTCTAAACCTGATCCTTTTAAAAAACCTGTTAAAGAAGTTAAAGGACAATTAGAAATGGATTTCACCGATTGGGATCCTAAAGGCATGAAAGGTGGAGGAATTGCACACATGCTTGGTGAAGAACCAAGAGTGGGAATGATGTATGGAGGAGATCCGGGTTTCGCGTTTGAATATGGAGGATCCTGGGCTGACTGGAGAGATAACCATCAACACATGATGCCGTTAATGGAATACATCGGCACGAAACTTCCAAAAGAGAGAACGCCTTTTAGAACAAACTTTAAAGATGGTGGCGTTGCTAAGTTGTTAGGAGAATAACCATGGGATTAAGATATTTTATTAATAATCTCACCGGAAAACTTGAAGACGGCAGAGGAGAAAGAATTTTACCTAAATCTAAACCTGAAAGACCTGTAGCAGATCAGTATCAAGATTATAAACAAGTTCAAGACATCTTCGAACCTCGAACCCAGATGTATATTGAAAAAGAAATGGGGTTTGATGAAGGGGGTAGAGTTAAATTTGGTAGTGGAACTCCTTTTGCAATTACACCTAGTCAATTAGCAAAAATACATAAATTAATACAAAACACTGATTTATCTTTAAAAGAAATAGGTCAACAGATTGGTTATGGTACAGACAAAAAACCAATGGACAGTACATCCAAAATTTTTAAAGAGTATGTAAAGAAATATGGCGAACCCGATAAAATGCGTTTGCAGAGGAGAGGGGTTAAACTAACAAAAAATTCTCCTTATGTTAAAAACATTATTAAATCCGTAGAGGAGGTAGGTGTAAGAGAAACGGCTAGAAGGTTTGGTAAAGAGAGAAAAACTATTAGAAATGTTTTACATCGATTTCGTAAAGATTTAATTAAAGATATTAATGTTAAAGGAGAAGAGACTTCAGCTAAAAAATCTAAAATTAAAGCTAAAGAGAATATAAAAATTGCTGAAACAAAAGCAGGACCTAAAACTACGAAACAGACTAAAGAGGTTATATCTCAAATTGTAGAATATAATAACCCCTATAAAAAAATGTCTGCAAAGAATCTTGCAAAAGATAAAAATTTTTTAAAACGTCTTCGTATGCATATTGATGTAAACACGGGTGCGATTACTTATGATGGATACACAAAAGCTAGACCGGTAAAAGGAAAAGTATTTACTGATTTAGAATTAGCCGACCACGCTATAAAAAAAGCAAAACAAGGTCAGTTATTTACGGATGATCATATTATTCCTAAATCTTTAAAAAAACAAAATGTAGGTTATCCAATTAATTTTCAACCAGCCACTTATATAGAAAACTCTAATTTTGATAACGCTAGAAAGTATGTATTAAATAACCCTAAAGGCGACACATCAGCTATTGATAAGTATCTAACAAAAAATAACCAAACTTTAAGATTTCCTGATCAAAAGATTAAACTGGGCTACAAGGGACCGATTGTTTTTGATTCAACAACAGGTAGTCATACACTTATTAATAAACCGGGAAAACCATCAATGCTTAAAAATATTTTTAAAGGAACTTTACCTGTATTAAAAGCAGCTAAACCTGTATTAAAATCTCTCCCTGTGATTGGAACGGGCATAGGTTTGTATGATGTAAATAAAGCTGTGGAAGCGGGTATAACACATCCAAGTGATTTACTTGCAGCTTACAACGTTTCAGCTGATGTAGCAGCTAAAAACAAAGCTATGAGAGAAGATGAGTCAGGACAATTATTACTAGAAGAAATATCTAGATTGCCAGCGATTGATAATCCTTTTGCGGCGGCATCAGGCGGAAGAGTTCCTTTACAAAAGGGCGGCGGTGCGTTGAGCCGTTGGCTTAATAAGCCTACAGTTAAAAATACTATAGCAGCCGAGTTAGGATTAATGGGTCTTTTAGAATTATATAGTCTTTTAGGAATGCCTATTATGGCAGAAGGTGGAAGAGTAGGATATGAAGGTGGTGGAATAACTACCCTTCATCCACGAAGACCTGAAGCATTACCACCAAAATCAGGACCGATGCCTCAAGGAGGAGGCTTGTCTTCTATGTTTAATCGTGCTAGAGAATGGTAGGAGTTTAAATGGCAGATAATCGAATAGATAAAGGACTCCCGAACATGACACCTGACGATTTGGTTGATCCTAAAAAAGGGATCACTGAGGTCGATGTTACGGAGGAACAAGTTAAAGGTCCAATAGAAGTTACACCTGAACCAGATGGCGGGGCTACAATTGATTTTGACCCAAGCGCCAATTTAAATATTCCGGGAACGGAAAGTCACTTCGACAATTTAGCAGAATTACTACCTGATGATATTTTAGATCCTGTTGGATTAAAATTAGCAGGAGATTACCAAGATTATAAATCTTCTAGAAAAGACTGGGAACAAGCTTATGTGACTGGTCTAGATTTATTAGGTTTCAAATATGAAAACCGAACACAACCTTTCCAAGGTGCAAGTGGTGCAACTCACCCTGTTCTTGCAGAAGCGGTTACACAGTTTCAAGCGCAAGCTTACAAAGAATTATTACCAGCCGATGGGCCGGTAAGAACCCAAGTGATTGGTGCATCCAATCCTCAAAGGATGCAACAAGCACAACGGGTAAAAGAATTTATGAACTACCAGCTCATAGATCAAATGAAAGAATATGAACCTGAATTTGATTCTATGTTGTTTCATTTACCATTAGCTGGATCTACATTTAAAAAAGTTTACTACGATGCATTATTAGGAAGAGCTGTTTCTAAATTTGTACCCGCAGATGATTTAGTGGTACCTTACACAGCTACATCTCTTGATGACGCAGAAGCCGTTATTCATATTATTAAAACTTCAGAAAACGATTTAAGAAAACAACAAGTTTCAGGATTTTATAGAGACATAGAATTAACTCCTCCAGGAATGCCTCCACAAGATAAAGTGGAAGAAGCGGAAAGAAAACTGGAAGGAACAACTCGAACCACTAGAAATGAACAGATGTACACTCTCTTTGAGTGTCATGTGAATTTAGACCTAGAAGGTTTTGAAGACCAGAATCCTCAGACGGGTGAACCGTCAGGAATAAAATTACCTTATGTCGTAACAATCGAACAAGGTAGTCAAAAGGTTCTTTCGATAAGAAGGAACTTTGCGCCCAATGATCCATTGAAGAAACGGATCCAATATTTTGTCCACTTTAAATTTCTGCCAGGACTTGGATTCTACGGATTTGGACTCATTCATATGATTGGCGGGTTGAGTAGAACTGCAACGGCTGCTCTCCGCCAATTATTAGATGCGGGAACACTTTCTAATTTACCAGCTGGATTTAAACAGAGAGGGGTACGTGTACAAGACGATGCCCAATCTATTCAACCAGGTGAATGGAGAGATGTGGATGCACCGGGTGGAAACTTAAAAGATTCATTTTATAATTTACCTTATAAAGAACCATCAGCTACTCTATTACAATTGATGGGCATTGTGGTTCAAGCAGGACAGAGATTCGCGGCCATTGCTGATATGCAAGTGGGTGAAGGAAATCAACAAGCTGCTGTAGGAACAACTATTGCTCTTCTTGAAAGAGGATCTAGAGTGATGAGTGCTATACACAAAAGATTGTATGTAGCGATGAAACAAGAATTCAAATTATTAGCGGAAGTTTTTAAAACTTATCTACCACCTGAATATCCATACGATGTAGTAGGGGCTTCAAGATTAGTTAAACAAAAAGATTTTGATGACAGAGTAGATGTATTACCGGTAGCAGATCCAAACATCTTTTCTATGTCTCAAAGAATTAGTATGGCTCAAACTGAATTACAGTTAGCTATGTCTAATCCTCAAATGCATAATTTATATATGGCTTATAGAAAAATGTACGAAGCGATAGGAGTTAAGAATATTGATCAAGTATTACCACCTCCTCCACCACCATTACCAAAAGATCCCGCGATTGAAAATATTGATGCATTAGCTCAGAAACCATTTAATGCATTTCCAGGCCAAGATCACCAAGCTCATATCACTTCACACTTAAATTTCATGGCAACTAATATGGTTAGAAATAATCCGCCAGTGATGGCAGCTTTACAGAAGAACTGTTTAGAACACATTAGCTTAATGGCTCAAGAACAAGTTCAATTAGAGTTTAGAGAAGAAATGCAAATGTTACCTCAGCTTCAACAACAATCTATGGGTAATCCTCAAGCTCAACAGAAGTTTCAACAAATCTCTCAAATGATAGAGGCTAGAAAAGCGGTATTGATTGCAGAGATGACTGAAGAATTTATGAAGGAAGAGAAAGCAATCACATCTCAATTCGATCATGATCCTCTACTTAAACTTAAAGCTAGAGAAGTGGATTTAAGAGCTATGGAGAACCAAAGAAAAGAAATGGAAACTGAAGCTAGAATTAATCTAGATAAAGCTAAGTTGGTTCAAAATAGAGATATAACGGATGATAAATTAGAACAAAATGAAGAATTAGCAGAACTTAGAGCAGATACTGCAATGGCCAAGACAGAAATGACCACTCAGGCGAAGCTCTATACGGACCAAATGAAAAGGAAAGACGTTAAGACCTTGAAAGGTCCTAAAAGGTAGTCTATAACAAGGAGTAATTATGACTAAATTAGAAAAAGCAAGCAAAGCAGTCATCGGTAGAAAAGGAAGTGTTTCCTTAAACAAAACCGATCCTGTCGCAGTGGCTCCTCAAAACTTACACATCGATCCAAAAGGTGCGTCAAGCTTTAGAGGAAAAGGCGTTTATATCGCTCAAGGTGATACGAACGAAATTAAAGGCACTAAGCGAATGCTTAAGGATAAAAAGAAAACCGCAACTTGGTATTAGGAAATTTTGCGCGCGTCGCGCGTATATCCTATATTTTAAAGGAATAATATGGCTTGGTTCGGATTAGCAAAAATGGCTCTTCAAGCGGGAGCTAAAATATACTCAAACAGACAAAGAGCAAAAGTTGCTATGTCTGATGCACAGCTTTTACATGCTGAGCGACAAGCTCGCGGTGAGGAAGCTTACCAGGGCAAACTTTTAGAAGCCCGTCAAAACGACTACAAGGACGAATTCGTTCTTGTGATTATTTCGGCGCCCATCATTGTGTTAATGTGGGCAGTGATGTCAGACGATCCGGCAGCTATGGAAAAAGTAAAACTATTTTTTGAGTACTTCCAATCACTTCCAAGCTGGTTCACGAATTTATGGATCCTTGTCGTAGCGAGTATTTTTGGTATTAAGGGTACACAGATATTTAGAAATGGTGGGAAGAAATAATGTCAAAAATAGGATTGGGAATAGGAATAGCTAAAAAAGGTTTCGGTAAAGCTTTAAAAAAATTCGGCAAAAAGGCAGACAAATGGGCCAACAAAGAATCTCAAAAAATGTTATCTCAAATTGTAAGAGGACAACATTCCCAGTATGATAAGGTTAAGAGAAATAAAGCTTGGGAAAGAACTAAGGGTATTTTAAAATTATCACCTGCGGCAGGAGCTGGAATAGCTACTGCTGATACGGGTAAGAAGAAAAAATAATGCCTTTCGTATCTGAAAAGCAAAGAAAATACATGCATGCTAATCTTCCCGACATTGCAAAGAGATGGGAAAAAGAGTATAGCAAAGGTGGAAAAGTCTTACCGACAAAGGTTGCAATAGCTACCGGTTGTGGTAAGGTGATGGCCAACCGTAGAAAAAAAACTAAATTCTACACATAAGGAGCACTATGAGAAACGACTTTGGAACAAGACCCTACAAATCTAGATTCCCTTACAAAAAAGGTAAATCTGTTTCTAAGAAAAAGAAACAAGGTTACAAAGATAGAGAAGATGAATCTCTAGGTATGAGAACTGGAAAAGAGTCCACTAAGAAACAATCTATGAAAGATCGTAGAGATGAGTCTTATGGAAAATGGGGCAAACGTCCTAATCAAAAAATTAATAAAGCTTAAGGATTAATTATGGCCTATATTACAAAGAAAAAACCTTCTCCCGTAGGAGACAAGCCTAAAGAAGATAAAATAGAAAAACCTACTAGTAAATGGATTCAGAAGAAGGAAAAACCTACTAGTAAATGGATTCAGAAGAAGGAAAAACCTACTAGTAAATGGATTCAGAAGAAGGAAAAACCTACTAGTAAATGGATTCAGAAGAAGGAAGGTCTTAAGAAGGATAAGAGAAAAACAATGTTTGAATCGTTTCAAGAAAGGGCTTCTGAGGAGCCAAGAAGAAACATGAACATAGGTGGCAGAGCTAACCTATTAGAAGAAATGGGTAGAATTGATGCTAGAAGACATCCTGATGCAGCAGACCGTGCTGAAAAAAGAAGAGTTATTGGAGAATTAAACAGAGGATACAACAAAGGCGGACTTGTTATAAAAGGCAAACCTAAATTAGCTAAAAAGGGCTGGAAGTAGTGTCAAAAATAAAGTTAGCAAAAGAAACAGCTAAAAAAGTGGGAGATGTAGTAGTAAAGAAGTTTGGCTCTCAAAACGTCACTATGAGAGACGCTAAGAAAGCATTTGGGGATGCTATTAAAAAAGGACTTAAGAAAGCTAAGGATAAGATGTATATGTACACTGAAGTTGGTAAGGATGGCAAAACCATTGGAAAAGATGTTTTTAAAGATACGATGACTAGGAAGATTGAAAAGTTTAACAAAGGCGGACTTGTTATAAAAGGCAAACCTAAATTAGCTAAAAAGGGCTGGAAGTAGTGTCAACAAATAAAGTGGTTGTTATTAAAAAAATAAAACCCACTTTAGGTAGAAATTTAACAAAAGAATTTTTAAAAAAAATGAAGATGAAAAAATTTAGAAAGAGAAGATAATGTCTAAAAACTGGATTCAAAAAGTAAATAAATCAATTAAAAAAAGAGGCACTAAAGGAAAGTGTACTCCGATTACAAAACCTGGATGTACTGGCAGAGCTAAAGCTCTAGCTAAGACATTCAAGAAAATGGCTAAGAAAAGAAAAAATATGGCTAACGGTGGAGTTTCAGAACCTTACATTGGAAGTTATGTACATGGAAATTTAGGAGGAACAGAAGTAGCAAACCCGAGTTATGGTAAGTATTATAGCCATCCCGGTTTTAAAATGGGAAAGATTTAATCTTATTTAAGAAAGTAGTATGGATACAGAATCATTAGTTTATAAATTACGAAGAGCCCTTGAGAGAAGAATTCAAGCTCTTTCTATTTCAATCACTTCCGGTGGGGTTGACAATATGGAGACTTATAAGTATATAATAGGTCAGATTAATGCACTGGAATCAGTGCGTCAGGAAATCTCTAACCTGCTAGATGATAAGGAGCCAAATGCAAAAAGAAACATTGTCGATC
>VTLG01015289.1_pt1 | contig 13459 bp, 27 predicted proteins | sample 4694571 | NCBI WGS metagenome assembly VTLG01 (sample SAMN12604809, study PRJNA352737) | marine metagenome | biome: ENVO:00000447; feature: ENVO:00000209|ENVO:00000569|ENVO:01000036; material: ENVO:00002151; isolation source: viral sequences binned using virsorter ...
TTAGAATACCATATTTTTTATTGTAAGGCGGATATGCATATTTCCAAAAAAGTCTATCAAATTCACCAACCCAACTGCAAAGATTAACATCAACCTCTAACCGTGACATCATATCATCAGAAAATAATTGAGTGTCATCAACCATACTACTGGAAGCACCCTGACCTTCCATCCGATTAAGAACAAGTCCTGCTTCAGCATGTCTCTCATACATAGTTATGAGTTTTTCACACTCTTCTTTAGAGAAGAAATTATCAAACTCCATTATGAAATTATCAGTTTCCAATATTGCACTCCAAACTGGTGCCAGAAGTAGGACTTGAACCCACGGCCTGAGGTTTACAAAACCCCTGCTCTACCAACTGAGCTATTCTGGCATTACTTATTTTTTTGATAACGTCTGTGAGGACGATACCCTTTCGGCCATGAGGGTTGACGATTTGCGAGTTTCTTAACTCTCTCCATCAACTCTTCATTTTTTACAGACAACTCTGCATTATCAAACTCTAATGCTTTGATACGAGAGTTAAGGTCAGTGACCTGTGATTCAAAAAACGATTCTTTTCGGGCAACCCCTGCTAACCGTTCCACTTCTTTCTTATCCACAATTGGACTCCTCTACAAGTTTTAATAGTTTCATTTTATACTTATTTTTGTCAATTGTCAAGAACCTTTGGTAATCTTTCATCAATTTTTTTACATCAGGCCAAACAATATCATCAGACATTTCATTATCCCACTTATCACTAAACTCAACCAATTCATCAAGGATGATCATAGTTTCCAGTGAAACCCTCTTACCAAGATACTCTCTCAATAATTTGGGATGACTACTACCCTCGCAGTTAAACAGTGGTTCAAACTCTTTTACAAGAGGATGCATCTCAACAACGAACTCATCAAAGAACCCTTGCCGTTTTAGTTTCCATGACTCGTAGTTCTCATCACTAAAGTTAGCAATGTACCCTTTGCGATCTCTGATGAAATTTGCGAGGAAGTAGTCTTTTGGGTCATCATACTTCTTTGAAATTTTGACAAAGAAATACCTGTCCTTACGTTTCCAAAAAGAATCTCTGGAAACCTTGGTCTTTCCATCATACTTCACATAGTCATAATTACTTTTACTGAAGTGTGCTTTCATTGCACAATACATCAGGTAAACGTCAATCGGTTCCATTAGTCCATAAACTTTTTATCTCTAATTAAATGATGAAGTCTGTGTCTAAAAACTGTAAAAAATAAGACAAACAAATTATCTGCCTTGTATGTTCCATTCGGAACTTTCAATTCATATGTCATATCGGTAGTTGAGCCTGTCTTGGTAAAAAATTTAACTCTCTTGCGTTTGCTTCGATCTTCTCTTTAAGACCTTTTGATATTAGTGAACCAACTGTGTCTGGTTCAATACCTTCTTGATCACAATACCACAACACTGCTTCCATGTGCGTAATAGATTTCTCTTTTGCAATCTTTTCAATTTCCAATGTAAATGTCTTGGGCGTATTCAAACTCATGTCACCCCTTAAAACTTATAGGAAGTCTTGAATCCAATGATCTTATCACCAGTTGCAAAACTATCGTTGAAATGAATCTCACCATATGGTGTCACATCTACCGTATCAAAAACCGTAATCGTATATCCTGCACTCAATTCAATGTCCGAAATTTTAGAATCATCCCAACTCAATGTTGGTAAAAGAGACAACTCAATTCCCTCATGAGAAGCAGTCACACCAAATTCTGTTGCGGTGGTTTCTTGGTCTATGTTGTAAGTTGTGTCAGTCACAACAGTATAGTCTATAGCATTTGCAGCAGTTGAAATACCAACAGCAAGTGCTAATCCGATAATAAATTTATTCATTATTTTAATCTCCCTGTATAAAATTGGGGGGTTAACCGTGACCCCCCACGGATGTATTACGGCATCACCCGTTGTGTTCCCTAGGCTTGGGGAATATATGGTTGTCTAAGACTGCCTCTAACTCCACACAATCTCCTTTGTATAGTGTATTAATTTATACCCGCCTTAGTGCGTTAGTATAAAGTGGGAATGTTTCTGTTGCCAAGTACATTCCCGAAACTCCGAACACTAGTGCTTACGCAGCAAGTGCCATAGGTGCAAAGTTATCGTTTGCATTTATCGTAGTGACCTATAAGGTGGTCAATCCACAATTCTCCACTTTTCTACTTACCGTCAGTCGATCCTATTTCGCCCCCATCAGAAAAAGACTAGATAAATTATTCCAGCAAGTAAGGTTATGTCTGCACATATGCTCCAAACGATATATGCTTTAAACATCCACTTACTTACCTCTCGTACTAAGGGGTTCTTCATCTTGACCCCCTATTAAAAACTTATCCACACCTAATCTCCTTTTGGTGGAGGCGGGGGGTATCGCACCCCCGTCCTGTCCGACTTTCAATCCGCATCAACGAACTGTACCTTTATTTATAGCATGTTTAGATTAATTTGTCAAGTACTTTACGGAAATGCCTTGCGACTTTTTTTCACCCATTAAAAGAGTTTCAACGCCCACAGACAAGACACATGCGTAATCACCTTTAAACATAGGAGGGTATTCTATAAGGGTCGATGTCCCTGTTTCTTTATTTACAAAAAATATAACTTGATGTCCATAATAACCATCCTTCCACAAAACAACTGGTTTTTCTTTGCTCTCTTCTGCAAGACCCTGTAATATATATTCGCCGGGAAAGCATTGAACTTGTTTTGGAACATTTATCATAGGAGGTAGTTCTGGTTTATCAAGTTCTGGTTTACCAGTTTCTTCATCCTCTTTTTTAAAAACGTACTCAACTCCATTTTTGACTACATTGACAACTTTCTTTGGTTGATCAGGCGATTTTTTCTTAGGAACATTATCAGTTGTTTGACAACCTACCAGTAGAAACACCGCCATCAATATTGCTAGGTGTTTCATTTAGTTCTCTCCATTCTGCAACGGTTTCTGTCAACGCATCTAGATAATCGTATTTTCTCTTCACAAACTCCTGTACTGTACCATCCTCAGTTACTACTAGAATTACTACCTGTTCAATATCAATATCAGTTCTCTCTTTGAACATTTCTGCATATGCAGAACCTTGAATGTAGTAATTCTCATTCCAATTATCATTGCGTTCCTTCGTTGATGTTTTGAAGTCTATAATGGAAGGTACTCCCTTATATTCTGCAATGCAATCAACTCTACCCGCTACCTTATATTTATCACTATACAAACCTGCTTCTTGTGCATATATTCCATCAACATTGCATAATGCCTTATCTCTTAGTTGTTTAAATAGACAATAAGGCAAGAAGTCTTTCTTATGCTTCTGCCACTTATCGGGAAAATTAAATTGCATATTGTTAAGATAGTCCTCACACATATGGTGGACCTTTGTTCCACGGGATGCAGCCTTCCCTGCTACATAATTTGCAACCTCATTACCTACACGTTTTCTCCATTCCATCAATCCCTTCTTATTACGAACAGATAGAACTGTTGTTATGGATGGGTATTTGTTACCCTCTGGTGTCTCATACAGTCGTACACCATCGGTTGTTTTTGCAGTTATTTCTGGCAACTCCACTGGTACATGTTCAAACATTATGTTACTTTCCCCTGTTCACCAAACTCATAATTATACATTTCGATATCCTTCTTATACCATTCATGAACTTTAATTATATCAGCATCATCATAGTATTCCCAATAAGGTTTGTGTTCTGTCTTTAAAATCTGCCGTAGTGGTTTGAATATAGAAACACCTATTTTTGCAAACAGATATTTAACCTCTTCAGCAAAATTTTCAAACCTTGCTATGTAATCTACATCAGTTAGATAATCACATTGAGGTGTGTTATGATCATGAATTACTCCGTCTTTTCTTAAATTGATATTTAACCATTCTTTAAAAGAAATACCTTCTGGGGGTTTTAATTTTCCACTGTTATAGAAATAGTTTGATAATTCTCTGTCCCACGGATTTCTTACAAAACCAAATTTAAAATACTCATCCCAATCCAAACCCAATTCTGGAAATGTATTTTCTTTGATCCAAGAGGATTCAATATGACCAGTTCTTATTCCATCCCGAACTCTTTGCAGTTTTTTAGCACCAGAATCATTCAGTACCAGTTCCCGCCATACAGTCGTTCCTCCAGTTTTAAACACTTTAATAAAAACGTATTTTTTAGTTGATATTATCGTCATGCCAATGCACGAACCCTCTCAACTAATCTATCCGCCCGATTAGTTACTTGACGATACCAACTGCTGTCAACCATCTCATCTGCGGCGGCGTTCCAATCTCTTGCATCCACTCCACGTTTCATACCCTTAAATTTACTCAACCTTGGACGCCCCATATTAAACATCATGTTTGCAATGACTCTCTGCGCCTCCTCTGGTAGATCATAAAAATCGGGATATAGAATTTCACAGTCTGAAAGAACAGTCTCTACGTCCTGTTCAAATACTTGCCTTACCCTATGCTCACCAACATCTGTGCCAGGCGACCATCCATATTCCTCATCATGAGTCCTTACCAGATGGCCGATTCCAAAAGTGGGATACCCAAGGTGATCCAAATATATTTCATATTTGACGCCCTCATCAATTTCTAATTCTTCTCTCAGTTTTTCTAAATTCATTCTATGTCTATTCCTAACTTAATTTTATTAATAAGATAAGACCTAACAAATCCACTGCGAACAATGTCACCAAGAGTAAACTCCAAGCAATTAAATTCTTCCATCTCTTCCAAGATGCGTAAAAAATCATGAAGCCCGTTCCTCTCGTTTTGTTTGACCAAATCTGTTTGACCAAAATCTCCGCAAAATATAATTTTGGAGTCTTGACCTACCCTAGTAATGATCGTGTCTAACTCATGGAAATTAAGGTTCTGACACTCATCTACTATAATGATACTATTATCAAATGTCAACCCCCTTAGAAAAGAAGTTGACAAAAAATACAAACTACCTTGTCCCTTTAGACGATCATACAGGGAATTAAACTGCTGTTCGTTTGCTGCCTCAAACATAAAACGAACCATGTTCTGATATGGCACCTGATATAGTGCTGCTTTATCTTCTTCATCGCCTGGCAGAAAACCAATCTCTCTCGTGGGAATAAGAGAACGCACGAGTACTACTTTGTCAAACGGTTTTTTTAAATCCATCACATCACGCAATGCGAGATATAAAGATATGAAGGTTTTACCCGTACCAGCAGACCCGAACAAAAATTGGTTCTGTCCCTTTTTCCAAGATTCAAAAATTACTTTTTGATTGTCAGTAATCGGTTTGACCGTAACCAAACTACTTTGATTGATTTCTTTATTCTTTTTAGTTGCCATCGTAAATCCTCAAAAAAATAAAAGTGAGAGGGGGAGTCGGGGGCGGTAGACTTCCCCCTCTCTGATGCATAGGCGGAGTGACTTCCCAGCTGACTTCAATGCTGTGCATCGGTGCTGAAGTATGATTTCTCGCCCGCACCATTATTTATTTATCTGCAAGTGTCTTCCCCTTATTTGCAGACCATCCATCTCTTTCAACTTTTTTAGCATGTTTCTCAATTGCCCTACGAGTTTTAATTTCTGTATGCGACATGGTACTACCACCCCACTTTTCTGACATAGGTGAGTCTGGATGTGCTGCTGCAATTCTTTGCATGTTCTCTTGAAAACCACCATCAGTTTTAGGACCAACACCCATAAGATGATCCCCTACCATTGCAGTAGGATAAGGAACCTGTCTTAGATGTGGATTGTTTTTCTTGTAAGAATCCAATTCAGACATGGGCATGAATTCTTCAAACTCTATACCCTCGTCTTCATCATGAAATATATATGTTGGCATTATATATCTAACTCCAATTGTCTAGGATCACCACCCAGAAGTATGACCTTTTTATTTAGTCTATAAACCTCTTCTGCAAGTTCTGCTTGTCTTTTATAGCAATTGTAAAGAGTCTCTGTCCTCTCTTGTACATCCTTCCTATAAACTTCTATTGTATCTGGATTGCCTCGTTCTTCACGAAGACGACGCACCATGTAATCGTGATAACCCTCTCTCCGCATCCACCCACTCCGGCTTTGCTCTGCGTTTCCAAGTTGCAAAGTCTAACTTCTCTAATATATAGTAAGTCTGGTATGCCGACACTGTATCGTCCCCCTTGCAATAATCAGGCATACATTGTGGTGGGGGAGTAAATTCTTTTTGTAAAGTTTCTAAGAGCATTATAGGTGGTTTTTTCAGAGGCACAATCAACCTCTCTGTAGCATGGTGCTTGTCATACCTATGCGTGTACTCTTTCATGAGAGCAATCATGTGATCATACAGCCACATGTAATTCATTACAGAGGAACGCACCCATATGGTGCTAGGGTGATTCTTATGAGCAGTCTTGTACATTCCTATCAAATCTGCATATGCGTCACCATCAAGGACACGATGAGCAGTAGAGAGCATTTGAGCACTCTCCAATATCATCTTGACCACATGTTTATCGCACATCATTTGTGCAGCAATCTCAGGGTCACGGTCTAGATAGAAGATGTTCATTGATCCTCACCAGACTTCTTACGTTTCTTGGAGTTAGACGCATGATATTCCTTGATACTGTCTTGGAATATCTTCCTAGGCAGACTTGCCACTTCAGTCTCCTGTTGGAACGGAATACCTGTCACATCCGCCCACACATCGTAGTTTATCTTCTTCTTATATTCATCTATTTGGTTCATTCTTCTAAACACTCCTTCACTTTTTCTGCAAGATTATCATAGGTAGCATAACAACCACCTACCCATTCGCCATCTTCAAACTCACGAATATCAAGATTGCCACCTGGCTTGGTTTGTCCATCAATAGACAATTCACCATCTTCCATTAACGATACTTCAATATGTTTCATTTCTTCCACCTATAAAAAATATGATCCTGTATCTCTACAGTTTTAGTTTTAGACTTTGCCCATCCAGGCGTTACATAGTCGGCATGGTAAAAAGTTGCACCATCAGTTATATCTAAAAACGGCATCTCGTTATTTAGAATTGCTTCAGACAAATCTAGAAATTTCTTATAGATAGATTTCTCTTTTGGTTCATCTGACTTACCATCGCAATACCAAGAGAACTGACACTTGTTCTTTATGGGAAAAAACACCGCATCATTTTTATCAGGTGTTTTTTTAGTTTTCCAACTCTCTCTTGTTGGACCTTGCTTGACTACCTCGCATATAGTATTAGGGAATCTTTTGTCATTCACCCTATTCAATACGACAGCAGTTACACCAAGAAGACCAGCAGTCCCTTGATTACGAGCCTCATAATACATATTGAGTGCAAGGCACTCCCCCTCTAACGAATGACTCTCAGCAGGGGGTGCCATTGCAAGTGCCGTTGCGACAAAGAGAATATCAAGTGTGTTCACATTTCACCCAAGGTTTTTGTCAAATATTCCTTGGCATATTCTTTTGCCATAGTATCATACTTAAAATACATACCAACGTCCTCAACCACCTCATCAATGGTGAAATCTACATCACCACCATAGAAATATCCGTTGCAGAAATCTTCGATCTCCATCATATAGTTTTTCATCTTACTCATCTCATATCTCCTCTATGATATCTTCACGATCTGCTATACCAACAGCATCACACATTCTTACAAACAATCCCAACTGACGACCAAATGCCTCAATTTCCCAAGGATAATCCCAATAGTCCATATCGTTCATGTCGTATTTCTTCTTCATGAACCGAACCTTACCAATAGTTGTATATTCATACATCTCATCTTTTGCCCACTGTTTTACATGAACCATCTCATGAGCAAGAGTAATGAGCAAGTTACGAATTTTTACACCGCAATCAAGTTCAATGGTAAACTCTTTGGGACGATAGGATTCATCTTCCCAAATTGCAGTACCTTCGGTATTATCTTCTTTGTAAAGACCTCGTTTCAATTTGATATTGATCTCAAGATTATTGATGAGTCTCTTACCCATCAACTTCTCAGCATAGAACCAAGTCGCAGCATGAACCAACTTGCGAGTTGCCTTGTTTGAACCTGTGACGTTAACTAACATTATGTGTATATATTAACACATGGAACAGGGTTTGTCAAGGATAATCGTGTTTCCTAAGTCTTTGTTTCTAAACGATTTTGTAAAAAAGTTCGATAGTCCATCCACCCATCTTCAGTCTGAAACCCCCACGTTCTCTCTCTACGACCATGCCAAAATACTGTCCAGCAAGGTTTACCGTCTTCCAGTTCCAACCAATGGAGATCAGTAGATTTTTTCGTCCTCATGGTTCCCGGCGCCCTCCAAAAGGTTCCTTCTGGTGTATGCTCATGATAACCCCCACTAATAATAAATGTACCCCAATTCCAAGGATGGTCATGGAGTATTGGTTCATCTGATAAGACAATCTTGTGAAGATACGCATTAAATGGCAGTCTCACATTCTTCTCCATGTGATCAGATTTCTCTCTGAAAATTAGGTGCCATCTAAGCATGTATGGCGTTTTGCCATCACGATCATATATGATTCGTTTTCTTGCTAGGGGCATTATATTAGACTCTAAAAAATTCCTTTAAAGATTCTATTTTATCCACTGCATCAGTAAGTTTGACAACCTCACAATCTACTGCTGAAACTATATCTGAATGTTCACCAATTCCAACGGGGTTGTTATTATATACCTCAATATTTGCAATTGCAGCTGCCACATCTGCTTCATATCTTTTACGCAATGCCTTTAATATTTCATACCTTTCCGTCACTACTTTCTCCATCATTCATATACCCTATTATGTGTATTATGCACTTTAACAAATGTAGCACATTTTGTCAAGTCCTTTAATCTCCTTGCTCCAACATAGGTACAAGCAGAACGAATACCACCTAAAATATCCAACACAGTACCTTGTACTAAACCACGATAAGGAACTGTTACAGTCTTACCTTCTTCACCACGATATTCCCTATTGGGATGCCCGTGACGTTTCATAGCAGTATCAGATGCCATACCATAAAACTTCATTCCTGTAGGTACTGTTACATCATCTTCAAATACATACTCACCATCACACTCTTCATGTCCAGCAAGCATACCCCCAATCATAACGAAATCTGCACCAGCAGCAAATGCTTTAACTATATCACCTGATGAATTGCATCCACCATCTGCAATGATATGTCCACCAACACCATGAGCAGCATCAGCACATTCAATAACTGCACTCAACTGTGGATACCCAATACCTGTCTTGATACGAGTGGTACACACAGAGCCTGGCCCTACACCTACCTTCACAATGTCCACACCAGCAAGAATAAGTTCTGCTGTCATATCACCAGTAACTACATTTCCTGCAATAATGGTAGCACTAGGAAGTTGCGTTCTCAATTGTTTTATTGCCTCAACAAAATTAATGGTATACCCATTTGCAACATCCAATCCAACAAATGCAACATCAGGAAAGGTATTTGCAACACCAACTATCTCTCGTATCTCTGTACCAGAAATACCAGACATTACACACAGTTTATTCTTATTTTTTGATTGTGACCATTCTATACCACTTTTATTATAATGACGAGCGATACAAGTAACCATACCATGCTTACTCAATTCATGATGCATATCAAATGTACCTGTCGTGTCCATGTTACTTGCCATGATCGGTACACCTGTCCACGATTTTTTGCTATGGTAGAAGGTATATGTTCTCTCAACCTCAACATCAAACCGTGAGGTAAGAGTTGATCGTTTGGGACGAATCAATACATCCGAATAGTCTAGTTTGGTATCGTCTAGAATGATCATCCGTTTGCTGCACCTGGCGTTTGTGGATATTGTTCATGCTCAACAACCATAAAATCATCATCCCAATCAAATGCTTCCTTTACCACGTTTTCAGATAAACCTTTATACTTACGGTGCAATGACTTATCTTTTGCAGCAACAAGAATTTCTGCTTCGTCTGGATGCAAACCCTCTAACATCTGAACGAACATGCTCTCACGTTTGTTCTGATGCAATGCTCCATCACCACCTTCAATGAAGTGCCAAAGTTTCCTTGCCTCATATGCAAGGTCTGTATGTTCCGTTCCCTCTGGTGCTTCATTAGCAATAAAAGGAACGTCACCTTCTGGCAAAGACCATTTGATTTTTGGGTCAAATGAAGACTTGATTACCATGCGTAGTGCATCTGAATTGTATTGTTTCAGATATGCAACTTTCTCTTTTTTTGTTTTCAGTTTAGACACCTTAGTTAAAATCTCTGCAAAACTTGGTGTATATGTATCGACTGCCATTAAAATTCTCCTATCGATTCTGTCAGGTTTCTCAACCTTTTTTGTATGAAATAATTTAAAATTTTACTACGATCACCCTCTGGTGCTTCTCTGTACTGTGCTAGAATTTCTTCAGTAAGTTCATCGGGTGTATATGTGAGATCAATCAACTTCCTGTTTCGTTGATAGTTTCTCATGACTTCATCACTTGGTGCAACATCAGAAAATTCATGGTCAACCCATGTTGCTATTTTCTTTTTAGCAAGTGGTTTCTGTCGTAATCCATCAGTAAAAGTATTGTCTGGTGATAACACATTTGGGATGCCGTCACTAGAATCCCCCTTAAAAACGTGCTCTTTCAAATACATTCTGGGGTTTTCTCCATTAACCATCTTCTTAGTTATGGGACTGTACTGCTTAACATTTGGAAATCTCTGTAGTTGTATGAAGTCCTTATCACCAGAAAGAATTAGTATCTCTTCTGCATACTCTGAACAAATAGTAGCAATGATGTCATCTGCTTCAGCACCATACACCTCAAGAAACTTGTAAGGCATGTTGTTCTTGAGTTCTTTCTTAATTGCATTAAGGCACTTGAAAATTGCATCCCAATCATGAGAGGACTCTTTTCTGTCCTTCTTTCTATTTGCTTTGTATTCGGGAAAATAGTCCCTTCTCCAATAGTGCTTGGAATCATAACATAGGACCAATTCACCATACTCAGAAGAAAAACGAGTGCGATACATTCTCAGTGAATTGAGAATCATGTGTCGCACCATATTATCGTCTGGTTTTTTAATTTTTGACATGTGGAGATGCATCATCATACTTGCCAAAGAAATTTGATTCATATCAACTAATATCATTTTTTTGGCACCACCATATGAGCATTAAAACTCATACTCCTTCTTTCACCGTCGCATCCAAAGGGATATACAAAATGTTTTAGGTATGAAGGAAAGACCAAAAACTTACCCACCTCTGGCATAAACTTTAAGTTATCACTCCGAAAATCTGCTGTCTCTCCATAGCAAAATTCAATCATACCCTTTGCTGGGTAATGGTCTTCTAAATCCTCATTGATTTCTTCCATCATATTGTCTGGTAATTTTAGATAAATGACAGCAGAAAAATCACCCGTATGATGATGCCAAGGATTAAAATCCCCTGCATACGAACTTACAATCCAACTTTGGGTCAAATGTATATTGGATATATCTGGTACTGTATCAGGTGCAGCCATCTTTCTCCAATTATTTGCCTTGCCATCATAAACTGCTTCATTAAGATAATCAAGACACCCCTGCTTCATGACATCAGATAGATATTTTTTTTCTTCGTTATCCGATATAGGAATTTGAACTTCCTTATGCACCTTACCTACTAATTTATGTGACCAATCCCACTGATCACTTTTTTTGTCATCAGACAAAACATCGTCACCAACCCGATTTATTATTTCTACAAATCGTTCTGGAACCATAGTTTCCATTATCATTGGGGAAAAGGGTCTATGAAATTTTCGGTCCATCATCATCTTCATCTTCTAATACTGAAGCAAGGAATTCTATATCATCCATGTCAACCTCAGTGTCAATTAAGTCTTCATCTTTTTTATTTATAGTGGTTTTAGTAACTGCTTTCATTATCGTAACCATAGGATGGTCAAGACCCAATTCATCATACAGAGATGCTTTTACTGTCTCAATAATAAATGCCATGTTGCCAATAAACTTTTTACCATTAATATCATAACCGTTTTCACCAATGGTATGTATCATTTGCACCATGACCGTTTCTGTTAGATGATCTGCAAAAGCAATGTTCTCTTGCAATTTTATCAAATCAATGTCTGGTATTTTTACCTTCCGATTTGTTTTAGGCCACGGTCCTTGAATTACTTCTGCCGTTTGCTTTTTTTCTTCATCTGACATTTGTGACCCTTCTTTTTTATATTTATGCTTCAAAAACCAAATTCCTCAAGACGTTTCTTCTCTTCTTTTCGTGCTCTTGCCGCACCAGCAGCCCTTGCCTTTCTTCGTTTCTCACCTCTGGAAACAAAGTGCTCTCTATTTCTTAACTCATTAAAGAGTCCGTCCTCTTGCAATTTCTTTTTAAGAACTCGCATTGCTTGATCAACATTGTTGTTGCGAACATCAACCGTAATACCGTGATCATTATGTTTCATCGTCCAATATCCTTTATGTCTTTTTTGGAAATAACTTGATATGCACCTTTATTGTATGCTGGAGCAATCGTGAAATTGTGTTTGTGTATTTTTCGTTTTGGTGTCACACCTGTTGGTATGACGTTAGATGTGGCGGGAACGATGGGACTCGAACCCACGACCTCCGGCGTGACAGGCCGGCGTTCTAAACCAACTGAACTACGTCCCCGTTTAACTCCCATCTTCTTGAGAAACTTTTCGTGTTGACGTTCTGCCTCTAGGACAGAAGCAGTCTTCTTTTTCCTTTTGCGTTTGCGAGTGTTATTAGTTGTATAATACACAGGCAATAAATGCATACCACTCATGATTATAACTATAGACTATGTGTGAGAATTTGTCAAGACCCTATTAATGAAAATGAGGACCACGCCTAATCATACGACACTCTATGCGACTGTAATCATGGTAATGCCCATGAAAATCAACGTACCTATGTGGTACATAAAGGCACTGCCTTTCGTATTTAGAGTGAAAATGATTCATATGATGGGATGGAACAACATTGCGATGAATGATTGTCCTTGGTCTATCCATACTTTCACCAATTGCTGACCCTGTAATGGCACCAAGCAGAACACCAACACCAGTTGCAACAGTTTTACCAGTACCACTACCAATTTGACTACCTAGAAGTCCACCAGTTGCACCACCAATGACTGCACCTCTTTCTTGATTGGTTGCCATACAACCAGAGAGTGCAATTACACTCACCGCAACCATAAGCAATTTTTTCATTCAATTACCTCTTTTTTAACAGCAGCATTAACTGCATCAATAATTGCTTCAGACACGGGAATCAGTTCCTTCTCACCATCTTTATCAGTCTTAGTCAGAATAAAACCTTCGTGCTCCAACCTTTCTAACATACCAGCAACAATATCTTCAATACTTGACCTTATGGTAAAGTATCTTGCAAAAT
>VTLG01015956.1_pt1 | contig 13459 bp, 20 predicted proteins | sample 4694571 | NCBI WGS metagenome assembly VTLG01 (sample SAMN12604809, study PRJNA352737) | marine metagenome | biome: ENVO:00000447; feature: ENVO:00000209|ENVO:00000569|ENVO:01000036; material: ENVO:00002151; isolation source: viral sequences binned using virsorter ...
CTGAACCTCAGACAGAGGACGGTTATGTCATATCAGAAAACTGGGGGTTCCAAATTAATTTTATGGTACCTCTAAATAGAGATTTGACTAAGCAATGTGAACGCATGGCTGAGAGTCAGATACAAAAAAACAAATTAGACTTCGAGCTAGTTCGTGCATTAAAATGTGCAGAACTACAACAGAAAGGCTTTACCCTGCTACCCGGGTCACGTGTATATCACATATGCTCCGACGTAGTACCTATTCAATCATTATTAAAAAACAATGTTAGCAATCCTTAAACCATTTGTGCTATCAGCACTTAAGTCACCAAAATTCAAGACTTTCGTAGTTGAACTTTTAGAAAAGCTAGTAGCACAGAGTGATAACGACCTAGACGACAAAGCACTAGCAATAGTCAAAAAAGGTTTAGGACTCTAAAATCAAAGGTACAAACATACCTAGACAAAATTACAAGACCCTTACAGGCGATTCTGAGAGGGCATTTTTTAGCAAAATGAAGAAAAAAGCAACTGAAGATCAATTTAACGAGTTGCATAACCTAGTTACTAAAGAGTTTCTTGCCCGTATAAAATCAGGTGAAGCAACCACACAGGACTTGAAAGCAGCTTGTGATTGGCTTAAAGCTAATGACATTAGCGGAGTTGCTTACGACGGAAACCCTTTAGCAAAACTTGCAAAGGTTATGCCAACTGTTGACCCAGAATTAGTACAGGCTAAGCTCTATGGCAAAAACCTCTGAATACTATAAATCCAACCCAAAAGCTAAAGCTACTAGGCTTAAGCAACAAAAGAGATATAACAAAACTAAAAAGGGATTAGCATTACGTGTTAATGCAAATCGCCTTAACAGGGATCTCGGAACATACGGAAATGGTGACGGCAAAGATGCTGCCCATTATAAAGGAAGTACTACTAAAGGTAGACTCCAGTCTCCATCCACAAATAGGAAAAGCAGACTCAAAATACGTAAATGACCCCTCTACTACCTAGTCCAAAACATTACTTACACAACTTAATAACCATGACAAGTTCAGATTCTAAAAGGCTCTGGAGAAGAGCTGTAAAAGAGCACTTCAAATGTACATGTGTTTATTGCGGAGAAACTTATGATTTTAATCAACTTACACTCGATCATGTCAAACCTCGTTCAAAAGGTGGGCAAGATCTTACAAAGAATGTTGTTTGCGCGTGCAGACGATGCAATCAGGATAAAGGTAGTAGCCATTGGCTCGAATGGATGCGAAAGGTATTTGGAATACAACCATTACGAGAATTATTAATTCATCAACACATTAAATAAAATGGCAACCAGACTCGGAAAACGTCCGCATCCAAAAAATTATGCGACGTATGACCCTAAAGGTAAAGCACAGTACAGAAAAGATTTAGCAGAATATCTTAAAAAGAAAGCTGCTATAGAAAAAGAAAAAAATAAACTTTCTACAAAGAAGAATATTGAAAAACAAAAAACTTCTAACAAGAAAGCTAGTACTGCTAAACCTAAAACAACAGCTAAACCTAAAGTAACACCTAAGGCTACAGCAACAAAAGCTAAATCTTTAGCAACTGGAAAAACAACCAGTAAAACAAAAGCTGTTGAAACAGTTAAAACACCTAAAGTAACTACTACTACTAAGAGAAAAGCTGCAACTTCTACTAAGAAAAAAGTTACACCTAAAGCCAAAACTAAACCAACAGTTAAAAAGCCAACAGTTAAACCAGCAGGCAAGGTACCAGCAAAGAAACCTTTAATAAGTAATAAAAATAAATTACGTATTAAAAAAGCTGCTGCAAAAACAGTAGATATTACTAAAAAAGGAGCGAAGGCAGCAGTAGATAATACAAAGAAAGCTGTATCTAAGATAAAAACAGAAGGTAAAAAAATCCTTGATAAAAAATCACCAACTAAGAGACCTACAACACGTTTACAAAAAGTTGCATCTAAAGGTAATAAGGTTCTTAAAACTGGTGGTAAGTACGTAAAAGAAAAAGTATTACCAAAAGCTGGAAGAGACCTAGTTAAACTTGGTAAAGGTATATATAAAGACCCTAAGTCACTATTAAAAGGTGCAAAAGGAGGTGCTATTACATATGCAGCAGATAGACTTGTTGATGCTGGAATGACAAGGATATTTAAACGTAAAGGTGAGACTGTAGCAGAATACGAAAAAAGAAGAGATGCCATGCGTAAAGACATGGGATTGATTCAAACAACTAAAAGAACTGTTAAAGGTATATCTAATATAGTTCGAGGTAAAAAATATACTGATAATAATAAATCTTTAGTACAAAAGAAATTAGAAGAAAAAAGAAAAAGAGAGAATAAAAATCAATCTTCTACTACCAAAAATATTAACAAGCAAAAGAAATCTAATAACACTGGTTTAAGAATTAAAAAGACTGAACGTTCTAGTAAGGTAAATAGAAATAAAGATTACAACGCTAAGACAGCTACTAAAAAACGTAACACTGGTTTATCTGAGTTTAGAGTAAGCCCTACAGCAAATAGAAAGTTACAGTTAGAAGCTCAGAATAAAAAACCAATAACTTATAGTAGACAGTTATCTACTCAAGCTAAAGAACAAGTTAGTGATACTAAAAACAATAAAAATAAAAAAGTTAGAAGATCAGGTCTTCCTGCAAAGTTTATAAAAACAAGAAAAGGTAACTTAGCTAAACGTGGTACTGTAGGTGCACGTAGAGCTGAAAATAGAGAAAGAGCAAGAGAACGCGCTAAAGAAATGGCAAGAAAAAGATTGAGAAAGTAAATGATTGACCAACTGGTAAAACATTCTGTAAAAGGGCAAAGGGCAAAGGCTAAAGCTGTAGCTAAGTCTATAGTTCCTGAACCTGAAATAGTACTAAAACCGAAAGTGAAACCAGTAGAGCAAGCTGTAGAAACGCATGTAAACGGTATGAGGGCTAGAGGCAGTATTGATGTCTCTATGCCTTTATTCGAGTTAACTGCACGGTTAACGAAAGATTTACAAGAACGAGGTGGGTTAGATAACGTTACTCTAGCCTATCCTAAAAGAAAACCCGGTAAACTTGGTGACGCACCACAAACTCTTTATAGAAACTATCAGCAAGAATGGCAGAAAACAGGTTTACCTCAAGAGTCATCTTTGTATGCTGAGTTAGAAGGTGAAAGATTTTTTGGTGATGTTAAAGATAAGAAAACTGGTAGGCTTGCTATACGTAGTGTCTCTGATAAGTTAAATGAGTCAATAAAAGGTACTGACTCTAGAGCTTTGGCTATTGAAGAACAGAGCTTAGATAAAAAACAAATGAAAAAATGGAACTCATATTTAAAACCTCCAAAGGATGGTGAAACATATGAAGCCCATCATTTAAACATGATTAAACTAATTTCACGTATTGTTAATGGTTTAAATCTAGAACAAAGAACAGCAGTTTACAAACATTTAGGCAGACGTTACGGTTTATTTACTGGTAACGACCCAAGAAATAAAGTTAATTTAACTTTTAGCATACATAAAAAGGTTCATAGAAAAATGGAAAAGATTGGTTTACAATACCAAAAGGTTCTGTTTGATGAAAATACACCTCTTAAAACAAGAATGAAGTATCTACAAGAATACGTCAAAAAGATGGATGAGATACAGAAATTTATTTACAGAGAGATGTCTAGAAGACCATCAGTAGCTGCTAAATTAAAAGCTAACTAATTTATACATGAAAGACGTTTTAACGTCCTTACAGGGCGATTTCAAGCTGTTTCTACAAGCACTGTGGGACCAGCTTGACTTGCCTTCACCTACGAGGGCACAATACGCCATTGCAGACTATTTACAAAACGGACCAAAACGTTTACAGATTCAAGCCTTCCGAGGAGTCGGAAAAAGTTGGATTACTGGAGCGTTTGTTTTGTGGACTCTGTTTAATGACGCAGAAAAGAAGATAATGATTATATCAGCTTCTAAGGAAAGAGCTGACAACATGAGTATCTTCCTACAAAAACTTATTATTGAAACACCATGGCTAAGTCACCTACAACCAAAGAGCGACGACGCGAGATGGTCAAGAATTTCCTTCGACGTTCTATGCTCACCTCATCAGGCACCATCAGTCAAAAGTGTTGGTATTACTGGTCAGTTAACGGGAAGCAGAGCCGACCTAATGATTCTGGACGACATAGAAGTACCGGGAAACAGTATGACGGAGTTGATGCGTGAAAAGCTACTTCAACTCTGCACCGAAGCGGAATCAATCCTTACGCCGAAAGACGATAGCCGTATTATGTATCTCGGGACTCCTCAGACTACTTTTACTGTTTATCGTAAGCTGGCAGAGCGGAATTACAGACCATTTGTTTGGCCGGCAAGATTCCCAAAAGATACAACACCGTACGATGGATTAATAGCACCACAATTACAAGAGGATATAGATAATGGAGCTTTACCACTTACTTGCACTGACCCTGATCGTTTTGATGATGACGATCTCGTTGAAAGAGAAGCCTCAATGGGTAGAAGCAACTTTGCACTCCAGTTCATGCTCGATACGTCACTTAGTGACGCAGAGAAGTTTCCTCTTAAGATGGCTGATCTTATTGTTACAAGTGTTAATCCTACTGAAGCACCCGACAATATTATATGGTGCTCAGACCCTAGAAACGTACTCAAAGAACTCCCAACAGTTGGCTTACCGGGAGACTACTTCTATAGTCCCATGCAGCAACAAGGAGAGTGGACTAAATACCAAGAAACCATCTGCTCAGTCGACCCCTCCGGTAGAGGAGCCGACGAAACAGCAGCAGCCTACATATCGCAGAAAAATGGCTTTCTCTATTTACACGAAATGCGTGCCTACAGGGATGGGTACTCCGACAACACCTTGTTGGACATACTAAAAGGTTGTAAAAAATACAACGTAAATACACTCGTTATAGAATCTAACTTCGGTGACGGTATAGTTGCTGAACTGTTTAAAAAACACTTACAACAAACAAAACAACGTATATTAGTAGAGGAAGTTAGAGCAAATGTTAGAAAAGAAGACAGGATTATTGATACTCTCGAGCCTATTCTTAACCAGCACCGTCTGGTTGTTAACAAGTCTGTCATCGAATGGGATTATAACTCCAACAGAGACGCAGCTCCAGAAGAAAGGCTTTTATACATGCTGTTCTATCAAATGAGCCGTATGTGTAGGCAGAAGTTTGCAGTTAAACACGATGATAGGTTAGATTGTCTGGCACAAGGTGTAAAATACTACCTAGATGCCTTTGGTATATCAGCACAGGAACAGATCAATCTAAAGAAAAGAGAAGAATGGAACGATATGTTAGAGCAGTTTATAGACGACCCACAGGCTATGACTAACCATTTAGTGTTAGGATTAGACGTAGAACAGCGCAGAGAGGCGCGTGGAAAGGCTGGAGGTAAAGCTGGATATAACTGGGTTTAGACCGATGGCATCCTATTAGGGAGAGAAGGGTGGACTCTCCCTGCCCAATACACACCACTTATTACTGGATATCCCGTTATGATATCACCTAATACACCTACTACAACTGATAAATTAAAGATAAGTCACTTTAAAGAGTTATATAAGAGTTTAAAGACTCCTTTCCCACCCATTAACTGGTTAATACTAGGAATGTTAATCGGTCTAGAGAATAGATGGATTAATTTAAAAACTCAACAAACTGTTGACATGGCTATCGACGACTACCATTCAAAAATGGACGAGCTGTCAGAGCCAGTGTACAAAGCAGTTATTGAAGAAACAGAAGACGGTGGGTATACTATAGGATACTTCCCAGAAGACGAAGATGAAACTATTTCTTGATACAGCGATCATTGAAGAGATTGACTCCAGACTAGGTTCTGGCGTTATATCTGGGGTGACCACCAACCCTACGCTAATAAAGAAGAGTGGAAAAGAACCTGACGACATATACGCAGATCTTATACAAGATATAGGTGTCAAAGACCTATCAATAGAAGTAAACGGACAGTTTGCTGACCAACTGATAGAGAATGGCATCAAATATGGTAAGCTGTGGCCGATTGAGGCTACTATCAAGCTACCTTGCACACCTGAAGGTATAAAGGCTTGTAAGACGCTTAGCTATATGGGCATACGAACCAACATGACGTTGGTGTTTAGCGTGTCACAGGCGATTCTATGCGCGTTAGCAGGCGCATCCTACGTGTCACCATTTGTTGGACGTTTAGACGACAACGGACATGATGGCATAGGACTGATTCGTGAGATAGCTAAAGTATTCTGTCATAATAGAACAGATACAAAGATACTAGCTGCCAGCATACGTGATGCTGCTACAGTTGGTAAAGCATTTCAAGCCGGAGCACATATTTGCACCATACCGCCAAAAGTCTTTGACGATATGTACAAACATGTGCTCACCGACAAAGGACTATTTCAATTTATTATAGACTCAGGACAGATTAACCCTTAAATTTTGGCAAAAATGTCTCAGGAGTATTATAATATACGACGCCGGCAGGACACCCCCATAGGGGGGTCGTTCTGTTCAGGACGCGCATATCGTGTCCAACCCCGGTCCAGCTCGCTTCGCTCGCTCCAACAACGCAGTGATAGCAAGGGTTCTAGGGCAATGCAGTACTGTCCAGAAGACAGCACGTCGAGGGAGCGAGCCGTAGGCGAGCGATACCAAACAGTCGCGACATGAGACGCGTGAGAGCAGCGATCTGTTGCCATGACAACAACGTAGTTGTTACAGAATGTTAAAATGATTTGCCAAGGTAGTCAGGGCGGTCCTATACTGGGAAGGTAGTTAGAGTTGTTTACGTTATGTTATATATCTCTCCCTTTAGGGTGAGAGAGATAATATAACTTAACTACAACTCTCTACTCATTGTTCAATTACAAATTTCGATTATGTTCATCATTCCAAATCCTCGTACATCAGAAGCTATCGAAGCTATCAAGGTTGACCCTGTCAACGGTACTGTCATCACTCGCTTCAGAGTCAACGGCTATGAGTACAAGTACTCCAACGTCGACAGACTAGCTATCATCAACTTGTTGATGCAGCCTAACATGTCCCTAGGATTCTGGGTTTACAACAACCTTTCCAAGGTTGCAGTGCAAGACCTAGGTTACCTAAGAGGTAACACTGTCGCCACTGGTAAGCTATGCTATAAGCATATCGGTACATCGTACTTCAACGATGCACTTCCTTGCTAAAGCAAGGTTAGCGTCTGGGTCTTTGCCTGAGGTTCAACTCCTCAGGGACGCTGTAACCCTTTAGGGTTAATTGTCCACCTAACTTTCATCTTGTCATGCTAGTCCACATCACCCCAAAATCAAGCAACGCTAAGACTGGCAAGATGCCAGTTACTACTACCGAGGAGAGCTCATGCCCAAGCACTTGTCCACACCTACAGTCAGGAGGTTGCTACGCAAAGTCCGGTCCTGTATCTTGGCACTGGAAAAAAGTAAGCCAAGGACTACGTGGTGGTACTTGGTCTGACTTAACTAACTTCGTTAGTAAGCTAGACAAAGGTCAGCTATGGCGTCACAACCAAGCTGGCGACTGGGGTTACACCAAGCACCAAGGACGCGAGTACATCAGACTTGACTTGCTCAAGTCACTTGTTGATGCTAACAAATCCAGTGGTGCCAAGGGTTATACATACACACACCACGAGCTACACAGCCACAACGTCGAGGCGATCAAGTACGCTAATCGCAACGGTTTCACCGTCAACGCATCATGCGAAACACTCGCACAAGCTGACCAAGCCAGATCGCTTGGTATACCAGCAGTTTGCGTTGTTGACAATTCAGTTGCCACACCAACACATTCACCGGCTGGCACTCGGGTTGTTGTATGCCCAGCACAAACACGTGACACCAACTGCAAGGACTGCGGTTTATGCCAACAGCAAGGACGCTCTTGTATAGTTGCATTCTTAGCTCATGGCTCACGTGCAAAGCGAGTTAACGAGAGTTGTAGCGTTAGCTAAATATAATTAAATATCGCTGAGATCGTAGGCTATCACTACGGTTTCAGCCTTTTCTTTGTTTTTACACTCATCACAATCATATCAAGGACGCCACAATCATGTCACAATCAACCACAATCATGGACGCAAGGACGCAGACGCCCGTTAAATCTAAAGACAAGGACATACCACGATACCCAGAACCAGAGGGAGACCCATCATATTAAGAATTGTTACAAATATCCACATACTTGACAATTACCGACTAGACTACTATTAGTTCAACCAATTTATTATGAGCTTTCAATTCGGACCACCACCCGACCCAGACAAGGACGGCATCATGGAATGCCACCACTACCGTCAAGCAGTCGAAGACTATGACAAGGACGGAGGGTTATTTACTGGCGAGCCAATGCTCAAGCACTGGTTTATTGTCAACGCATGCGACGTCATACTTGGCGAGGACGCATTTTACAAATACTCACCACGTGAACTCTTTGAGAAACTTGAAGAGATCAGCACATCACACGAAGAGTATCAGAATGAGCTAGAATGCAGGGATGCAGCAGATGCTCACGAAACATTTTACCCCAACCTTTGCGACGTATGACCACCTACGAAGTTAGAGAAAGAAAGTTAGTTTATCACTACTACAGAGTAGAAGCTAACTCAAAGAAAGAAGCAGAACTAAAGGCTCAAGACCCTGCAAACTTACCTGAAAGGGTAAATACAGTTGTTATGATGCCAATAATAGACTATGCTGTACAAGTATCACCCGAAGGAGAACTAATCCAATGACTATCGACGTCACACAACAAATCAATTACTCACAGGCAGTACGCAAAGCACGTCCAGAATGGGACGACGACAAAGTGAGAAAGGCAGCCGAGTACCTTGTACTATACATGGACGTAAGGCTCAAGCCATACAAAGTTAACGACAAGCTCAATGAGTTTGACAAAGACGGAGGCTTCTTGTTCTAATGGAATACTCTGACCTTATGAAACAAGCGGAAGAGCACAACAAAAAACTCCACCGTACCAAAGATGTAAACATCGCTGACATTCTCACATGGGAAGACAGGGACGCAATCGCTAAGATTGTAGACAACAGAGTTGCCAAAGAATACGGCGACATGTTTCCTTTTAAATGGCAGTTTAGCTGCTCCGGACATTTTATTTGTTGACATGATTTACAAAATCGACTATTGTATCAAAGGTCAGCCCAAGCGTAAGTCACACATGTACACCAGTGCAAAGACTGACGAAGATGCTGCCTACTATGCCCTTGACTGGGTAGTAACACACAATTACAATCTACTAAACGTATCACGAACATGAAGAAACGTAAGTACTACCCAAACAACTGGCAAGCTATCAAAGATTGCCCACCGGCATACTTTCCTGCTATGCCCTTTGACGAGTTCAGAGACTGGAAAGTCTTTGGCTATCAACTACCTAGCTCACACTTCGGTATTGTACGTGTCGAAAACAAGGACACAGGTAAGATCGAAGAGTTCACATACAAGTCTGAGCATCACACAAAGCAAAGACTAAAAAAAGAGATAGGTAAACACACAGAGATAACCCTAGCTACTGATCTAGGTGTCTATCATCTTATCCCTAATCCACTAAATATTGATTTTAACAATGAACAAGACAACGTTTGAACGTAGGTTACAGCAGTTAAAATTACTTGTTGACAACCACCCACACAAAAAAGAACTTATCGCTCTTATGATAGAGCAGATCAACGACGACCACTAAACTACAATCAAATGCTCACAGACAAACAGATTGAAGATCAGCAGGAGTTCGAGCGTAGACAAATACAAGGAGGCAAGGCTAAGTTACAATCCAACACAACTAAGTTGGAAGAAAAGACTTATGCTTCTGCCACTGTCTATGGCTCATCATGTGTTAGCTCCATACTGCCCGATCTTATTGCATTTATAGATAGTAAAAAAGAAAAGTACAAGACCTGTGCTGGCACTAACATGCAAGTCTTTCACAAGCATATCCTGCCTGTCGACTCAGACTTACAAGCATTACTCACATGTAAGGTCGTATTTGACCATGTGTTTGCTCCTAGATCAACAAAGCATGCTGTAACTAACATTGCAACTGCTGTTGGTGCAGCTATCGAGGCTGAATGTCAAATGAACTACTACGACAAGGAGGCACCAGCGTTATTAGCTACACTAAAGAAGAACTACTGGCATGAAGCACGTGGTACAGAGTACAAACGTAAGTGCATACAGACATTGATGCACAAAACACAGATAAGTCCATGGATACATTGGGATATTACTACCAAAATTAAGGTAGGAACCTTCCTGATGGATTGTTTAATGGAGGTATCTGGTTGGTTTGAGAGAGATCTCATGCGTAAAGGTAGAAAAACAATATCAATACTTATACCCACTGATGAATTAGTTAAACACCATGACGAAATCATGCGAATGGCAGAGCTTTTTAGTCCTCTTGCTAAGCCTATGCACATACCACCTCGCAACTGGCACGCTCTTCAGGACGGTGGTTACTATTTAAACGACTTGACAAGATGCCATAACTTCATACGTAGAAGCGAAGGCACCCTAATACAGGGAGAAATACCCTACGAGTTTATAAACAAAATCCAACAAGTTTCTTACAAGCTAAATCCCTTTATTGTAAAGGTAGCGAAGGAGCTAGAGGAGAGAGGTATAAGCGTAGGAAAGTTTAGACCTGTAATGGAACATATCATTCCTCCAAAGCCTGTAAACATTGAGACAGATGAGACAGCTAGGAGAGAGTGGAAGAAGAAAGCAAGAGTAGCTAGAGAGTTACAGGCAGCAGAAGTACGTAAGTCCTGTAGAACACGTATGACCATGGACGTTGTACGTGAATTTGAACACATACCATTTTGGATTCCATGGAGTTTCGACTATCGTGGAAGAGCATACCCTATACCAAACTTACTTACACCTCAAGACACTGACTTTGGTAAAAGTTTGTTGTTGTTTACAGAAGGTGCTAAGATAACTAAGAAGGGTATGGAATGGATAAAGTTCCAGCTTGCCACAACGTATGGGCTTGACAAAGCAACCATGCAGGAAAGATTGGAATGGGTAGAGAAGGCAGAAAACAGAGAGCTGGTACACCGTGTATGGTCTGACCCGATTGGCAACATAGCTGACTGGGAAAATGCAGACGAACCATGGTTATTTCTCGCTGCATGTGTAGAATGGTACGAGTTACATTACGAGCACAAGTTTCACACACATCTGCCGATAGCTGTAGACGCTACATGTAGTGGTCTGCAAATCTTGGCAGGACTCGCCAAGGACGCATCTACTGCTCGTATGGTTAACGTCATAGGGAGTGAAAAACCCCAAGACGCCTACGCGACAATCGCTGAAAGAAGCATAGATGCTATTCCAGATCGGCTAAAACCCCACTGGGACAGGAAGGTAACCAAGCGTTGTGTGATGACAATACCATACAATGCTAAACCTTTCTCGAATAGATCTTACATCAGAGAAGCCTTTAAAGAAAAAGGTGTAGATGTAGATAAAGAAGAACTAACTCAATGCGTATCTGCTGTACGGAGTGCTATGAATATAGTAGTTCCGGGAGCTATGAGCGTAATGAAATGGATAGAACAAGAAGTAGCTAGAGCTATCAAGGCTGGAGCTGACGAAATACACTGGACAACACCGTCTGGTTTTAACGTCAAGCAAAGGCTTATGAAAAAGGAGACTAAAATCATCAAGACTCAGTTAATGGGTAGATGTATGATACATATCTCCGGAGCTGAGAAAGGCGTTGATTTGAAACATCACAAAAATGCAACAGCTCCTAACCTTATTCACTCGCTTGATGCCAGCTTGTTACACATAGCAGTCATGGACGTAAACTTTCCTATTGCATTGATACATGACAGTGTATTATGTAGAGCTACTGACATGTGTAAACTATCAAGTTTAGTACGTAAAACTTACATGCGTCTGTTCGCAGAGCATGAACCACTAACCGACTTCGCGCTATCAATAGCTGCTGAAGAACAACCACCGATCATTGGCGATCTTAAACCAGAAGCCGTGATTGATTCAACATACTTTTTTTGTTAATGAGAAACATACACGTAACACCCGAGCCTGTAACCTTAGAAGGATTCCAAGCTGTGTTAAAGCCAAGCAAATTTGGCTATTCATTAAAAGCAATAGTTGGAGAGGATTTAATCTCCAAACTAGAGACAGAGCGAGACGATTGCCTTAAATGGGCTGAGTCAAAGCTAAAGAACCCAAAGAGATCTACACTAAAACCAACACCATGGGAAGAAGTATCAGAGGGTAAGTATCTAATTAAGTTCTCTTGGAATGATGAAAAGAGACCACCAGTTGTAGATACTGAAGGTACACCAATAACAAATGCTGACACACCAGTATATTCAGGTAGTAAAGTTAAGCTAGGTTTTACACAAAAACCTTACATTCTCAGGGACGGCGTGACTTATGGCACATCTCTCAAACTATCTGGAGTCCAAGTAGTTAGTATTCAGTCAGAGGTAGGCGTAGACACAGGTGATCTTGATGAACAAGGAGCTGCTGAATTGTTTGGCAGTACAGCAGGCTTTAAAACATCAGAACCAAACGTAACACCTGATACAACACCTAGCTCTGTTGAGTTAGAAGATGACTTTTAGGTCAGGTCTGGAAGAAAAGGTAGCAGACTTATTAGTAACATTGGGCGTCGACTATGAATATGAGGAGACGTCCTACCCTTATACAATTCAACATCAATATACTCCTGACTTTGTACTACCTAACAATGGAGTAATCCTAGAGGTCAAAGGGTATTGGGACCCACCATCTAGGCGTAAAATTAGACAAGTTATCAAGGACAACCCAACAATAGATCTTCGTATGGTATTTCAAGACCCATACAAACGTATATCTAAAAAGTCCAAGACTACATACGCAAAATGGTGTGAGCGTTACAGTATTAAATGGTGCGCTGCACACTGCATACCAGTTGACTGGTTAAAATGACAGCAGAATTTTTAAGACACGAGCCATGCGAGGTGTGTGGCTCCTCTGATGCCAAAGCTATATATGATGACGGCAATACATTTTGTTTTAGTTGTCAAACACTAACACGCGCAGATCACACACATAACATGCCCACCAATGTACAATTCAAAGGTTCAGCCCAAAGGCTGCAAAAACGAAAAATTAGTGAAGAAACCTGCCAACACTACAAAGTCTACAGGGACGGAGAACTTTTACGCTTCCCTTATTACAACAGTAGTAAACAATTACAAGGATTCAAAACAAAAAACAAACTAAAGGACTTTAAGTATGAAGGTACTACTACTGATACTTTGTTTGGTCAGTCTCTTATACCTTCTACTGGTAAACGTATCATGGTCTACGAAGGCGAGCTTGATGCACTATCGGGCTGGGAGGCTTACCCCAACTGGGCGCATGTCTCACTTCCTCACGGAGCTGC
>VTLG01006525.1_pt1 | contig 13458 bp, 23 predicted proteins | sample 4694571 | NCBI WGS metagenome assembly VTLG01 (sample SAMN12604809, study PRJNA352737) | marine metagenome | biome: ENVO:00000447; feature: ENVO:00000209|ENVO:00000569|ENVO:01000036; material: ENVO:00002151; isolation source: viral sequences binned using virsorter ...
CTACCAATTTTTCTTCCGTATGTTCCTTTACCTTTAGGCATATATTCTCCTTAATAAGTTGTTACTGTTAATACTGCTTCACATTTTTGTTGTGGTGTGTTTCCTAATACTTGTCTTAGCGAGTTTGCTCTACCACTTCCAACAGTTGATAATGCTCCACTCATCGCAGATGTATGTAGCAAACTTACTACAAATTCTGCATCTACTAATTCTGGTATAGTAAAATCTATTGCACCACTTTCATAGTTTACACTTCCAACGATTGTAGTATTTCTCCAGATTAAATTACCTCTACCATCATCTCTTAAGAATATGTTTTTAAACGATGTAGAATTAGTTACTGGATCGACATTTGTTTCTCTAGCTAATCTAGCTGCTACAGATGTTGGTGCTGCTGGGATTCTACCAGTTCCTAAAAACTCTGCTGTTCCACTACTACCAGCTCCTAATGTTACTGCTGATGTTGATAATCGTGAGCCACTTCTAAATATCACATCTCCACCTTCTATTGATACTGTAACTTTCTTTTCAAATAGATTACCAGATGTGTAGTATTGAGTATCTAGCGCATCTTGTATCTTTGCGATGATTCCAGTAGAGCCACCAAACTTAGTATTACTTGAATCTACTGTAAATGTTAGATTATCAAATGTATCTCCACCTACTGCTGCATCTACTGTTATATCAAACTCATAAGCAGTAGAAGCTGTTAAACCACTCTCTGTATTTGCAGTTATGTCTGTTAATCCTAATTTTGCATAACCACTCTCATAGAATTGAATTGCTACACTCCCAGCTGTTATTCCACCTTCATTCGCTGCAACACGACCATACCCAGCTAGATTCGTAGCTTTGTATCTACCAAGCGAATCTGTCTGAGCTACACTATATTTGTCAAAATCGTGATAAGCGTTGTAGAATGGTAACCTGATTGCTACATCGTCATTATGAGCAGCTTTATCACTCCCACCAACTTCTCTTATTACATAAAGCTCATTTGCTATAATATTTGTTATTTCCATAATCTCATTATCTAATCTAATCAAATCACCTATCTCGAAATAATCTCCATCGTCTACAGTGAAGTTAGTAACACTATCGGTAATATTACTTCCCTCATCAAGTAAGCAACCACTTGCAACATACATATTTGAATCAGGTGCTGTAGCTGTTACAGCAGTTCCATCAAATTGGTCTAAACTATCAACAATAATTGCTCTAGTTGCTGGAATAGTTATTTCTTCATCAGGTGCTAATAAATAATGAACATACTCTGTATTTGCTTCTGTTGTTTCTGCTGTATATCTAGTATATCCAAATATTGCTAAAGCTGATACATAACCATCATTCTTAACGCTAACTGCATTAATCGCAGCAGTTCCAGCGTGTTTTTCATCATCTCCACTATCATCAGTAGGTGCTAAATCAAGTAATAAGTTATTTACTGTTGCACTATATGTAATTGATGTTGTCTTTTTATCTACTGGCTTCGCATAATCAACTTTTCTTGCTCTCTGACCTTCAAAGCCACCTGATGCTCCGTAAGTTGTTGTTGCGCCTGAATCTGCTCCTACTCCCATAATTTTACTCCTAAGTTAAATGATATTTTACTGTTATACTGATTGAATAGTCTGAATTAACACTATCCGACCTAAAAAATGCTAATACTACTTTCCCTGATGCGACTGCTGCACTATCTACTGTCCAGCTACTTAAATACGCTTGTTCACTTCCAGCGTTAGTAACATCGTTGTTATGTGCTAATAATGTTCCGTTTGTTAATGCAGATGTAGAGCCACTTGTAAAGTCGTAACTAAATAAGTGCATACGACTTGTATCTCCAGTAGCAGCATCTGCACCCTCAATAGATGTAACTGAATCAATGCTTATTGCATCTGGAATATACCACAATAAAGAAACTAAGTCCGATGCTCTTTCTCTAGTAGAATCTGATGTTGTAAAAGATGTATCTGGATCTGTTGAAGTTCCACATCTAGGTATTGTTGTTGCATTAGCATAATTTGCAGAGCCAAATGGTAGTGGGTGATGTGTATTGGCTACAAATACTCCAGATTCTACATTCCCTATTGCAAATGTTGCATATTGTGTATTTACATTATTTCCTGATGCAACTACTAATTGATTTGTAGTATCTACTGCAAGAACATTACTTCCATCAACTGCTCTTACTCTTAGAGCTGTTGTAGTATCATCGTTTTGTGGTCTAACTATTAAGCTATCGTCTGATAAAAAAGCACAAGAAGCAGTGCCTTCTCCATCTTTAATATTTCTTGTTGTTGTATCTACACCATTATTTGAATTATCTACTTGTAGTAAATCCTTATATGTATTTGCTAATGTTTTTCCAGTTAAACTCATTATTCTCCTAAGTTAAATCCCATTTAATCACTACTGTTACATTTGTATCTTGTGGTGCTGATGGGTGAGTTATTTTAAAAGCATATATTTTACCTTTAGTAAGCGTATTTGACGATAAGTTGTTTATGTCAAAAGTATGAGTAGTATCATCTGCTATATCTATTGCTTCTGTTAAAGAGGTAGCTGCACTTGAATTTGGTACTTCTGTTCCATCTGCTGATTCGTGTATTCCGAATATAGTATCACCATTTTGTGCTATCTCAGTTCTCCACATAACCTTATGAACACTACCATTATATGGTGCAACAAAAGCTACAAACTCATTAGATGAAGATGTAGAAGTTTTCTCTATAACATAGCCATTAATAGGAATGAAATTACCAGTTGCACTACCATAATACCCACAATTAATAAATTGATATGTAAACGAATCTACATACTTTTTATTGGCGATATGATCTTCTTGTGTTGGAGATTTTTCTACAAATACTTCATTATCTGCTAACAATAAACCTGTAACATCATCACCTATCTTAACTGGCTTTTTATCAGAAGATAATCTATTGTCTAATCGTAGATTACTACTATCCTGATAAATACGAGCATTACTAGTTGTTCTATTACTACTATAAGCCATTAATCGTCATACCATTTCTTGTCTTTCTTTCTATTAGCTTTACTATCCATCTGTTTAATCTTATTCTTCATAAAAATAAGTTCATCTTTAATCTTATCAATAGCAATGTTATTCTCATTAGGTTCTTCTACATACTTTTTAAGAGGTATAATATCGTTTTTTACGCTAGATAATTTCTTAGTAACCTCTTTGATTACTAATGGTAATAACTTTGATAGAATCTTACTTATTATCACTTCTTAAACCTTTAATCAACCCTCTTACAACTGATCCGAATACATTGTCAATCATATCTATTAGCCACGTTTCTACAACTCCCCAATGCTTCTTTGACCAACTCCATCTTGATAGATTTAATGTGCATATTCTACCTAGTGATTCAAAAGTCTTTTCTACTACTGCACAAATCTTATCATTTGGTATCATTTTTAAAATAGTCAATGCTACGCCACCAGTTCCTACTGTTGCTATAGTTGTTATATTATTTAATAAAAAATCCATTCTTACTCCTTATATCCATTTTTTTTAAACCCACTTATATCAATATTTTCCATAGGTCTTGTCATTGTATAATCTTTAATCTTGCTATTTTGTATTTCTAAATCCTCGCCACCACTAATGTATGGTTCTCCATCTGCATTATGTGATACGTTATAAACCACGATAGAACACTTGAACAAACCAACTCTTACAATGCGACCAGCGTATTTCTTTCCCTCGATCCAAATATAAATTACATCGCCTACGTTGATTGCATTTCCCCAAAATATCTTTACAGATTCTACTAAACCTTCTAGCGTACTCCTGAATAACATCGCTACGAATCCAACTAAGAACAACCACCCATAACTTCCAATTAAGTTCGTTCCAATCTCTTTTAATTGTTCTTCTCCCATTCACTCTACATTTCCATTATCAAAGATTCTAGCTTATCAAAGCGTTCTTCCATTAAAGTTTCTATTCTAGTTACACTATTTTCTAGGTCTTGTATATCTTCCTGATTCTTATTTACTCGTATTTTGTTTTCTTTGGCGTTATTTTCAAAGGTTTCTATCTTATTAGACATAATACCTTGTGTGTAGATAAACGTGCCTAGAATCGTGCATATTGTTAATGCAGTTCCAATTAAGTTCTTATCAATCATCTCTTACCTCAAAATGTGGGAAGTCATCAAAGCGATTATCCATTACTTTAAAGTCCATATCCCAATCTCCACCCCATCTTAACTTGATGCCTTTAGCTCTAGCAATACCAAGAACAAATCCAGCGAACAAGGTTTGTCTTTCTCTATCTTCCCAATCTACTGGATAAGGTGTAACATCAACAGCCCTACTAGGATTGCTATTATGACGACCACGAGGGTATTTAACCTTTGTCTTGCCCTCGTCATAGAGTTTATCTTGTCTTTCTTGGGAACGATGTCCTTCGAGAACTGAGCAATCCACGAATTGAATAACTTCATTGAACACCTCTTGTAGTCTTTCATCACAAGTAGCTAATCTTTCTTTTGATCTCTTACCAAATCTAGGCATTATTTCTTTTGTATATGGAAGATAAAGTCAAGGTCATCGACTGCTTCATAAGTTGCTGCTTCTTTTGCTAATCCAGCAAAGTATACACTTGTAGAATTACCTGATGCTTGTAATAACATTGGAATAGCTACACTAGATTGACCTAATTGAGTTCCACCACCAAATATTTTAACTCCACCCAAATCAACATCTGTATTACCAGCATCTATATTAGGTATTGCACCTAAAATGCCCACAGCTTCTGCATCTGCATCAGATATATCAGGAGCTGAGTTTACTGTTCCAATACTTGTGCTATTTTGCATAAAAACAAGTGAAATATCTTTTTGGACTGCACCTGATTGACTTAAAACCCATACACCTAATAATTTAGAACAGCCACCATTACCTAAAACTGCATTTGGTATCTCAGTAGTAGTAAATAAAACTTCTCCAGCTCCATAAGCATTAGTGTCTATTGTTGGTGTTACTCTAATTACTTCAAAATCACTAATTGTGTTTCCCATTCTAAATCTCCTCTACCTTGTAACCTTTAGCTTCGTATACTTTCACATAATCGCCAAGATTATCTCTTTCAATAACTCGACCATTAGGCTTTGTTATCTTAAATTTACCAGTCTTTTTAACTACTTTCTTTTTAGTTTCTTTCTTTTTAGCATCAGCCATTAGAATACTCCTGTTATTTAATTATTTTACCATTTTTATCAAAACTTACACCACTAAAAAAACCTAGATTATCAGTTCCCTTGCCTTTCTTCCCTCTTGATATTCTATCTCCTACTTCTTGCATATAGTCCATATACTTCATTGGACTACCTTTATAATATGCTTGTTGTCCATTATCTTTATCTTCTGCTAGACATAGATTATTATTGGGATCAAGCTCTACACCAAAATCTTTATTGTTTAGATTTCCGATGTCTTTCTTTTCTTTTGATTTTCTTATAATATTTTCTGACATTGTATTCCCCATAAGGGGAGCATTACACTCCCCTTATAAGTTATCTTCTATTAAGATATTTCTGTGAAGATTTCAACGCCGTGCAAATCAACTAACTCAGTAACAGCCCAATAGCCATTACAAGCAATAACAGTTGAAGCTGCAAGTGCATTTCTATCTGTTTCTATATCAAGAAAACTTCCACCACCCATATCCATAAATCCAGCTCCTAGAGCTGTTTTTGCAAATATAGCTCCTTTTTTCTCTGTTCCATCAGAGCCATCAATAACTTGTGGAGATGTGTAGAAGTTAATACCAGCTAGTGATGTTACAAACCCAGCGTTCATAAACTGTTCTGAAGCACTAGAGCCACCAGCAAATGCACCATTACTACCATTAACAGCTGCAACTTGACCTAATTCGTTAGATAAACCGAATGAGCCATACATTTGTTGTGGGTGTAATACTGCACTATAAGGTCTTGGAGCATCATTAGTTTCTAGTGATGCAACAGCGTCCATAACATCTAACCATCTTAGTCCTTCTGTTGAAGCACCTTTAGATGTTGCAAAAGCATCAAACAAAGCACATACATTAGCATCAAATTCAGCTGCTACTGCATTACCTAGAACTTGACCTGCTTGAACTAATATTGCATCATTACTTCCGTGAACAACTAAGTCAGGAAGTTGTGCTGTGATAGAGTTTCTTAGAACTTCTACAGTATTAGCAACTGATGTCAAATCTGTTACTGCTGTATCTGCTCCCTCTGCACCAGCACCATTATTTGTTACAGAGCCAACTGCAACTTTGCTCCACTCAGGAAAACTCACATTGATAGAGCCTTTAGCTGCTGCACCCATTGTGATTGTTGCTGGAGCAACTGCTGCTTTGTTGAATTGAACAATAGCCGAAGCTGTTGTAATACCTGCTGAAGCACCTACTGCTACATCTGTATCAGATATTCCCATAAGATCGTTACCAGCACAACCATTATGCACCCAACCTTGAATGTTATTTAATAAGTAATTCATTTATTATAACCTACCTTTTCAATTTAATTTTTATTTTAATCCATTTAACGCTTTATCAGCACCTACTGGATCTTTCTGAGCATATTCAGCCCAAGAAGAATAACCACCAAAATCCCCAGTTCCCTTTGTAGAGTTCGCTGGTCTTTGATTTGGAGTGCCTACTGTATTAGTTTGCCCCACCCTACTTGCAAACTTTTCCAACTTAGCGAGTGATAGATCTTCTGCAATAGACTTATCTTCATCATTACTAATTGTTTCCATTAACGATGCTCTCTTGTTGGTCTTATATGTTGTATATTCCTCTGCTACACCTGATAGCTTCTCTATCTTAGCATTAGCTTCATCAAGTAACGTCTTATATTCGCCTTGCTTTTCAAGTTCCTTCTGTCTAGCAGTTTCTTGCTTTGCTTGAAGTTCCTCGTATTTGGCTTTATAAGAATTAGCTTCATCAACTGCTTTATGCTTCTGAGCAACTACTTCATCTAATCTAGCTTTTGGAATACCATTATCATTTGTATCAGCTTTTGTGCTGTCGTTTTTTACGCTGTTGTCATCAGCTATGGGTGTGTTTGTGTTTTCTTCTGACATTTTTATTTCCTCTTTTGTGAGTTAAGTAACAAAATTACTACTAAATCGTTATACATATAATAGTTATAAAAGTCAATATAAAAAAATACTTATTTTTGAATTTTGATAACAACTTTCTTATTCTTTGGAAATTGTTTCTTTATTTCTTTATCAACTCTACTATCTATCATTCTAATTATTCTTCTTGGTAATGGTTGTCTATCGTGTGTTAATAATCTTCCCATATTTTTTAAATGGTTTACTCTTGATCCAAATGCAGCCCACTCAATAGATGCAGAGTTTTTTGTATGATTTGGCTTACAATCATCTCTAAAATCACCAGTTAATACTGGAGATGTCTTTCTAGCAAATGCACTTTCTTGTCTAGGAAAAGAATCTGCTCTCTTTTTTTGACCATAATCTTGAGTATATCCTTTAAACTTTCTACCAAATATATCTTTACCATTCTCAAATATGTGTTTGACATAATCTTTTCTCATCGCACTAGATAAACTTTTAAAGAACTTTTTATCAAGCATCTTTTCTCACATCTTTACTTTCATCAGATGCTTCTACTGGAAGCCATTGGTGTCTGCAATTATATCCACCTCTATTGATAAATGTATCTCCATTCTGGTCATTAGTTGGGAAACTCTCTTTTATTTCTTTTTTAGTCATCGCACCAGCTTCCCAAACTCTCAAACAAAATGGTCTTGTCTTATCGTCTATAGCACCTACATATCTAAACTTTTGATTATCAGGAGATTCGTCAATCATTATTTTACCAACTGATGCACTATAATCATTAAGTCCAGTCGTTACTAATGTTCTCATTTGTGCATTTGATAGCCCAGCTTGTTGTTGTATTGCTTGTAGAATACCTTGTTCTGTAGCTTCACCTAATGCACCTTTAACAATCTCAGTTTTAATAACACCACTCATTTTACCTAGACTATCTGCAAATGATGATGTAGAGAAGTTTGTTAATGCTTGTAGAGTGTTTTCGGTTACCTCTCCAAATAACGTCATATCGGCAAGAATCTGTGTATGTGCAGCAGTATATCCATTAACTATGTTTTGTGCTTTTAATCGCACAATTTGCTCTATATCTAATTGGTCTATAGCTAATAAGAACTCATCAATGGACTTGAATCGCCTATCTTTGGATAATTTAAGCAAATCTCTTACCATCTCTTGTTGTAATACGCCAACTTGATTAGCGATAGTATCTGCTACATTGTCTATATAATTTTGATCAGCCACCTAGCAACTCCGTTACTGTTCTTCTTGATTCCCAGAATCTGCAACTCCAATATCTAGCTTTGGTTTTATCTGTAGGTCTATTAGAATCGCATTTATGTCTTGCTCTAAAACTTCTTCTTCTTTCATCAGAATATCGTTTTATAGTTAGATTCGGATCGCCAAACATTACTTTTTTTACCTTGTCGCCATCTTTAACGTATACCTTGAACTTCTTGCGACCATAACCAGCTTCACCTTTTGTGATTCTACTTGGCTTATCTAATCTTACTTCTTTTCCTTGATACTCAGCCATTATCCTACTGGTCTGGTTAGTGCTTCAAGTAACGAGCCATTAGGAGTGGTTTCTTCGTCATCTTCAGCGAGGTCTTGGCTGCTTCTCTCGAATAGATAGTCCTGTGCTGTTTCCCTATCTGGGAATCTGTCTGGATCTTTTTGTAATAATATATCAGCGACATCGATGATTCCGTGTGAGAGTTCCCAATCCCACTTGGCTCGTCTTTCTTCATCGGATAGTATCTCCTCTTGTTCCTCGTAATCAATCTTTAATAATTCACCAGCGTTTACATTTGCTTCAACGCCTATGATGATTGATTCTAATTCAAATAATTTCTTCTCAACATCTTTCCACCGAATAATATCACTAATGCGCGATTCGGTGAGCTCTTGGTTCCTCAATCGGATTGCTATACCAGATTGAGCCGCCGTGCCTTCTACGAATGAGATATTCAGATGATAGTTCTGTGCAAGTAGTTTATAGCTATGCTCTATGGAGGAAGCTAGAGCCTCTACTGTATTCGGTGGAGATACGATGTTCATTGTTCCATCAATTCCAAGAAAGCTAATTTTATCTTGACCAACTTCGAGAGTATCTTTCTCTACTTGGCTACCATTAACATACATATAGCCAAATGATTGGAACATTGTATTTGCATTGGAGTTTGTTTCTGATACATTAACCTCTAAGTTCGTAGCTAAACAATCCATAACTGGAGATGTATCGATATAGGAATACTCTGGACGACCATTTTTAAAACATTCAATGAAAGGTAACACACCATAAGGATTAATGTGTTCTGGATTCTCTGGATCGTCCAGAATCTTCCCATTATTGTCAAATACAAATGTATGTTCACTATCCCAATAAGCAGTTAGTTCAGGCGTATCGTCCATTACAGATGCTTTAATAGAGAGAGGATATGTAATAGCAGTAGGTCTTAATGGGTCATCGCCGAATTGTGCTTCAAAGTCCATTATAATATCATAATCAAGGACACCATTACGCCAAGTAGGCTTTATCAAGATATGCTCAAGCAGATTCGTCATTCGTTCTGCTCTTTGCAGTTTTAAATCTTTTTCATTAAACATCATAGGAACATTCTCATTAGAGTATTCACGTTTTGGTGGCTTCATATATACCAAACTAATTCTATCTATGATACGCTTTGTAATGTTCACATTTGCTAATGGTATCTTATTTAGAAGATTGTTGCTAAAATATTTTCTAGTATAATCTTCTGTATTTCCATTATAAAAATCCCTAGCCATAAGTCTTTTCTTACGCCATTGATTCTTTGCATTTTGTTGTGCATTTATTTGCGATTCTTTGACTAGCATTTGCCCTATGTTCGGTATCATCTCTGTATTGCTCCTAATGTTGGTTTATGAATAGGATAAAGGTAACTGACTAGGTAGCCCAAAGCATCGCTGCTATGAGTTAATTTTGTGTTACTCTTATCCAGTATTCTGGTATTTGGCTTATTGGTCACTTTCTCTAAATCCTGAATCAACTCTTGACATCTAGGACTGATAATAATGTTTCCCTCCAACATTTTATTTACCGAATTAACTCTATTAACTACTAATGGGTTTTTATTCCCCATTCTAATTTGAAATCCATTCATCTTTAATATATCAAAATCTGAATGAGCAGATGATGTTGCTCGTTGCCTTGAACTAGCATCAGGATATATAATGTATTGTTCATTTGGATATTTTGATTTTATGGTATCAGACATTCTTTGTGTAAGTAAGTCACCCTGACCTTGATGTGAAAGTGTGATTGTGTCGAACACTTTGATTTTTGGTGATGTTGGGTAGATGTTAGCCAATATGCAACAAAAGGGTTGAACATTGAAATCGATTCCGATGTGTATCGGCTGGCTTCGGTCATATTCACATTCTTTGACATTTTTACTCCTATCGAACATATAAGTTGATTCGTTCTGTATGTTTACAAATTGACCATCACGATACGCTTGTAACATTCTTTTATCATAGTTTTCTTCTAATAAATCTACATAAGCATCAGGTAGAAATGGATTGTCTGTAGTTTTTCCGTGAACAAGATGTTTGCTATCATTCATTTGCTCTACGAATTGATGATGAGTATACGAAAAGCCCTCTGGACTTGTAACAATATATATCTCACAATTAGCACTCCCTCTCATACGACCAATAGCTTTTTTATAGGCTATATCACAATTTTTCCACGATTCTACATCAAACTCATCAAAGCCGATAAAGGTCAGTTCAGCCCCAATAATTCTTTGTGGCTTTTGTAACTGATAAATCTTCATTATTCCGTATGGTGTAGTAAACTTATGCTTCTGAATGTTGTATGTATAATTGATACCATTTCTCTCAAATATTTCTTTCATTGGCTCTACAAACAATTCTTCTGCTAATTCGTATGTAGGGTATATAATCCAACCATTAGATATATCTTTATCGTTTCTTTTCTTTATATGATTGATAAATGTCTTATGTAAAAAGGCGTATGTTTTACCTGAACCAAATCCACCTACTAAAGCGTTAATCTGTTTCTTAGATGTGATGAACTCCCATTGATGAGGTAAATAATCTTCTTTGTATAAAGTTAATTTAGATTCCATCAAACTCTATTTCTTCGATTGGTCTAATGTGTTCTATCTCCTGTTTGTCTACTTGTCCTAGCATCTGTTTACCTAACCATATTAACATCGTAGAGTTGCCTGATAAAGCTGTATCTAATTGAGCTTTTCTTAATCTCTTTTTTAGGTTAGCTCTGCCTTTTGTAAGAAATTCGCCATAACGCCTGATTGTATTCTCACTACAACCAAAGAAGTCTGCTATCTCTATATTAGTGCAACCATATCCAGCTAACTTTTCTACTTCTTCAGTATCAATATCATATTTTTTTGGTCTAGCCATACCCTAAACCTAATAATATTTTCATTGTTTTTCTAAGATTTTATTTGTAGGAGATACTTTTACAAACACATAATCCTCTGCTCCCCATACTTTTGAAGCATAGATTGATACTATCTGTGAATCATCTTTGTAGAATATTCCATTAAGAGCATCACATACAAACTTAACTAAATTATCTAAGTCTGCTTTACTAGACTTGTAGAATGGAGCATCTTCTTTTAGTATGAGTACCTTCTTCTTGCTTATATAATGGTTTCTAGGTCGCTTATAGCAAAATGTTATACTTATCTCTATATCTTTGGTAATTGGTTTTGCTGGTGCGAACTGCTTTGCTTGTAATAAAAAATCTTTTTTGTCCTTAGATGATGGATCATATTGAAACCTTCCATTACTACGATGCCTTTGTTGTGGTTTAGGTCTAGTCTTAACTAAGAAGTTAATCAATTTTCTTCATAATGCTTATTAGCTACTTTCTGTAATTCTTCCATAACATCTTTATCGATTATCACGATATTATCATAACTATCATCTTCTTTTTTTATTGATGGAACACCTACGAACTTTCCATTAATACCTTCTATTAACTTAAATCCTTTAACTATCATTCCTTGAATCTTTACATCAAAAAATGCTCTTATCTTACCCCAATCACCTTTGGTCATTCTTTCTATTTCCATTTATTTCCCCTTATTATTTTTTCTAAATGCTTTTTTTAAATCTGTAATTGTTTTTTCAAGAGTATCAAAACTAGGATAATAGCCAAATTTATTTTTATAAATATACTCAGCTAGTGTTCTTACACCAATATTAGCCAATTCTTCAGAATATTCAAATCCAGCACGATATAATAAATTTTGTATTCTTATTGGTATTCCCATTGTATTTAACTTTGTTTTTCTTGTTCTTATAAAATCATATGCTCTTGATTCATCTGTATAAATAGGAATGTCTTTTATTTTTTTTATATATCCAGTCTTACTATCTACTTTTACTCGTTTAAATTCTTTTAATTTTCTATAATATTGTTTCCTACTATCTAAATGCTGTTTATAAAATTCTTTTCTCATAAACATTTGACACCAATCTGTTGCTCTTTGATGCGACACATCGTAATAAAAACACTCTCCCTTTTTCATATCTCTCATTAAATTCATCGCTATATGTTTCGGATAAACTTTTTTAGGATTACCATTCCTTTGTATTATGCTATATAAATCCATATTAACTCCTTACCATAGTTTATATTTATTTTTTTGATTTCTTTTCTTACCATTCTCACTACAACATTTCTTGCAATAAGATTGATACCCTCTTGGTCTTGTATGATATTGTTCTTTTGGTCTAACCTTTTTACATCTATTACAAATTATTCCTCCATCTACAAATCTTTCCTTGTATTTCCTTGTAGATTCTACTGCTCGTTGGCTTTTAAATTTATCTATTCTACCCATAAGATTCAGGTGGACTGGTATTAGCCCACCATTCTCCTTTTCGACTTGGTAAACATCAGCTTACCTAAAGCTAAAGCAACCTTACAAACGGCAAGTAAGTGTGCGTAGTGTACGCTAGAACACCCCTGAAGTTGGTTAGACATTGGGGTATAGGGAATGTAAGGCTGCTCTATATTTTTATGCTTCTGCATTTATATCCTGTATCTCGTTAATATCTCTGCTAGGTAGAATCTTATCTTTACAACATTTTGAATCTTGTCTTAGTTCTTCTTTACGATAGAAAGCACTCTGCTCACACTTACCACAGAATCCTATGTAAAATCTGCCCGTTGTATCTAGCCTATATTCTACTTCTACATCTAATTCTTCAGGAGTATCCATAAATCGTTCCTGAGATAAGAATGTAGTTGGGTGTGGAATAAACTTTGTTTCCGTATGTGAGTTCTTCCAGTAATCACTCCACCTC
>VTLG01010726.1_pt1 | contig 13454 bp, 19 predicted proteins | sample 4694571 | NCBI WGS metagenome assembly VTLG01 (sample SAMN12604809, study PRJNA352737) | marine metagenome | biome: ENVO:00000447; feature: ENVO:00000209|ENVO:00000569|ENVO:01000036; material: ENVO:00002151; isolation source: viral sequences binned using virsorter ...
CGAAACTCCAAAAGTTGAAGCACCTAAAGTTAATGTTGAAGAACAAATCGTTAAAGCGAGAAAAGACGAAACAGCTAGAATTAAAGAAATTACTGCATTAGGAGCAAAACATAATTGTTCCGATGTTGCAAGTAAAGCAGTTAATGATGGTGTTTCTCTTGCTCAATTTAGAGGAATTGTTTTAGACAAACTTGGCGATGCAAAACCTTTGGACAAAAAAGACAACATTGGACTTTCTAATAAAGAATCACAAGACTATTCAATAGTTAGAGCAATTAAAGCTATGACTACTGGAAATTGGTCTGGTGCTGAACTTGAAAGAGAAGCGTCTGATGAAATCTCAAGAAAAACAGGCAAAGCTCCTAGAGGAATCTTTATTCCATCTGATATTAGATGGCAACAAAGAGATTTGATTTCAGGTGCTAGTGCTGATGGTGGTGCTTTAGTAGCAACTAATCTTTTAGCTGGTTCATTTATTGAAGCGTTAAGAGCAAAAATGGTTGTGAAACAAGCAGGTGCTTTAGTTTTGAGTGGTCTAGTTGGTGATGTTGCAATACCAGCACAAAACGCAGTTAATTCAGCGTCTTGGGTTGCGGAAAATGCGGCAGTAACGGAAGTTAATCCAACTTACAGACAAGTAACAATGGCTCCTAAAACATTAGGAACATTTACTGACATATCAAGACACTTAATGCACCAATCAACTCCAGCTATTGAAACTATTGTCAGAAATGACATAATTAGAACTTTAGCTAACGAAGTTGATAAAAAAGCTATTCAAGGTGATGGAACTTCAAACACTCCAACAGGTATTTTAAATACTTCTGGAATTGGTTCTGTTGCTATGGGTACGAATGGCGACCAAGCTACTTGGGCAAAAGTTGTTGAAACTTGGAAAGAAGTTGCTACTGACAATGCAGATGTAGGCGCATTGGCATTCTTAACTTCTCCAACGCAAGTTTCTCGTATGATGGCTATAGCAAAAGTTAGTTCATCTGATTCTGTTATGATTATGAACGATCAAAACAGCATGATGGGTTATAAAGTTTTTGCTACAACAAACTCTCCTGATAATTTAACTAAAGGTACAGCAAGTGGAACTTGTTCTGCTCTTACTTTTGGTAATTTCAATGATTTAATCATTGGTGAATGGGGTAGTTTAGATATATCTGTTGATCCTTACACTAATGCCGCTAAAGGTGGTACTAGAATAATCGGATTATATGATGTAGATGTTGCAGTTAGACACGCAGAAAGTTTTGCGGCTATTAAAGACTTAATTGCATAATTGTAATAATTAGTGCGTTTTATAAGATTAGGCGAGGCGTTGACCTCGCCTTTTCTTTTATGTAAAAAGGGATATTATGAAAATAAAAATAATAAAACAAACATTTGTTAAAGGTGTTTTGGCAGAAGCTGGTGATGTAATAAATGCTGATGAAAACGATGGAAATTTATTAATCGGTATGGGAAAAGCTATTGCTTCAGCAGAAGATGTTAAAAAACCAGAAAACAAGGCAGTTAAAAAAAGAAGCATTTTTTCTCGTAAAAAATAATTAACTAAAGGAGTAATATGTTTATCTTTGGAAGACCTATTTCACATTGGTTTAAAAATCCTAAACAGTTATTCAATAAAGCAGAAGAATATAAATATTATATTTTTGGTGCGATTATTGTAATTGCTATTCTATCAGCTATATTTTAATGAAATTGTCTTTTATCAAGTATGGTAAAAGAAAAATAAAAATTAAATATGAGTTGTTGCATGACTGCTATGGATTATATGATCCTAATCACAACACCTTACAACTTGATAAGAGGTTGAAGTCTTTAAGGTTATTGAATACTTTAATGCACGAGTTGTTTCATATAATTATGAGCAATGAGGATATAAATGTTAATTTGAAAGGAGAAGAACCTATTGCTAAAGCAGTAGGCGATGGTTACGAAAAGATATTCAAGGCCAATCCATCTCTAGTTAAATTATTAACACAATGTTTAAAAAAGTAAAATAAAATGGCAGTAGAAACAGACACAGAACGATCAATATTTTTTGATTCAGACGATTTCGCTTCTTCAGCAACATTTAACGATGTTTCTGCTGGGACTTCATCAACAATTAAAGGAATTTTCGATAAAGAATCTATAGAACAAGCTGTAGGTGAAGCAGGAATAATTGAAGAAGTTCCTATGTTCACTTGTAAAACTTCTGATGTTTCTAGTGCAACTTTTAATGATACATTGGTTATTGATAGCACAACATATTATATTAAAGAATTATTACCTGATGGAACAGGAGTAACTAGAATAACCTTATCAGGATAATATGGCTCATATTAGAAAAACAATTAGAGAAAATGTTAAAACTGCAATAACAAGTTTATCTACTACTGGTTCAAGCGTTTATGAAACAAGATATTTTCCTTTACAAACTGGAAATTTACCTGCTTTAATAGTTTATACTTTAGATGAAACTATTGAAGATTATACTTTAGGAAAAAATACTAGAACTCAACAAAGAGCATTAAATTTAATTATTGAGGCACATTGTAGAGGAACTGCAAATATAGATGATACACTTGATACTATTGCTGAAGAAGTTGAAGAAGCCATGGTATCTGATGTAACTCGTGGTGGAAATGCAAAAGATACAAAATTAGTTTCTACTGAAATTGAATTTGATACTGCAAGTCAAAAAACTGGTTTGATGAGGTTGACCTATTTAATTCATTATAATACGATAGAAAACGCAGTACAAACAGGAGTATAATTTATGGCAACAAATATAATAAAATTAAAATCGCCAAATGGTAATAGTGTTATTGAAACTTCAAAAGATATGGAAGAATATTATTTGAAAATGGGGTACACAAAAGTTAGTGGTACTGATAAAAAACCATCATTTAGCGATAAAGCTAAAATAAAAACAAATAAGGATAAATAACAATGGCAACACATACAGGAAGTTCAGGTGTAATAAAAATCGGAACTAATACTATTGCTGAAGTAAGAAGTTTTACTATCGATACAACAGCAGAATTATTAGAAGATACAGCATTAACTGATACTTCAAAAACTTTCAAAGTTGGAAAAAAAGGTGCAACAGTATCGGTCGAGTGTTTTTGGGACGAAACAGACACTAATGGACAGATAGCTTTAGCTGAAGGTTCTTCTGTAGCAATGGATTTATTTCCTGAAGGGACAGACTCTAGCGATTACTATTATAGTGGTACTTGGTTAGTAACTGCGAATTCGGTTTCTATTCCTACTGATGGCATAATTGAAGCTACTTTTTCAGCAACATTGACAGGTGCATTAAGTAGAAGCACAGTTTAATTTGACATTTAGTTAAAAATCAGTATTCACTTATTTTATGAGTGATATTCTCGATAAAGCTAAAGAACATTTTAAATCTATTGACAGGAAAATAATTGAAGTTCCTGAATGGGGTCAAACTATTTACTCAAAACCATTAACTCTAGCTGACAAAAGAAAACTAACTCGAACTACAAAACCAGATGATGTTACTTTATTTGCTGATGTACTTATTTTAAAAGCAGAAGATAAAACAGGAAACAAAATTTATACTTTAGAAGATAAGCATACTCTTATGCACTCTGTGGATCCTGAAGTAGTAGCCCGCGTTGCTCAACAAATATTAGAAGTTATCCCAATTGAAGATTGGGAAAAAAAAAATCAGAACTGATAAAGAATTAGTCAATATTCTACATCTAGCAAAAGACCTCAACTTGAAACTATCTGACATAATGAGTATGAGTGTAAATGAATTTAATTTATGGTGTGCATTTTACGATAAATTAAATAAAGACATAAAACTTAAAAGATAATGGCAAGAAATAGATTACAATTCGATATTAACGCTAAAGATAAAACTAAACGAGCATTTAGTTCATTAAAGCGTGGACTTAAAGGCGTATCAAAAGCAATATTTAACATGAAAACAGGATTAGCCGCTGTTGCAGGTGTAGCTGGTATTGGTTTATTAATTAGAAGTTCATTACAATCAATAGACAAATTAGGAAAGTTATCAAGACAAGTATTTATTTCAACAGAAGATTTATCAGCATTTAGATTAGCCGCAGAGTTAGGTGGAACATCTTTAGAAGCCTTTGCTAAAGGTGCAAGAACAATGGCGATAGGAATTAATGATTGGTTAGTTAAAGGAACTGGTATCGCTAAAGAAGCCTTTGAACAATTAGGTATTACACAAGACGATTTACGAGCAACAAATAATAATTTAATGGCTCAATTTGAATTAGTTGCTGATGCTTTAAGAAATGTAGAAGGTGGAACAAATAAAACTGCTATTGCTTATAAATTATTTGGTGGAAGAAATATTGAACTCTTAACTGCTATTGAAAGAGGAACTTTAGGCATGGCAGAAATGCGTGCTGAGGCAGAAAGATTTGGTTTAATTTTAGACAGTAAATTAGTTAAATCAGTTGAAGATGCTAACGATTCAATCGCAAGAACGAAATTAGTTTTTATTGGATTAAAAGATCATTTTACTATTGCACTTGCACCAGCTATTGAAAAAGTAGCAACTACTATTAGAAATAAATTATTACAAAGCATTGAAGATGCACATGGTGGAGTTAAAAACTTTTCAAATTTTCTAGTAGATAAATTTTTACTTTCGATGGAATCGTTTATTAAAATGCTTGTTACTGCTATGCCTGAACTTCAAAATTTTAGTATAGCAGTTCAAAATATTGCTATTGCCGCAAAAAATGTTGGCGAGTGGTTAACGATGTTTAATGAAGATGGTTCGTTTAAATGGGTTTATACCTATGATAAAATGTTGCCTTTAGTTGCTAAAGATCTGGAGGCGGTACAAGAGAAATTAAGAGCAATATCAATAGAATTTGAAAATTTAAGAAGAAATACAAAAGATAATGATCTTTGGGATTTTGAAGATAAAAAAATGAAAGCAATTTTAGAGAGTTATAAAATTAAAGCAGATGCAGAAACAAAAGCATTATTTGATGTAGAAAAAATTAGAGATATGATTGCTAATAAGAGAAAAAAGGACGGAGAAATAGCACTAGCACAAGAAGAAGATAGAATTAAAAGAACATTACAAGCTGAAAGAGGATATCAAGCGGCTCGTATTGAAATGAGAGAAAAAGCTAAAGCACATATTGAAAGTAATTTAGAGGGAACATTAACTATTATGTCAGGACATAGTGCAAAAGCATTTAAAATGTTACAGGCATATCATATCTCTAAAGCAATTATGGAAACTCATGCGGCAGTTATGATGGCATTTAAACAATACGATTCACCTTATAATTATTTAGCCGCTGGTTCTGCATTAGCTTTTGGTATGGCACAAGTAGGACAAATACGAGCGCAAAAATTTACAGCTAGAAGACAAGGTGGATTAGTTTCAGAAAATAAACCTTATATGGTTGGTGAAGGAGGACCTGAAACATTTATTCCTAATAGTGCTGGGTATATTGCACCAGGAGTTGGTGGGCAAAATGTAAATGTGAATTTTACTATTAATGCAGTTGATACTACTGGTTTTCAACAACTACTTGCTAACGAAAGGGCTATGATTGTTGGTATGATTAATAGTGCAGTTAATCAACAAGGAAAGAGTAATTTAATTTAATGAGTGGACAATTACCTACATCACCTGTTTTTAATGCTATGAATTTTAAAGATGAAAGTAATACTTTAATTTCAATATCTGATAGTGGTAGAAGATTTGCTAGAAAAATTGATAATCAACGTTGGAAATTTACTTGTAGATATACAAACTTAACAAGAGCAGAATTTGCACCTATACTTGCTTTCATAACTAAACAAAGAGGACAAAAAGAAACATTTACTGTTATTCCTCCAACTATATCAGATGCACAAGGTTCTGAAACTACAACAATATCAGTTAATGGTTCTCATACTGCTGGAGATAATACAATAGCGATTGATGGATTTAACGCTGATAGTGCTGGTTCACTAAAGGCAGGAGATTTTATAAAATTTGCAAGCCATACAAAGGTGTATATGGTAGTTTCTGATGTAACACCGAGTTCCAATGCGGCAACAGTTACAATAGAACCACCTTTAATTGAAGCATTAACAAATGATTCAACTGTTACTTATGATGATGTTCCTTTTACAGTTTATTTAACAGGAAATGTTCAACAATATACTTTAGGTTTTATGGATAAATATAATTATGAATTTGATGTTTGCGAGGCGTTTTAATGAAAGTATCTGAAAGTACATCTGTTGATATGCCAATAAAGAATTTAATCTCCATAATAGGTGCTGTTGCAATAGGAGTATGGGCCTATTTCGGAATTATTGAAAGAATTAATCAATTAGAAACTGATAACCATTTAATTAAAAAAGATTTAGACCAAGCAGTTCAATTTTCAATCAAATGGCCTAGAGGAGAATTAGGTTCCTTGCCAGCAGATTCTGAGCAATTTCTTTTGATAGAAAGTTTGCTGACAGATGTGGAGGATATACAAACAGAAATTAAGGAATCAAGACACAACGCAGTTAATATTATAAGAATACAAAAAGATGTAGAAAAAATATTAAATGATATTGAAAAATTAAAAGATAAAGTGAGGCAAAATGGAAACCATAATTAGTGGAGTAATAGTATTGTGTATGTTTTATCAAGGTGGAATTATTGAGCATACCTATATTCAAGATCAAAAAATGAGTTCATGTTTAAAGTCAAAGAGATTGGTTGAAAGAAGTGTTAATCCTCAAAATGTTCGTATGCAATGTGGTGAGGTTGATGCCATTCTTGAAGAAGATAAAGATGGTAGAATTAGAGTAGTTAAAATAGTTAAAGATAAATACGATTCGTCAGGATATACAAAATAATGAATGATAAAATTATTACTGCACTCTTGGCTATTCTCATCGCTCTCGGAGGTTGGACGCTTTCAAGAACATTCAGTTTATCGCAAGATATGGTTCTTATTAAAGAAAAGGTTTCTAATATTGAAGAAACTATTGAGAAGATTAAACAGAAACCAAAGAAAAAAAAGAAAAAGAAAAAGGCGAGTAATGAGTAATGAAATATTTATTATTAATTATATGTATGTTTTTTTTAATAGGTTGTTTTAGTAATGTTAGACAATCTATAGGTATAAATACTAATCCATTGAGTAAAAATATGGAAGAAAAAACCAAACTCAATTATAAAATTATATTTGGTAAGGTTAGACCAAAGGAAGATGGCGATTAATGTCAAGAGGATTAACAACAGCAGTAAAAAACGCACTAGCAGATACACCTACATTTTGTCATTTAGTTTATTTAGGATTTGCAACACCTGTAAGAAAAACAGATAACTCTTTTGATATAGTAGATGATATAGAGGGTAGTTCTCAAACTTATAATGCTGATGGAACTTTATTAGGAGTTGGTAATGTTCCTGAATCTAATTCTCCAATTAAAAATAGTATTGATATTGTATTTTCAGGTGTGGACCAATCTTTAATTTCAACTGTTTTAAGTAATGATGTTTTAGGTGTTGATATAAAAGTTTATAGAGCAGTAATAAGTGGTACTACTGCTATTGCTGACCCATTTTTATTATTTCATGGTAATTTAGCAGATTTTTCAATAGATGATGACGGTTCATCTGGAGCAACTTTAGGTATTACAGCAACAAATCATTTTGGAAATTTTGAAAAAAAAAATGGAAGAACAAGTGCCGATAATTCTCAACAAAGACATTTTTCAGGAGATAAAGGTTTTGAGTTTTCTGCATTAACAATAAGAGATATTAAATGGGGTAGAGAATAATGCACGAAATTATAATATTCTTACAAACTTTTGATAGATATAAACATTTCACTTATGTAAAATTATGTCTTCATATACGACAATCTTTTATTAAAAATCAATATAAAGTATTTAAAGATGAAGATGGAAAAATATTTGGTTTTGTTAGTTGGGCATGGGTAGATAAAGAAACTAAAGAACAATATTTTCAAACAGGAATAGTAAAAAAATGGAACTGCGGAGATATATTATTACCAGTTAATTGCGTTGCTAAAAAAAATATAAGAGAAATTTCTAAATGGTGCAAAAATAAAGCAATTAAATTAATTGGAGAAAATAAAAAATTAGATTGGTTAAGACTAGATAATAATAATTTAGTAAGAAGAATATATACAATAGAAACAAAAGGTATTTGGTTATAATGGCAGATATAGTAGATACAGCAACAAAAACTGTTAGTAAAGTTTCAAAATTTTTTGGCAAATATTCGAGTTGGTTCACTTGGATTTCCATAGGTATTCAAGTTATAGGTTGGTTAAGGAAACCAGATGAACCAGATATTCCTCACTATGATAATGTTGCTGAACAAATGGCAAAAGGTGTTCTTATTAATAAAGCATCTTCTAATTCAGCTATTCCTATTGTGTATGGTAAGCGTAAAATTGGTGGTAATATAACATTTTTAGAAACTTCTGGTACAGATAACACCTATCTTTATTTAGTAATGGCTTTATGTGAGGGTGGAGTTGAATCTTGCGAACAAATTTATATAGATGATAAATTAGTTACTTGGTCTGGAACATTAACACATGGAACAGAAAGAACAGTTAATAGTTCTGATTCAAATTTTTATAAAGCTGACCCAACAGTAGAAGGTTCAAGTGCTGAATCAACAATTTCTGTTACTTGGTATGATGGTAGGGACGATCAAACATATAATACAACAGTAGGTGCTTTATCATCTTGGACTTCAAACCATAGATTAAGAGGAATAAGTTATCTTGCTTTTAAGTTTAAATGGAATCAAGATGTTTTTGCTGGAATACCATCTGTTCATGCAGTTATTAAAGGTAGAAAAGTTTATGACCCAAATTTAGATGGAACTAATACTGGTGGTTCTGGTTCTCATAGAGAAGATACAGCTTCAACTTGGGCGTGGTCTGATAATCCTGTTCTTTGTACTTTAGACTATATGAGAAATACAAGATTTGGAATGGGAATTGCTAATAGTTATTTTGATGGAGATTATGCTGATTGGCAAACTGCCGCCGATGTTTGCGATACAGATGTAACAGCTTATGGTTCAACAACAATAGACTTATTAGATATGAACGCAGTTGTAGATACAAAAAGAAAATGTATTGAAAATTTAAAAATATTAGTTACAGGGTTTAGAGGTTTTATTAATTATACAAATGGAAAATATAAAATTCTATCTGAAACAACTGGTTCAGCAAGTATTTCATTAACAGAAGATAATATTATTGGAGGACTTAAAGTTACTAGTTTAGACAGAAATACTAGATTTAATCGAGTTATTGTTAGTTTTGTTAATCCAGATAAAAATTACCAATCCGATGAAGTACAATGGCCAGAAATTGACGATAGTGCTTATACTTCAGCAGATCAACACGCAACAATGAAAACTGCTGATGGTGGATTTTTACAAGAGGGCAGATTTGATTTTCCTACTATCACGTCTCCTTATCAAGCTCTTGAGCTAGCAGAGGTAATTTGTAGAAGAAGCCGAAATAATATGAACGTAGGTTTAAGATGCGATGCAACAGGATTAGATTTGATGGTAGGAGATTTAGTAAATATAACCCACTCAACTCCTGCTTTTTCTGCAAAAACATTTAGAGTTCAAGGTATGCAAGTAAATTCTGATTTAACTGTTGAATTACAATTAACAGAATATCAAGCGGCATTTTATACTTGGGCAACAAAGACACAAGCGGCAACCATTCCTGATACTACTTTACCTAATCCTATGTCAGTTATTGCTCCAGCAAGTTTAACATTATCAGATGAATTAATTGAATATTCAGATGGAGTTGTAATAACTAGATTAAATATATTAGTTGGTGCAAGTACAGATAAGTTTAGACAATATTACCAAGTTGAAACTAAAAAAACTTCTGAAAGTAATTATAAAGTTTTAGCACAAGGAATTAGTGCTGTTTTAAATTATCATCAATTAAATGTAGTAGATGGGGTAGAGTATTCAGTTCGTGTAAAAACAATCAACTCAATGGGTGTTTCATCAAGTTATACTTCAGGAACGCATACAGTTGTTGGTGCAACAGATACTCCATCAGATGTAGATGAATTATCTATTTCAATGGTTGGTTCAAATCAAATGCAGTTATCTTGGGAACCAGTTTCAGACCTTGATGTATCTTACTATTCAATTCGGTATCAAGATACAACAAGTAATGCTAGTTGGGCAAGTTCAACAAACTTAACACAAGTAGTTAGAAGAAAATCTAACAATGTAACAATCAATGCTCGTACTGGTGCGTTTCTAATTAAAGCAGTTGATAAATTAGGGAATGAATCAGATAATGAAAAAATTGTTTATACAAATATTTCTGGATTAGAACATTTTAAAACAATAGCAACTTATAATGAAGAAAGTGCTAGTGCTGTAACAGGACAAACTTGGAATGGTACTTTTGATGGAGACTGTGTTAAAGGTTTAAGTTCCGATGAAACTGATATAGCTACACTTGACACAATAACTTTATTCGATTCTACTGTTGGAAATTTTGACTCGGCGTCTGGAAATTTTGATTTAGGTGGAACTGATGCTACTTCTAATCCAACTTACTATCAAGCTAATATAGAATCATCAGGATTATATATTGGTTCAACTGAAATAAGTCTTGATGCAGTTTATGATGCCACTTTTCAATCAACTATTGATATGATTGCAAACGATTTATACGATTTATTCGATAGTGGTCGTGGAGCTTCACTTTTTGATAATGCTCCTGGCCCATTTGATGGAAGTTCTGGTTCTCAATGTGATGCGTATTTACAAATAGGGTCAAGTGAAAGTTCTCTTGGTGCAATTTCTACTTATTCAAATATATCTCAACAAGCTACTGTTAAGGGTAGATATTTTAAATTTAGATTAAAATTAACAAGTGGAGATAATAAAGCTAGACCAGAAGTTTCAAAAATGCAAATGAAATTAGTATTAGAGAAAAGATTAGAAAGTGAAGAAGATGTAGTTAGTGGTTCTGGAGCCAAATCGATAACATACACCAATGCTTTTTATGCAAGTCCAGCAGTTGGTATTGCGGCTCAAAATATGGCCACTGGTGATTATTACGCTATTACTAGCAAAACAAAAACAGGATTTACAATTACCTTTTACAATAGTTCTGCGGCGGCACAAAATAGAACTTTTGATTATGTAGCCAAAGGACACGGTTTAAAGACTTAATGCGTAACTTGAAAGGTATAATTAAATATTGTAAAGATTTAACAAATAGGAAAAATTTATGAGTCAAGTAACAGATGTATCATTAGCCAACCAAGGATTTTCAGCTTTCCGAAGCGAATTAAATAATATTCTGGGTGCAATTAACACATCACATTTAGGCACTTCTGCTCCAGGATCTATTGCGGCTGGAACAATATGGGTAGATACAAGTGGAGGATCAACAGCTTATATTTTAAAATTTTATGATGGTTCAGATCATATTGCTTTAGGAACAATTAACACAACAGCTAATACAGTTGATTGGACAGATAGTTCAGTTACATTCGATATTGTTAATGACACCTCTCCTCAATTAGGCGGAAATTTAGATACCAATTCACATAATATAATAATTGACGATGCACATTATATTTCTGATGAAAATAATAATGAACAAATTATATTTCAAACAACTGCTTCAGCAGTAAATGAATTAGAAATTACAAATGGGGCAACTGGTAATGGTCCAATTTTAGGAGCAAGTGGAGAAACAAATGTTGATCTTTTTATAAAACCAAAAGGTTCAGGAAAAACAGTTATAGGTTCTGCTGGAGCTTCTGCTTATTTAACAACAAGTGGAACATACGATTTAGTTTTAGATACTAATAAAGGAACTAACTCTGGAAATATTACAATAACTGATGGAGCAAATGGAGCAATAGATTTTACAACAAATGGAACAGGAGCAATTAAATTTAATGATTTAGCTTATGTTCCACAACAAGCAATTACATCATCTTCAAATGCTGTGGCTTGGGACGCTCAAGCAAAATCCAATGCGTACCACATCACTACGGAGAACACTACTTTATCTGCACCAAGTAATGCAGTTGAAGGTTCTTTTATTTGTATAGAAATTAATTTTAACGGAAGTCATACTTTTTCGTGGAACGCAATTTTTAATTTCGCTTCTGATACTGCACCGACTACAACAGACACAGATGCGAAAACTGACATTTTTGTTTTCCGTTACAATGGAGCAATTTGGCAGGAGGTTGGTAGAACTTTAAATATACCAGAAAGTTAAAATATGTGGGCATTAGTAGAAGATAACGCAATTACAAAAATAATTAATAATCCAAAAGCTATGGTTATTGGAGATACTCGTCATTCAAGAAATATATTTTCTTTTAGATGGACTAACGAAGAAAGAGAAGCCATTGGGATTTACGAAGTAATTTTTGATAATTCAAATAAAAAAGATGAATCATATTATATAAATACAAATCAATCTTTTAATTATGCAGATGGACAAGTTACAGCAAGTTATGGAAGTGCAACACCAAAATTATTAGAAGATAGAAATGAAGTTAATGAAGCTGGAGAACCTTTATTAGATGATAAAGGAAATCAAGTAGTTACAAAAGGTTTAAAATCTCAAAAAAAAGATATTATTAAAAGTCAAGCTAGTGGATTATTAGAACCTACTGATTGGTATAATCATAAAGCATTAGACGATGCAACTTTTACTATTCCAGCAAACATAACAACTTACCGAGCAAGTGTAAGAACAAGATCAAATGAAATGGAAACTGCTATTGACAATGCAGGTGATGTAGATGCTTTAGCAACTCTTTATGCTTATGTTAATACAGGCACAGAAGAAAATCCTGTCATGGAAAGACCATTAGGCGAATTTCCAACATTGGAGATTTAATGTTACCCACAATAGCAACAGGAAATGTAGCTTCAGCGATAGGTGGTGCTTACGAAGTAGCCAACTCATGTAGGTTTAATGATGCAGATACTGCTTATATGCACAAAACAAATTCTGGAAGTGCTTCAGATGGGCAAAAATTTACTTTTTCAGCATGGTTTAAAAGAGGTAATAATATTGGCACCTCTGATGATCCTACTATATGTGGAACAAATGTCGATACTTCAGGAAATAATTATGGCTATATAGTAAGAATAACAGATGATCAATTAGAATTTTTAAGAGATTATATAGGCGGGTCAGATCAAGCACATAAAAAAGCAAACCATTTATTGCGTGACCCCAGCGCCTGGTACCACGTGGTCGTAGCAGTTGATACAACACAAGGCACAGCGGCGAACAGAAATCGTTGTTATTTGAATGGCACTGAAATCACCAGCTTCGCTACAGATACAAATTATGATCAAAATGATACGACAGCTTTTAATAGAGATAAATTACACCTTATTGGTGCTAAAAAAAACG
>VTLG01001342.1_pt1 | contig 13453 bp, 12 predicted proteins | sample 4694571 | NCBI WGS metagenome assembly VTLG01 (sample SAMN12604809, study PRJNA352737) | marine metagenome | biome: ENVO:00000447; feature: ENVO:00000209|ENVO:00000569|ENVO:01000036; material: ENVO:00002151; isolation source: viral sequences binned using virsorter ...
ACGGTCATCGAAATGACATCATCCTGCAAGTCTTGTGGGCTTACCACAGAACCACGGGTATAGCTGCTAACAGTAATAGTCGGCTCAACGATGATTTTAACAGTATCGCCAAAATTCTCAATTTCACCCGCATAATCGGTGTTAGTAATATCTTCTGCCACCGAAGCTGTGCGGAAAAATTTAAGGACTTTTTGGCTGTAAATGACGGGAGACCAATTACCATTAGGTAGATTGGTATAGCCGCCTGATGCTGCAAAAGCCATGTCAGCCTCCTTATATTGTTGTTATAAGTCCTGAATAACCCGACCTTCTTTATGAGCCTTGTCAATCTCAGCTTCGTATTGCTCAAATTCCCAAGGTTTCATTTTAGCTATGTCGGATGCTCTAAAACTTTGCTCATCTGTATCTGCTGGAGGTGGGGTTCCTTTTGAAGTTCTGGAAACTGCTTCAGCCGCAGATCGCCTAGTTTTAGATTTTTTTCTGACCCCTGTATCGGCCTTGTAGAGATCAATAACCCTAGCTGCCCACCGTGCATCGGTGCGGTTTTTGTATATCCCATCGGATATACTCTCAGGTTGTTCGGCTAACCATTTGGTAAATTTTTCGTCTTCCCTAAGGCTTGGAAAGTCGGGCTGAAGGTTAACTAGTTCCTGTTCAGCGTTTTGTACGATTAGCTCATGTTCCTGCTTCTTGAGGTCTTCGATTTTATTCTCAACAATTCGTACTCTGTCGTCTGCTTGCATGTGCGAGACGGTTTCAACAACTGCATAAACATCTGGGTACTGTTGCTTAAATACTTCAAGTTCCTCTTCAGTCTTTGGAAGTTTGAGTTGAGATTTTCTAGTCTCAGTCTTCAGGCGTTCTTCGTAATTGCCCTTTTCCAATTTCCACTGATCAAGTTTCTTGTCGTAGTGTGTTTTAAGATCATCGTACCGCTTCTTGAAGTTATGCGGTTTGTCTTTACGAGCGAGAAATGTTTCTTCCTCATCAGAAGCAGGGTTATCCTCATCTTCTTGAGTGGCCTCCGAAGCTTCAACCTCTTCGTCGGTGTCAGTCTCTTGAGAATCCTGATCTTCTTCTTCAAGCTCAGAAGCTTGTTCCATAAAATAGCTTGGGTTTCGATATGGAGTAGGTTGAGTTACTCCTCCTTCTACATTGTCGGTATCTGTGTCAGTCATTACGCACCTCCTAGTGGGGCCAAAGTGAGAACTTTGGGTAGCCCTATTTGGTAATTAGCGGTGCCGATATAAATCAGGTGGCCGCTTGTTCTTACGCTGCTATTGGTGATTCACCTCTAGCACGTAATCCTGTGTTATTCCATGCACGTAATTTTTTAAGACCAATGATCTTAACCAATTCGCGTGGAATACGAATCTCTCCATTTTGCACCATGATATCCACACCTTCCTTTTTGGATACTGATGTCTTTGAAACTTTCATGCCCTTCGTATTTGCCTTCGCAATAGCAGAGTGAATTAACTTCCTGAAGAATGGAACGCCCATCAATTCAACAGTCTTTGCGTTAATTACAAAATCTCCTGCTCTGGCAGTACGAGGAACATCATCCTTCATGCTGTTGGGTTTTGCCTTACCTCCAGTAACGGGAAGCTCAAGACCACTTGCAGGAATTTTCTTTTTGGAATCTTTAGTTTTTCCAATCTTACCGCCTTTTTTCATTCCATCTACTACAATTTTCTTCTTTTTAACTTTTCTCCTTTGTCCTGTCTCATGATCTATTTCTCCCCAACGCATTTCTGGTACACGGACAGTTTGTCCTTGCTCCTTAATGACTTTTGCCTTTGATGCTAGATCACCTGCCTTGGCCTTATGTTTAGGAACCACAGGAGCAGCTTTAGGTTTGGGAGGAGGAGGTGCAGTTCTGGAACCATACTTGGCATAATTTTTCCTCTCTTCAGGTGTCCACTTACCTGCCGGTAAATCTGATCTAGGACCAGTCCCTACTTTATACATACCCCCTGAACTTGCTGCATCTTTTGGACTATCCAGCAAATAATAAACAGACGCTCCAGGTTCAACTTCACCATATTTAGGATTATTACCATAATAATTCTTTTTAGGTGCGGGTTTAGGTTTAGGTTTGGGAGCAGCCTTTGGTTCTGCCTTAGGGGCAGCTTTGGCAGCAGTCCCAGTCTTGGCAGAATCTGGGAGAAATACAAAACTTGATCTATGAGGAGGATTTGTACGATCTCCCCGTTCATTTAGCGGACCTTTTTTATGTATTGGGGTAAGCCTTGGTTCTATGTCAAATTGCTGTGTCCCCTCACCAACGTCCCGCATTTCAGTTGTTTGCAACACATAGTAATTATCCAAACTCTCTGATACAACAAGACTTTTGTTTGATCCAAGAGCCTCCTTATGCGAGTTCGCCCACTTTAGAGCTTTACCCAATAAATTCTTTTCCTCTTTCAATTCTTGAGGAGTAAGTTTTATAATCTTATCGGTTAATCCAGAAGCACCTGGAACTTGTCTGAAGCCTTTCTCATAGGTATCCCTTACTTCTAGCTCATCGGGCATTCCATAACTTATTGTTCCTCTTTGACGTTCAACATCTTTACTTAGTTTATGATCATCATATCCACGATCTACAGATAGACTTTCAAAGGAATCAACAGCATCAAAAGCTTTTTGCAAATCCCCAGATTTCATGTATCCTGCTTTTGCATTCACATATAGCCACATCTTTGCAGCTTCAAATTCAGACTCAAAATATGTTCCAGGGTTCTCTCCTTTGTATCCTCTGGGAAGATCGTCATGATTAACAAACCAAGGAGAATCAGCACCCGCTGAATTTACTGCTGTTCCATGTCCAGGTTGCCAACCAAAATCTCCAAGACCACCGCCATTATCAGGTCCAATAACACCCTGATCCCAGACAATATCTCCTGCATCAATAGAACTATTTATTATATCTATGAACCACTTCTCACCCATCTCAGCGTATCTTCCATCGAACTTACTTACGCCTTGAATCTCATGACCTATTTTATTGTCCTCCCCAACTCTAAATTTAGAGTTCCAGGATTGCCTTCCTCCATCCCCCTTCTTTCCAAGAAGCATTGGTATAGCCATTATAAGAGCAGGGATAACCATAGGAGCCATTGCTGTAAAGGTTGTCATTGCTGCACTTGTTCCTACTGCTTGTGCGCCTGCTGCTGCTGGAAGAATTGCTTGCGTTCCTCCTGCTGCAACTGAAACGGCAAGTTCGGTTTCTGCCATTGCTAAAGCTGCTGTAGTAGCAACTGTCTGTGATGATATGGCTGCTGCTGAAGCTCCTGCACCTACAATTGATTGAGCTAGTTGTGCCCCTGCTTGGGCTATCTCTACACTTACAACTCCTGCTCCAGGAACAGATATAGCAGTACCTGCAAGAGCAGTTGTTCCAGCCCCTACAGCATTATGTGCTGCCTCTCCTGTAATTAGTTGTAAGTCAGGGACAACTTTACTTATAGACTCTAGGGCAGCTTCAGCAGCCTTATCAGTTACAGCTTGAAACTGGGTTGCTTCCATTTCAAGTCCAACTTCTGATGCCAACTTCTGGGACTCTAATGCTAATTCCTGTTCAAACGCTCCTGCCAATTCCATAGGAGTTACTTCTGAAGCTAATTCCGTTGCAAGATTTGCCTCTAATTGTGCAAAAGATTCTTGGGCTATAATATCAGCATTTTTCGCTGCAAGTTCAGTTGCTGCCTCTACTGCTAATTCTGTCTCCAATGCTCCAGCAGTAAGTCCTGGTATCTCCCCTTGCATTCCTGCCATTTCTGCACCAAAATCTAACATACCAGGAACAGAACCGGGACTACCAAATTCAGCGGCAAGTATCTTTGCATTCTGTAATGCCTGACCACCTAAACCTTTTGCCGCATCTAATGATCCCGTAAGTTGAGCATTCATTAAGTTTGTTGCGTCTTGTATTTTAGGTGCATTCTTTTGAATAACCTTCATACCCTTCTTTATTAAATTCGGGGCAAGAGAAGGTGCTGATGGAGCATTTTCCATTAAATCTTCAAACCAAGGTTCGGGACTCATGGAGGTTCTACCTCCTTTTAGCATTGCTGCTGAAAGAGCAGCCCCTGCTGTTGCTAAAGCAGTACCTTGAAGTATCGACTCAGAAACAGATTGTGATGCATTTGGAACAGTCTGTGGAGCGGAAGGTGTAGCGGTAGAAAAAGGATTGGTTATTCCTGAGAATGTTCCTGCTTGACCGCCACTTGCTCCAGGACTGAAACTGTCGTAGAAAGAGTATACTTCTTTATCCGTTCCAAAAGACGGAGATTGAGTTTGTCGAAATTTACTATATGCATCGTTTGGTACGATATCAACCATCAGTATCTTTATCTTTCCTTGCGGCCTCTACAGAATCTTTAAGTCCTAGGAGGATTCCCAGTAAAATTGCTCTCCCCTGGAGTCGGCGCATTTCCAACTCCGACTGTTCCACCACCAACGCCTGATGCGTCCATTGGATTTGCTCCTGGAGGTACTCCTCCAGCGCCCCCCATGCCTGGAGGTTGTTGACCAGCGCCCCCAGCTTCGTTGCCTTGTCCCATAGCATTTCCTGCAATCCCCTTTAATATGTCAGCAAAAACAGCAGCCTCATCTGCATTGTTAACCAATTTGTCTGGATCAATATCCTGACTGATTGCCAGTTCCCTGATAAGATTTGGAATCTTGATAAAGGGTGCAAGCATTGGATTGGATACAGTCTGAAGCAGAGTAATCAGTCGTTGCGACCTGACCTCCTTCTGCATAACAGCAGAAGTACCATTAGGTTTAATCTCAAGGTCACCAACTATTTCTTGGTTGGTATCATTGAATTGCATATTCCATTGGAAGAATGCTTCGCCTAAAGGTTTCAATAGATAATCATCTACATTCTTGATGACTGTTTTTACGGAGATACTGGCAGAACTCAATAGCATGGACAATCCAGCAGCAGTTCTTCCTGTTCCTGATACCCCAGTCTGTCCATGCATTATACTGGGTAGTCCGGTTTCTTCATCGGCAAGTTGTCTTGCCTTGTCATACATTTGTATATTCTCACCAGCCGTATTAGGAAACTTAATCCCAACAACAGCCTGACCAGCAGCACCAGATTGACGCCTGAAGATTTTTCCTGGATAGATATCCATTGATTGCCCAGGAACAAGTTGTGCCTCATCGACATCAAATACAAGATTACCTGCTAGTGCTAGATTATCAATAGCCATTCTGACATGCCCATTCATCAGTAATTGGGCATCTTCCATATTCTCAGCAACGCCAACTCCAAAGAACTGATACGGATTTATTTCGTATGGGACTGCTTGATATGGAATACGAGAAGGAGTGAAAGGATTTAGAATAACCCGCAATACTCTGCCACCTGAAATCCAGGCATTTATCATAACACTATCTAGTTCAGAAAAACTTTCAGGCATATCCAGATCAATACGATCAGCAAATTGCTTATCCAGTATTCCCCAATACTCTAAAACCTCATACCTATTCTCATTGAAAGATATATCAGTATCTTCACTTTGAATTATATTCTCAAAGTATCTCTCTTCGTAGTTTGGGCCACCCATGAGGATTTCCTCAATAGCCTCTGGAATAAAGAAAGGACGATTTACTAAATCTCTAAGTTGTTCCCTGTTCATCTTGTGCCGTTGAATTGTATATTCACAATCATTAATGTGAGTGGCACTGGGATCAGGATAGAAATCCCAACAACTTACAGCCTCAATTTTAGGAACCACACGATTATAGGGAGCATATTCTTTATCTCCCATATCATTGATACCCCATTTATGAACTTGTTTTTCGTAATTAAACGGACCTTTGACAATACCCGTACCCAATAGAGAACATTCGAATAGAGCATGACGTAATACATTTACTGCTGTTGTTTCCTCTAATTGATCATGGATGACCTTTTGCATATTCCTTGCAGTCTCTTCCGCAGGGCTGATTTGAGGCTGGCCCATTTTTCCCGGACCTTCTGCAAGATTCGCTTCACCAAGTTCATTTTCTAATCCTCCTAATTGTGGCCCTGCCTCTAATGCTCCTGGAGGAAACTCTCTTCCATCTCCAGCAAAGCCATACGGAGATGCTTCAGGTTCTTCTTGTTGAGAAATTTGTTGTTCTTGTGGAGACTCCAAATGAACAAGGTCACTTACGCCTTCAGGCATAGGTGTTGGTTGAACAGATATAGGGAACCTGTTGTTTGCAAACAGAATATCTACAATCTGACCATATGCAGCCAGAACTTTGGTTTTCGTAATCTTAATGAAAACCTTTGATCTTTCGGAATCCCTGAACTTGGTGGTGGAGTCGTAAACACCTCTATAATTCTTGTAAGCTTTCAACCAACGCTGTTCATCTGAACGACGACCAGTTTCAGCCTCAAAGAACTTATTCTTTACGTAACCAACAAGTCCCGGTAATTCTTCTGGATCAATGTCCTGTGCCTCATCAGAGTCATCAAAATCATTAAAGGACATTAACTACCCTCCAGGGCGTTCACCTCTATACCCAGTCTCGTTAGCCAAGCTGGTAACCTTTGACTGTACATGACCCGAACCAGACTTGCTGGGGGCACTTTGGATGAGCGTATGACGGCCAGGAGCATCAGGAACTTCATTGCCCCACTTCTCCATTTTTGGACGATATAGGCTAGACTCGTTAACCTTGCTCATTTCACCATGTTTTACTTTTCCGGTGATCTCACTCATACCGGGATATTTCATATTCGATGGCATATTTTCTCTCCTTAATAATTCCAAGATGACTTCTTACTGGCGCTTCCTTTTTTGGAAGACTTCTTACGCAACTTATAGTTATTGGCAGATACAGAACCACCATGACGCCTATACTGTTTCTCTTCAAGTTCTTCTTTTGCTTGCCTCGTTAGTTTACCTTCTTTGGTCTTACCTAACTTTTTAGAAATGGTTCCTTCATCAAGACCTTCCTGGTATTCCTTAGAAGACATGCCTGGGAAATCATATGAGATATCAATTCCATGCTTTGCACCCAAAGCTCTTCCTGCTTGTGGACTGTATTTGCCGTGTCTACTTTTAGCAATTTCGATTTTTTCGTCCGCATTTGCCGGGGGTGCTTCTGACCTTAAAGCTTTTGTTCTACCAGACCTCTTATCATCAGTTTGATCAACCGTACTTGTTGCCTTAGTTTTTACTTTGTTTGCAGTTGCAGTTGCACTTGCATCTTTATCTTTATCTTTATCTGCATCTCCTGAACGTAAAAGGGTACCACCCAGATAACCTAACTCAGCAGCAAGACTTCCACGGAGAGCCAACTTACCAGCACCCCTAAGTCTACCTCCAGTTTTACTTACATGAGCAGGAAGTAAGAGAGCCTTTCTTGTAGCCCTTCCTATAGGATTAGCTGTTCCTTCTGCTACATTCCTAAGTCCTATTATGGTCTTTTTCTTTTCTAGCAACCTATTCTTTTTAACAGCTTCCCTATATAACTTTGCTTGGGGACGAGGTAATTTTGCTATAGCAGACTTATCCAGAGTTTTAAATTTACCTGCTTCATTATGCCAAGGTTTAGTAGCTTGGGAAGGAGCAGCAGCAGGTTTAGTAGCTGTTCCAGATTTTTTAAGTTTTTTGTTACGGTTGTTTTTTAATTTTTTTGCTTTATCTACTAACTTACCTAAGTCATCCCCTTTAATCTTGCTACCTTTAGCAGCAGCTTTCCAAGCTTGACTACCAACCTTTACTTGTTTATAAGTCCAATAGCCAGCTTTACCCAGCCTTAATATGATTCCAAACATATCTCTCTCCTAGTAATTATATGATGTTTTTTGAAGGGTTGGATTTTTGGGGCGACTGCGACGGGACGTAGAGGATTTCTTGGTTATCTTGCCACCCTTACGGCGTCCACCTTGTTCTCTTTCCAGTTCTTCCCAATCTCTCTTTTGCTTTTCCGTAACAGAATATTGCCCACGTCTTTCTTGCTTTAGTTTAGGATCAATGACAGGCTTTCCAATACTCCTTGTCCCTCTAGTTCCTTTCACCTTTGCTAAATCTGGATTACGCCAAGCAGGAGCCATTCCAGGAGTAGCGGCAGTAGCTAACTCTCTTCGTTTTTGTTTCTTTACAGCACCAGATATATCTTTCTTCTGTGCAGCAGATAATACTTGTTTAGGTCGTGTCTTAGATGCCTCTGGTGTGACATCAAGCCTGTGCGCTGTACCAAGTCTACCAAATCCTTCTGTTCCTAACTTACCTACAGGTTTAGCCCCGATTGGTGCGCCTGAAACTTTAGCAGTAGGCAAGTTAGAACGCTGACGACTAGTTAGACTTCTGGATTTAGCTTTTTGTGCCGCATCTGTACGTTTCATGAATGCCTGTTTTTCTCCTGTAACATCACCTGGAGGTCGTTTCTTAGTTGCTGACGAGAAAGGCCCCGGTTTATGACCCGTCCAACCTCCAGGGCGTGGATCAAAACCCCCTTGAGAAGGTACTGGTTCACCAGCTTGACTTGGTGGGCGAGGTTTAAGCCCTGGCCTAGGAGGGGCAGGACGAGGAGCAGCAGTTGTTGCTCCCATACCGCTACCCTGCATATCCTCAACTCTTGGTCCTCTACGAGTAATGGCTGTATTTGAAGGAGCCAGACGTTTTTGAGCATCCTTTAACTTAGCGGCAACTTGAGGCTGCATTCTCTTAGAACGCTCTATTGAAGTTTCGGGACGAGGTGTAACTTTTTCTTCTCGCCTCATGAATGCCTCTTTTTCTCCTGTAACAGAACCTGGAGCAGGAGATACTTTTGAAGGACGCCCTCCTATATTTGTACGATTTCTAACAGTCTTCCTAGTTGCTCTCTCACGTTTTGGACCAGCCTCAAAGGGAAGGTCCGTAGCAGTTTTTGGAAGTCCCCTCGTAGTACTCTTTACAATATTCTTCTTTGCCTCTTTCTCTTCAATCTCTTTTAAATTATCAGCTATTAGTTTATCAGCCTTTTGCTTTTTTCTAATCTTCCCCACGTTCCCAACAGCTACTGTAGGACTAGAAGCCCCAGGCTTTTTAGCAGGAGCCTCTGGTACAAAAGATGTGCGAGTTTTAACAGATGTAGGAGCCTTAGGTTTAGGACCATAGGGTGCCGCTCCAATACCCTCTTTCTTGCGGCTCTGTTCTAATTCAGCCTTATCAGCCTTTTCCTTTTTAGCAGTATCCCTTTCTGCTTGCCTTTGTTTTGCCCTTTCCATTGAAGCTACCTGATCTCGAAATACTCCTTGAGATTCTCCACCCCATATACTTCTTGGAACACCCGCAGCTTTAAAGACTGCCTTTTGTTCTTTATTAAGTCCCTGTCCTCTACCTAAAGCAACTATACCAGCCTCTAAAGCTAGAGCAGCTCCTGTAGTTCTCACTGCATACTTTGCAAATTTACCAAGATTACCGCCAAGCCTTTTGATTATATCGCCATACGTAGGTTGACCCGCCTTCCCCGATCCTGGGGATTTAAATTTTTGATCAAACGGCGATCCCTTGCTTTTTAAATCCTGCATTTTTTTACGAACATTAGCGTGTTTAGAAAAGGCACCTGTATTTGGTACTTGTCCAAAACCTTCTGGAATAGCTGCTCCTACTTTTATAATTTTATAAGTACCCTTAGTGCCGTGTTGGTATAATTTCCATTTAGATTTAGGAAGGGCACCTTTTGGATCGTAGGGAGATTGAAGAGAAGTGTCAGCCATTTTTTAAGTTCCTTTAATATCCGAATGTTTCGTTTCCAGGGACAAATATTTGACGAATATTTCGGCTCATATCTGAATAATAAGAAGGCCCTACAGGGCGGCTCATGCAGCCATACCGTAATGCATCATAGGCATGGTCTTCTGCTTTGGTATCCACATCTTCTGGATTTCGATCATCCAGAGGTAATGCTGGAAGGGTTCTTATAAGGTTTCTACAGGAGGAGAATATTTTCATGTTTGGAGAGAGGGTTTCTGAATTTACAGATAATCTCTTATGAAGTTCCAGCTTACCGCTGATACGGCTTTTAGGAGAACGATCAGATGGTCGCCATCTGCATCCTTCCCGTATCATTGCTTCTGCTATTGAAGGACCGATATCTCCCCGTTTAGCCCACGTTGAGGAATCAAGTACTCCGTAGGAAATGTATTCTCCTTCTTCCATTGTAAGAACCGTCTGAGCAAATTCGTCAGCAGTTAATCGTTTTACATACAACTCTCTATATACCCAGAGAGTGTCATCATAATCTACAGCAATCCATAACACACATGCAGGAGAAGAATAGCCCCAATCGCAAGTTCTAAACCTAACCCAGGTGCTTGGTATTTCAAAAGGAGCAACGACATGAACATCTTTGTTAAACTCTGGAAATGCTGCTGAATCAAAAGCATTCCAATCTCCCTCTAAGAACTGCCTACGCTGTATTTCTGGTAGTGATGCCAGCATGATAAGATAATCATCCGTTTGCATCAGGTATGGATTATCTTGTAGCTTGGCAGGAATGAAACGCCTGGAGATACTCTTCGTACCTACGGGAGTTTCAATAGTTACTTCAAATGGCTCTCCTGGGTCTTCAGGATCAACAAACATTTCCTTGACCCAATGTGATCCAATATTACCGGGATTTCCTGTTGCCCGTAGGTATACGGGTATTTCTGGATCAACTGACCGGAGAGATGAACGGAGGAAATTGTAGACTTCGGGGGATGGGTACTGGGGTAATTCATCAATCCCGATCCATGTATATGATTGCCCTTGATATCGTAACGCATCCCCCAAAGACTCCGCATAACCAAACTCAACTCTTGCTCCAGAAGGAAACCTCCATTCCTTCTCTTGCTCTCTCCACTTGGCACCAGGAAATGCCTTTGAGTATAACTTCAGGGAATGATTGATCATGTCCCGTAACTCTGGCATTGTCCTACGAATAAGCAGTGCCCTGTGCATCGACTTGTGGCAGTACCTTAAAGGATCAACAAGCATGGCATAAGACTTACCGCCACCCCTAGCACCTCCGTAGAATACTTCTCTTTCGCTTGCTGCAAGAAAGTCCGTTTGAGGACCATCATTGGGAACAAATATTACATTCTTATCTTGTATATATTCCTGAACGCTTGGAGGTAAATTGTTTATATCGTCAGGAGTTACAATATTGGATTCGTTGTTATCGAATTTTTTTATGTTATCCTTCGCGCCATTATAGGATTGTCTAGCTGATTCAAGTTTAGTTCTTGCCTTTTCAACATTATCTTTTTTGGATTTAAGGTTTCTTCTTACTGATCTCTTGGCTTTTGTCTCTATGCTTAAAGCTGGACTTTTACCTTTGGAACTCTTTCGTGGCCTTCCCTTAGATTTGGACTTGGGTTTGGGAGGAGCTACCACGCCCGATTCAGAACTTTCCTCAATCCCATCGTCGTTATCGGTCTTCCTGTTGTCTTGTGCAGCCACTCTGATACTTCCTTATATGAACAGTTCTCTATGTATTCCTTGGCCTTATCAATAGCATCCAATTCTTCTGGAATCCCTATGATGTAATCTGGATCATCCAGACTTACTTTATAGCCATAGGGGATTGTTCTTGCTTTGCGCTTTCTTAGTTCCATAGTTAAGTTGGTTTCGGGTTCCATACGGGTATGCGTTCTTTCGGGGGTTTTCCTAGTGGACCTGTCCAAGGTTGTCCAGCTAACTTTGTATGTTTAGATTTCTTCTTTTTTCCAACTTCACGTCCTCCACGATATTCGTTATCGGCAGGACGGACATCTCCCCCTCTTGCATAATTTTTCACAACAGTATCTCCTCTAAACTTTCGCAGGGAGGATAAATAATCCCCCTAATGATTGCATGTTGATATCGACTTTCTCTTTCTTAACCACGCCTACACGGTTAAGGATTTCCTTCGCAGCATCCATCCTGGTATTGATACCTGGAGTAGACCCATCAGCTTCCAAACCATTGATAAGCTGGAAGGCAGCTTGTGGGGAATGCAATGCAAGGACATTCTCTGCCTGATCAATGATCTCATTCTTCAGGGAAGAGATAACAGTAGGGAAAGAAGAGGGAGCGTAACCCGCGAGTTCTCCAGCGATTCGAGGATTGCCTTGGGCATCTCCAAAAAGAGCATCTAGGAAGGCGGATTGACGCTCAGTTAGCTCCCTCTTCTTACTCTGTGTCTGGGGTAGTAAACTCATTATAACCTGAATTGCCTTAGGTATTCATAGATTGCAGGTGGGTACAGATAAGGACCACCATTCATTTTCTTCTTGTAACCGAAATCATCCTGGGGCTGTGGTTGTACCCTCTGGCAATCACAACCTTCTGTGGAGCAACGTCCTTCCTCACAGTTGCAATCGTCTGGGCAATTCTCACATTCGCAATTCTTGCATGTCATTTGTATATTCCCCTACTTTTTTCTGGTTCTTCTCTTTTTATTGTCTGATCTATTTCTGTATACAGAAGTTACAACGAGATTTGAATAGGACTTGTTACGAGGATTATGGTCCTTATGATGGACATCCCCCTTTAATCCTTTTTCTCCTACCTTCTTTCTCCTACCCAATTTCTTTTTCTGAACTTTGAATCGAGACAAGTCTCTGGCAACCCGTCTTTCTCTCTGTTCTTTTGTCCCGTGGTAATCGCGATATTCCTTCTTATAGTTCCGCTTACGGCCCTTCTTAGCAGTAGCCATTAGTTTTACGCCCTAGGAACAGGTGATCTACAAATATTTGAATAGGACTTTACAGCATCCCCTTTTCTCATCTTAATCTTACCGCCTTTTCGGCCCAACACGGGAGGAGGTTTCTGGGCCATTCCTGGTTTTCCTGGAACGGGGGGAGCTTTGGCCTGTGCTACTGCAACATCCATTTGCTTTTTCTTAAGGGCATTATCTTTTAGCCTTCTATCCTTATCAGTATTTGGATTAACTTTTGCTTGTGGGGCTGTGCCTGTACCGCCACTACCAGCCCCTTGAGCTAGGGGAGGAAGAAGACCTCCTGCGAGGTAGCCTTTTACATTACCGCCTTTTCTTTTTTTCTTAATTTTTGTTATCTTGGGTCTACCCTCAAGGGAAGCTGCTATATCCCCATCTGTGAAATGGGGTGGAAATAATTTCCGTACTGAGTCAGGGTAAATACTGTCCCTTGGCTTTAGGGGTTTTTGTCTAGGTCTGGGAGGAGTTTTAACTTGTGTCATTATGTCCTAGCTTTCTGTCTGCGTTTCTTTTGATCTACCATTGCTTTTACAGTTTTATATCCTGCACTACCCGTCCCTTCTGCATTCTGTATCGCAGCAAGAGCAGACATCAAATTCTTTAGAGGTAAGCCTCTCAATTGCTTGATACTGTAATAGGGCATATGCGGAAGCATACTGGCAGATTTTGGGGGATTAGAATATTGTTTCATTTAAGTTCCACACATGCCTTCGCATTCATTCACAAAAAAGTTAAGCTGACCATTAGATACTTT
>VTLG01017011.1_pt1 | contig 13453 bp, 16 predicted proteins | sample 4694571 | NCBI WGS metagenome assembly VTLG01 (sample SAMN12604809, study PRJNA352737) | marine metagenome | biome: ENVO:00000447; feature: ENVO:00000209|ENVO:00000569|ENVO:01000036; material: ENVO:00002151; isolation source: viral sequences binned using virsorter ...
AGAGTCATTGAGAGAAATCATCAAAGAAGTACTTGCTGAAACTGATGCTCATCCTCAAATATTAAAGAAAAATAAAGAAGTTGCCCATAACTGAGCGACTCATATGGAGTGGAAGTCTTCCACCGATAAAGAAAAGTATGGTGATGTTGTAGGTGAAGTGATTCATCACACATTATTTGAAGATGGAACTATATCGAAGTATGATGTAAAGTTCGGAAACAAAACAATTAAAAACATTCCAACTTCTATGTTAGAGGTTGTTGAAGCACAAGAACATATGCATTCAGCTACTGAAAAAGAAGAGGATGAGGAGAAAGATGATGAGTAAATGTAAGTGTTGTGAAAATTGTCAATGTGAATGTGATTGCTGTGGAGATAAGTAGTGATTAAGTTAAAAGACTTATTGTTTGAACAAGAAGAAGAAAAGAAAATACATTCTCTTGTATCTAATTGGGAAAACGAAATGGCACAGAAGTATGCTTCTATCTTGATTGATAAGTATGGTGAACCTAAAGTTAAAGGTGAGAAGATGTTGTTATGGGAAGATGTTACTTTAATAGATGAAGAAAAATACGAATACAAAGTAAAAAAGATTGATAAATTGTATGTATTAGACGAACACATTGAACATTCATTTCCAGCAGACCATATTGATTATGTTTATTCTACTTTAAAAATACCACAAATACAAGCTAAAGATGGTAAATCAACAATCGACCCTGATTTAGTTGGTAAATTTGCTGGTGTAACAGGTTCAATTATCGTAGATGGTTTAAAAGGTGAAGTCACTGCTCGTTGTGGTGATACAGTTGCTAACGATGTAACTCTTAATTTTGTTCTTGATGCAATTAATGGTAAAGTTGAAGCAACAAAAGAAGAGTATGGAAAAAGAATACTTGCTTTAAAAGAAAGTCTTGGTGAAAATTTAAGTCAATGGTTTAAAAAAGGTGGAGCTGGTGGAACTACTGCTGGTGGTTGGGATAGATATGGTTCAGATGGTCAGAAGTTAGGTAAATGTGGGGGTGGTAAAAAAGGTGATGCTTATGCAGCTTGTCTATCTGCAGAAAAAGCAAAGAAATTAGGACCAAAAGGAAGAGCTACATTTGTTAGAAAAAAAAGAGCTGCACAGAAAAAAGCAGGTGATGCTAAAAAAGGTGGTGAAAAAAGTAAAGGACAAAAAACCACAAAGGTGAAAACAGGTGCCTAAGAAGTCTAATCCAAGAGTACCAAGAAAAAAAGGACAACCAGCAGGTTCAAAGAAACATTCGGACTTATATACGGATGAGAACCCAAAGGGAACTATAAAAGGATTAAAGTTTGCAACGGTAAAAGATGCAAAAGCTAGTGTGAGTAAAATAAATGGTAGTGGTAAAACACACGCTCACAAAATACAAGCAGCAGTTGCTATGGAACAAAGAGCAAAAGAAATGGGTAAAACATCTCAAGCTGGTGTGTATAGAGCATATATAAATAAAATGAAAAAGATTACTAAAAAGAAAAACGAAAATGTAAAAGTAAATCACGATGGTAAAGCTGCTCCATATGGTTCAGGTTATGAAAAAGTAGAAGAAGATAAATGGAGTCAAAAATATAAAAAATCAATTGATTGTAGTAATCCAAAAGGATTTAGCCAAAAAGCACATTGTGCTGGTAAAAAGAAAACAAAATCGGAGAGTTCAATGGACATATCTAAAGAAAAATTAACAGAAATGATTCTTGAAGAATATTGTGAAGTATTATCAGAAAAAAAAGATGCTTGTTATCACAAAGTAAAAGCAAGATACGATGTATGGCCATCAGCTTATGCTAGTGGTGCTTTGGTTAAATGTAGAAAAGTAGGTGCTAAAAATTGGGGTAATAAATCTAAAAAAGAATCCGTTGAAGAAGCAAGAGGAACTTGTTGGGTTGGATACCAACAAAAAGGTATGAAGAAAAAAGGTGACAAAATGGTGCCTAATTGTGTAAAAGAAATTTACTATGAAGAAAATGGTAAAGGATATGGATATACATTTGAGTTTAATGGTGAGGATTTACAAGAAGCAGAATATCAAGGTAGAAAAGTTAAATTAAATAAAATCATGCAAGGTGATAAGAAAAAGTTTAAAGTTTATGTAAAGAATGATAAAGGTAATACAGTAGTGGTTCATTTTGGACAAGGTGGAGACGCTAAAGGTGGAACGATGAGAATTAGAAAATCAAATCCAAAAGCAAGAAAGTCTTTTAGAGCACGACATAATTGTGATAATCCAGGACCAAAATATAAAGCTAGATATTGGGCGTGTCGAACATGGTAAAATTAAAAGACTTATTATCAGAGAAGTGTCAAAAAGGATATAAGACACATCCAACTCGTAAAACAAAAAAAATGTTTGGTAAACAATATCGTAATTGTGTTAAAGCGGAAGAAAAAATTACAGAGGGAAAAGCCGATAGAGCTTTTACCAAAATAATTGGTTTATTGAGAAAAGAATCAAGAAAACTTAATGATGACGATTCATATGAATTAAGCACTAAATTAAAAGCTTGGTTTAATAAAAATGTTATGTAAAAAAAGCTTGTTTTATTGCTAAAAATGTCGTATATTATATAGAGGAATATTGTGAATAGACTTGTAGAAGAAATAATTAAACCAATTTTAGAAGCCAATGGAATAAAAAAAGTCATTGGTATATATGGTGGTAGATTCCAACCATTCGGGCCTCATCATTTAAAAACATATAAATGGTTACAATCCAAAGTTGATGAAGCATACATCACAACATCCAATATAAAGAAACCCCCAAGACACCCAATGAATTTTAAAGAAAAAGTTAGACATATGACTAAAATGGGTGTTAAGTCAAAATACATTATTGAAGAAAAATCACCTTATGTTGCAAAGAATCTAGCAAAAAAATATGACAAAGATACAACAGCTTTTGTTTATGTATTTGGTGCTAAAGATGCTGGTAGATTGGGTGGTAAATATTTCCAAGATTATAAGAAAAGTAAAGGTAACATAAATGGTTACGAAGAAAACGGATATTACTTAGTTGCACCACATGTTTCAATATCAGTTGGTGGTAAGGAAGTGAGTGGAACAACAATGAGAGAGTTACTTGGTTCAGATAAGTTTGATGATAAGCAAAGAGCTAAGTTATTCAAGAAGATGTTTGGGTATTATGACAAAGGTGTTTTTACTATGATGTCAAACAAATTTAAAAAATTATTTGAAATGAATGAATCATTACCAAACAAAGTTACAGATAAATTTAAAAAATTAAAAAGTAAACCAGAATCTGAGACTGGTAAAGATTTTGAAAAACACCACACATATCATAGTGGTCCACATATGAAAGGTAAATCTGCGGAAGATGATACATATGATTGGGATGATGAAAAGGATGATAATGAAGGTGGTTTACAAAAAGATAAAGATACATCAAAAAGAGGTTGGGAACCTGTTGAAGAAGATAATGTTGTTACTTGGGATAATACAAAACCAAAACCTAAAAATCCAAAACACTTTGATAAAAAAGACAGAGATTTGTTACACGATATGTCTTTAGAGAAAGCAATAAAAAAATTAAAAATACCACAAAAGTTAATGAAAGGTAATAAACAGAAATTAATAAATTACTTGACAACAAATCCACAAGTGGTTACTCAATTATTAAGGTTAGCTACTGAAGACATAAATGAAGATTGGTTTAAAAAAGGTAGTAAAAAGGATAGAGCATTAAAATTACAAATAAGTAAATTATATTCTAAAGCCTTTAAGATGGTATCAAACTCAAAAGAACAATTAAAGGTAAGAAAAGAAATAGAAAAATTAAGAAATCAATTAAGTGAAGACATTAAATTACCAATCAATATAGGTGATACGGTTAGAATGGGTAAATTTAAAAACAAAAAGGTTGTTATTAAAACAATGGATTGGAATGAAAAAGGTGATTTACTTATCAATGGAAGACCTGCTCTTAAATTTAGAATTGAAAAATCAAAAGAAATAGATGAGTTTTTAATTCATACTGATATGAGTAAATTATTAGAAGTTTCAAACACCACAAACGCTGGAGGTATTCAAGGTGTGGATTCAGGTCCAAGTCTAATGTTTAAAAACTCAGACCATTATAAAGGTAGGGGTAATGAAGAAGCTGAAAAACTTGGATGGACTGTAATTAATTATATATTAAAAAACGATTCAGATGACTTGCCACCAAGTGAATATGAAATGTTAGATGGATGGCCATTAGGTCCTCACAATTCTGTAACTTATTTACCAGCCGGAATAGGAACAGGAGTTACACCAAACAACCAAGAAAATTTAACTGGTAGAAAAGGATATGATAAATGGTTTAGAGCGATGAAAACAAAAGCTCAAGAGGTTGGTTATGAATTAATAAAGTTCAGTAAAAAAGATAAAGATATTAGAAAACAAATTGCTAAAGATACTGTGGATACGATTAAACAACAAGAAAAAGAAGAAATTGAAGAAAATGTATTTACAAAAGATTGGTGGAAAAAAGAATTATTGAATGAAGGTGGAGCTTACGGACATATGGCTCATCCTTTTGATGACAAGGATTTAACCTTTGGTGATTTAAAAAAAATTATTGAAGATGGTTTAGGTGGAACATTAAGTCGTGAAGATGGAGTTACAGAAAAACTTGATGGACAAAACATTATGATAAGTTGGAAAGATGGAAAACTTATAGCAGCTAGAAACAAAGGACATATCAAGAATGGTGGTAAAACAGCATTAGATACTAAAGGTATTATAAGTAAATTCAAAGGTAGAGGTGATATAAAAGATGCTTTTGTATTTGCTATGAAAGATTTAGGAAAAGCAATTAAGTCTTTATCAGACAAACAAAAAGAAAAGATATTCAACAATGGATATAATTTTATGAATTTAGAAGTAATGTGGCCTAAGTCAGAAAATGTAGTTAATTATGATAAAGCTGAATTGGTATTTCACGGAGCATTAATTTACGATGATAATGGAAAGGTAAAAGGTGAAGTAAAGGGTAGTGGTAGAATATTGGCTGGTATGATTAAACAAAGAAATCAAAACATACAAAAGAAATACAAGATAGGAAAACCTGTATTTTTAGATGTTCCAAAACATCAAGATTTTGGAAATATGAAAAGTAAATTTATTGGTAAATTGAATAAATTAAAAAACCAATATGCACTAAAAGATAATGATACATTAGCTCTTTATCATCAATCATATTGGGAAGAATATATTTATAATGCAGCACAACAATTTAACTATGATATTACAGATGATATTTTAGAAAATCTAACTAAACGATGGGCCTTCTTTGATAAGTCATATAAGATACCAACTATAAAAAAAGATTTAAAAGATGAATCTAAATTTTTAGAATGGGTATTGAAGACTGATAAAGAAAATCATACAAAAATGGTAAAAGAAAATATGAAACCATTTGAAGAATTGTTCTTTGGAGTTGGTGCAGAAATATTAAAGAATGTAAAAGGATTTATGGCTGCTAATCCAAAGAAATCAGTTCAAAGTATTAGAAAGAAATTAAATACATCAATAGAGAATGTAAAAGCTAGTGGTGATAAGAAAAAATTAAATACATTAAAATTACAATTAGATAAATTAAACAAGATTGGTGGCGTGGATGCTATTGTTCCAAGTGAAGGAATAGTGTTCAAGTATAAAGGAAAAACATATAAATTTACAGGTGCATTTGCTCCAATCAATCAAATTACAGGTTTAATTTATTTTTAGATATTTATATATACAAGAATAAGAGGAAATATGAGTAAAAATTTAGCAAAAGTCCAAGATATGTTGGATGGAAACTATAAGAATAAAATACAAGTTGGTGTTGGTGACCAAGAAGTAGAACAGATAAGACAAGTCGGTGACAAGTGGACTGATTCTGATGGTAATGAATGGGAACAAAAAGAAGGATATAGAACAAAAAATACAAACAATGTTAGACATCATTCTTGGGATAATAATTGTTCAAGTTGTAAAAAACTTATAGTTAAAAAATGGGATAAAGATACTCATAAAGCAGATGGTAGATGTTATCACTGTCAAATGAATTATGAATTAGATTTACAATTTGATTCAAAATTAAGGTGGTTTGCTTATAGAAGATTAAAAGATTTTAAAAATATGGAATCTATCCATAGAGATATGGAGCAATGGATTTTTGAAAAACACGAATTTGAAAAAAATGAAAAAATATTCGATATGTCAGTTGCAAACGCTATGGCAAATGATAATGTTGAAATGTCAATAAAGAAAAACACATAGGAGAAATACAATGACAGAATGGGTATTAGCAAATTGGGAATGGATAATGTTAGGATTTTACACATTAGAAAAAATCGTAAAATTATCACCAAGCAAAAAAGACGATATTATATTCGATGCAGTAATTAAACCTGTATGGGATAAGTTACCTTTTGGTAAGAAATAATATGTTTAGTAAAATAAAAAAATATGTTATAGGATTTTTTGTTTTATGTGGTGGAATCCTTGTTGCATTTCTATCAGGTAGAAGTGCGGGTAAAAAAGATGAGAAACTTAAAGGTTTAAAAAAAGAATCTAAAAAAGTTTCTGATTTAATGAAGGATAAAAAGAAGTCACAAAAAGCAATTAAAAAGAGTTTAGACAATAAGAAAAAAGCTCTTAAAGAAATAAAAAATAAAAAATATAAGAAAAAGAAAGTTTCTAAAAAAGAAGCTTCAGATTTCTTAAAAAACTTTAGTAAGGAGAAGAAATAATGCCACACGAACCAGGACATAGAAGAACGAATGGTAGAAGAACGAGTCTTACTCAAACAGGAGGAATATATACAGTGGCTGGTACTGGAGAACAATATAGAGGTAAAGTTGTTGAAATTGGTGGACAACTTTATACAACTGTTGATGGTGCACTTGAAGGTAATTCTGTAAGGTTAAATGAATCACCAACATCTGCTAATGTAGTTACTCCCCCAGCACAACCAGTGGATATGGTGGTTCCTGGAAGAGGAAGAAGAGGATCAATTGTTACTCCTTCGCCGAGTGATTCGATAGTTCTTCCTGCTTCTACAAATAGGAGGAGTGGAGCTACAACACAAAGAAGTATGGGTAACAGTGAACCTATATTATTTAATAGAGGTGATGGGTCTCGTTATGATAGAACTTATTATCTACCTTCAGATTATGTTGGGCCACTTGGAACAGCTGGTGGGCCAGTAAATAGTGGTACACCTTTACATAGACATACAGATTCGAACAGAACAATGACTCAACATAATATGAGTGGAACGGGTCTTGATGCATCAGTCGTTGTAACGACAAATCCTCCAGGTTCTAGAGGTAGAATGAGAAGAGGTACAACACCAAGCACAAGTAGACGACAAACAAGTAGAAGTAGAACAAGTGGTACTGGACAAAATAGAGCAGGTGGTACAATGAATAGAAACAGGAGGAGTGGTTACTAATGTATAAATTATTACTGATACTATTATTATCTTTTTCATTCACACAAGAAGTTTGTGAAGGTACTTGTTTTTCAGAAGAAGAAGTTATGAATATGACAAATAATATTAAAGAACTTCAATTTAAAAGAGAAGTATGTGAAAGTGCTTATTTAAATTTAGAAAGTCAAGTTCAAGATTGTGACCAAATTATAATGGATTATGATGAAGCAGTAAGACTTTGTGAAGTACAAATTAAAATCAAAGAAGATATGATTAAAACAATAAAACCAAAATGGTATGAGAATAAATACCTTTGGTTTTTTGGTGGAGTTTTCTTTACATCTAGCACTGTATATTTAGCGGGACAATTGGATTAAATGAGTAAAGACCTAAAAAGAGCTATACAACGAGAATATTTAAAATGTGCTCAAGATCCAGTACATTTTATGAGAAAGTATTGCACAATTCAACATCCAAAACACGGAAAAGTTAAATTTGACTTGTATCCATTTCAAGAAAAATGTTTAACAACATTTAAAGAAAATCGTTACAATATAATTTTAAAAGCTCGTCAATTAGGTATATCAACATTATCAGCTGGATACGCTTTATGGATGATGTTATTTCACAATGATAAAAACATTCTTGTTATTGCTACAGGTAAAGATACCGCAAAAAACCTTGTTACAAAGGTTAGAGTTATGTATGAAAATTTACCCCAATGGTTAAAAACATCAACTGAAGAAGTAAATAAACTTTCATTAAGATTTAAAAATGGTTCTCAAATTAAAGCAATAGCATCTAACGAATCCGCTGGTCGTTCAGAAGCATTATCTCTTTTGATAATTGACGAAGCAGCATTCATTGATAGAATTGATGAGATATGGACAGCAGCACAACAAACACTTGCTACTGGTGGTGATTGTATTGCTCTTTCAACACCAAATGGTGTGGGTAATTGGTTTCATAAACAATGGGTTGGAGCTGAAGATGGTTCAAATAAGTTTAATACAATTAGACTTCACTGGACAGACCATCCCGATAGAGATGAAACTTGGAGAAAAGAACAAGATAAAGTATTAGGTCCTTCACAAGCTGCTCAAGAGTGTGATACGGACTTTCTATCAAGTGGACGAAGTGTAGTCGACCCTGCAATTTTACAATGGTATAAGGATGAGTTGGTAGAATCACCTGTTGAAGAAGTAGGAATAGACAGAGGTATGTGGGTTTGGAGACAACCTGATTATACAAAAGAATATATAGTAGTTGCTGATGTGGCTCGTGGTGATGGAAGTGATTATTCAGCTTGTCAAGTATTTGAAGTAGAAGATATGGAACAATGTGCAGAATATAAAGGACAACTTTCTACAACGGATTACGGAAACTTCTTAATTGAGGTTGCTACAAAATACAATGATGCACTATTAGTGGTTGAGAACAATAATATCGGTTGGGCTACAATACAAACTATTATTGATAGAGGGTATAAGAATCTATTCTATCAATCAAAAGATTTACAAGTTGTTGATACAGAACATAATATTACAAACAAGTACAGAGCACAAGACAGAAATATGGTGCCTGGTTTTTCAACAACAGCAAAGACTCGTCCATTAGCAATAGCTAAAATGGAAGAATATACAAGAGAAAAATTAGTGAAACTTCACTCAAATCGATTAATTGATGAATTATTTGTATTTATATACAAGACTGGAGTTACACAATCAAAAGCAGAAGCAATGCAAGGTTACAATGACGACTTAGTTATGTCTTATTCAATAGCCCTTTGGGTTAGAGATACGGCTCTAAGATTACAGAAAGACAAAAATGACCAACAATGGGCAACAATGAACACAATGTTGAAGTCAAATGGAAACAAATCAGAACACGCAGCAGGTTTTAGTGTAGGTTCTACTGGAAATCAAAAAAATCCATATGAAATGGATATAGGAACTGGTGAAAAAGAAGATTTAACTTGGTTAATTAAATAAGAGGTAAAAAATGGCAGACGAAAATATATTAACGAGATTAGGAAAATTATTCCAAAATCAAATCGTAGTTAGAAAAACAGATTCAGGACAAGTAAAAGTCAAGGATGTTGAGTTTTCTCAAACTGCACTAACATCTAACTTTATTGATAGATATAATAGAATTAATTCAAGTGGTTATGGTGGAACTTCATATCAAGCTAAACAAAATGCAAATGCATATGATGTTGCAAGAAAAGAATTATTTAGAGATTATGAATTGATGGATGCAGATCCAATTATATCATCTGCATTAGACATCTATTCTGATGAATCTACGGTTGATAATATTGAAAACAGAATTTTAAAAATTAAAACAGACAATCCAAAAGTCGCTAAAATACTACATAACTTATTTTATGATATAATGAATATTGAATTTAATCTATGGAGTTATATTAGAAATATGACTAAATATGGTGATTTTTATTTACATTTAGATATATTGGATAAACACGGAGTTGTTAATGTTAAACCTCTTTCAGTATATGAAGTGAATAGAATGGAAGGACATAATCCTGAAAATCCTAAATTGGTTCAATTTGAAATTCAACAGTATTCGGAAACGACAAGAAGTTCTAAAACAAATAATGTTTATGAAAATTATGAAGTAGCTCATTTTAGAAATCTTGCAGATACAAATTATTTACCTTATGGTAAATCAATGTTGGAAGGTGCAAGAAGAGTATTTAAACAATTAACTCTTATGGAAGACGCTATGTTGATTCATAGAATGATGAGAGCACCAGAGAAAAGAGTATTTAAAGTTGATATTGGAAACATACCACCAAATGAGGTTGATAACTTTATGCAACAAATTATTGGTAAAATGAAAAAAACACCTGTGATGAACTCAAATGGTGAATATAATTTAAAATACAATATGGAATCTATTACAGAAGATTATTTCTTACCTGTTCGTGGTGGAGATAGTGGAACAAACATTGATACTTTACCAGCTTTATCAAATGAAGGTGCGATTGATGATGTTGAGTATTTAAGAAATAAAATGATGGCAGCATTGAAAATACCAAAAGCATTTTTGGGGTATGATGAAAATGTAGGTTCAAAAGCTACATTGGCTGCTGAGGATGTAAGATTTGCAAGAACAATTGAAAGATTACAAAAAACAATTGTAGCTGAATTAGAAAAGATTGCTATTGTTCATTTATACACACAAGGATTTGATGATGCGGAATTAATTAATTTTGAATTAGAGTTAACAAATCCATCAATGATACATCAACAAGAGAAATTAGAATTATTAACACAGAAAAAAGATATTGCTAATGATTTGATTGAAAACAAATTATTTTCAAGACAATGGATATATGATAACATCTTTGAATTAAATGATGAAGAAAAAGTCGATGTATTCAATGGTGTAATTGAAGATAGAAAACAACAATTTAGAATGGAACAAATTGAAACTGAGGGAACAGATCCAGCCGATGAAGGAACAGAACCAACTGATGATATGGAAGAACAAAGTGGTGAACATGGTGGGGATAGACGAAGTGGAACTGGTAAGAAAGAATTTGGTAATGAATACAATGCCAAAGATATAAAAGATGCAACAAAGTATGAAAGAGAACGATATGGTAAACGAGAGTTTAAAGGTGGTTCTCCATTAGCTGTTGGTAAAGGTGGAACGATTGTTGCAAGAGAAGGATTATTAAATCAATTACAAGATAAGTTTGGTAAAAACTTAGATAAATCTATGTTAAATGAAGAAATAATTATAGATGATGAAGAATAATTTACTATATTTAGAAAAAAGTTTATATTTATATATGAATAATTACATATATAGTGACCAATTAAAATGGGGACTCAAACATGCGTAAAGTTAAACATAACAAAATCCGCAACACGGGTTTGTTGTTTGAATTTTTACTTAGGCAGATTACATCTGATGTGTTAAATAAAAACAACGGACATGCGGTTAAAATTGTTAAAGAAAAATTTAATGAAAACACGGAGTTAGGTAAGGAATTAGCTCTATATAACATCTTGATAACAAAGAAATTTAAATCAGATTCAAAGGCTGATTACTTCATTAATGAAGTTATGAAAGCGAGGGGTGACTTAAACAATTCTACACTTAGAAGAGAAAGATATAATTTAATTAAAGAGATTCAATCTAATTACAATCTACAAAAATTTATGTCTTCAAAAGTTCCAAATTATAAAACTTATGCATCTATTTTTACATTATTCGAATATAATAAATCTTTATCACCAGACCAAAAAACTGAGTCTTTTTTTAATATCGTTGAGCATGTAACAACAGATGATAAAAGTATCAGATTGTCAGAAACTGTAAAAACACTACCAGATGATGAAGATTTAAGAATCCTTACTTACAAAACTCTTTTAGAAAAATTCAATCAAAAATATACAAAATTAAGTGGAGCTCAAAAGAATTTACTTAGAGAGTATATCAATAATGTATCTAATACTAATTCATTAAAAGATACTTTGAAAGAGATTGTAAAGGGATTAAAGGAAGATTTAAAACAACATTCTAAAAACTTACAAGATAAAGTTGTAAAAATCAAAATGAGTGAAGCTATAAAATCTATTGACAAATTCTGTGGTATTGATGATAAAACAGATGTTGTTAAAGATGAATATGTTATTCAAACAATGAGATATTTAGAACTTGTAAAGGAAGTGAAAAAAAGTGGAAATAAAAAACAGAAAGTTATTTAAAGAGTTAGTGAAAAAACTAACTATGGAACTCTTAGATGAAGAGGGTTTAGAAGAAATAACCACCACTGCGGCTGTGCCAGGATATCAAACACCTTTTGCTTTTAGTTCAAAGGAAGATGAAAAGAAAAAGAAAAAAAGATTAAAAAAGAGTACTGGTTTTACATTTGTAAGTGAAGCTGTTGATAAAAAAGATTTAGAAATTATAAGAAAACTAATTAGAGATGTCGTTGGTGATATATTAAGAGATATATGGCTTAAACGAACAGCTTGGAAATAGGAGAAATTTAAATGGCAAATGGACCATCATATAAACAATTATCTGGGTATTCTTTAGTACCGGCAGCAGATACTCTACAAAAAACACCAACTTATGTTATTATAACTAATACTGGAAGTTACGCTTTCTCTTATCCAGATAGATCAAATGGACAAACAACATCATCGTATATGTCAGGATCTACAACCACAGATCATCCAGCTGCAGGGGCTTTTTCAAATCATATGATAAAACTTGATATAAATCCAGTTAAATGGAGGCGTGATGATGCTACTGCTCAAATTGGTGATGTAATATTCGTATATAGGAGAATAAACTAATGTCAAAACAAGTAATTGTAGATTATATACCATTTGAGGTTTCTCCTCAACAAATCAATGAGTCAATGTCAAAGAATGGTGGAAGACTTGTTGTTAAAGGTGTGTTACAAAGAGCAGAAGCTAAAAATCAAAATGGTAGAGTATATCCAAGAGAAACTTTGATGAGAGAAGCTGAAAAATATTCAAAAATTCAAATCAAAGAACGAAGAGCATTAGGAGAACTTGACCATCCAGATTCATCAGTAGTGAATTTGAACAATGTATCACATAATATACTTGAAATGCATTGGAAAGACAATGATTTAATGGGAACTGTTGAAGTATTAGGAACACCAGCTGGTAACATCTTAAAAGAATTATTTAAATCAGGTATTAAACTTGGTATATCATCAAGAGGATTAGGTTCAGTAAAAGAAATGAATGAAGATGATTCAGTAGAGGTTCAACCAGACTTTGAACTTATTGCATTTGATTTCGTATCAAATCCATCTACACACGGAGCATTTCTATCACCAACAAATGAAGGTAAATTACACGAAGGTGTTGGAACAAGAGATGGTGTGTGTTGTCACGATTGTAAAATTGAAAATATAATTAACGATATATTTAGGGGTGAGTAAAATGGATTATAAATCTTTAATGGGATATAATGATAAGAAGAAAAAAGAATCTAAA
>VTLG01004811.1_pt1 | contig 13451 bp, 16 predicted proteins | sample 4694571 | NCBI WGS metagenome assembly VTLG01 (sample SAMN12604809, study PRJNA352737) | marine metagenome | biome: ENVO:00000447; feature: ENVO:00000209|ENVO:00000569|ENVO:01000036; material: ENVO:00002151; isolation source: viral sequences binned using virsorter ...
TGCAGCTACTGCTACTGCGTTAGAGAGTGCAAGAACAATTCATGGTGTAAGTTTTGATGGCACTGGAAATATTGATTTGTCCGAAGTAATACAAGATACAGTTGGTGCAATGTTCAGTAGTAACACAGAGACAGGCGTCACCGTAACATATCAGGATGGTGATGGCACAATAGATTTAGTTGTAGGAACACTCAATCAAGATACAACAGGAAATGCAGACACAGCAACCGCACTCGCAACCGCAAGGACAATTCATGGTGTAAGTTTTGATGGTACTGGAAATATTGATTTATCTGAAGTGATACAAGATACAGTTGGTGCAATGTTCAGTAGTAATACTGAAACAAACATTAGTGCAACTTATCAAGATGCAGACGGAACAATAGATTTAGTCGTAGGAGATACAACAGGTAATGCAGCCACTGCTACTGCGTTAGAGACTGCGAGAACAATTGGTGGTGTTTCATTTGATGGGACTGCGAATATAAATCTTCCAGGCGTTAACACTTCTGGAACACAAGACTCCACTGGAAACTCTGCAACTGCAACTGCACTAGAAAGTGCAAGAACAATAGGTGGTGTAAGTTTTAACGGAACTGCAAATATTAATCTACCAGGCGTCAATACATCTGGAACTCAAGACACAAGTGGTAATGCTGGTACTGCAACTGCACTTGCAACTGCTCGTGCAATTAATGGTGTGGATTTTGATGGAACTGGTGCAATCACTGTCACTGCAGCTGCTGGTACACTAAGTGGTAGCACTTTAAAATCTACTGTTACTGCATCAAGTTTAACCTCAGTTGGAACACTATCAAGTTTATCAATCGCAAACGGTGGAACTATTGGTTCTGTTGGTGACTCAGATGCAATAACATTATCAACAGCAGGAAATGTTACACTTGCTGAAGTTGTTACTACATCAAAGGGAGTCAAGTTTCCTGCTACACAAGTTTCAAGCACAGATGCAAATACGCTAGATGATTATGAGGAAGGCACCTTCACTCCTGTTATCAGTTTTGGCGGTGGAACTACTGGAATAAGTTATGGCACCCAAGAAGGGTTTTATACAAAAGTTGGAAGATTATGTTTTGCGAGTTTTCGATGTACATTAACCAGTAAAGGAAGTTCAACTGGTGCTGCAAACGTAACTTTACCGTTTACGGCTGCGAATATAAATCAACCTGGCGCAGAACCGCTTAACTACGGTGCAGCTTTTGGCATGGAAGAGAATGAAATAACTGTTGGTGCTAATAAAAACGCTGCTTCTGCTGTATTTTTTCAAACAGATGGAGGAAGTACTTTGACGGATTCACTCTTTAGGGATAACTCTGATTTTCAGGTAAGTTTAGTGTTTATGACAACATAAGGAAAATATAAATGAGTATAACAACAAAAGTGGTTGGGTCATATAAAATTATTGAAGTAAAAGAAGAAACAAATGGTTCTATACATCGTAGAACAATATCTCCTTCTGACGATACAAGTAGTGAAAGTGCAGAGATTAAAGCGTTAGTTGCTGAACATCACACAGATGAACTTAAAACTGCATACCTTGAACAAATATGTAAAACTAACCATTTTACCTAATTGGAATCGAATAATACCTAAATAGGTTATAAAAGGATAAGATATGGCTACACCAACCTCAAAATCTACATTCAAAGATTATTGTCTTCGTTCACTTGGTTTTGGTGTCATTGATATAAACGTATCAGACGACCAAGTAGATGACAGAATAGACGAAGCACTTCAATACTTTGCACAGTATCATTATGATGGTATTGAGAGAATGTATCTCAAACACAAAATGACACAGGCAGAGATTGACAGGGCTGCAGAAAACACTACGACCACTGCGACAGATAAAGTTACTGGTAGTATTACCGCTGATTGGTTAGAGGGTAAGGGGTTCATTACAATCCCAGAAGCAGTGGTATCAGTCATACAAGTGTTTCCTTTTGACGATCAGACAACAAACAATATGTTTGATCTAAGATACCAACTTAGATTAAATGACCTATATGACTTTTCTTCTACATCAATTATTCATTACGAAATGACAATGAAACATTTAGACTTTTTGTCTCATCTATTAGTAGGTGAAAAACCTTTAAGATTTAATCAACATCAAAATCGTCTGTATATAGATATGGATTGGACAAATGACATAGCCGCAGATGAATTTATTGTCATAGAGTGTTATCGTAAGTTAGACCCAGATACATTCACAGACATTTATGACGATATGTATTTAAAGAGATATGCAACCGCATTGATTAAAAGACAGTGGGGATCGAACCTTTCCAAGTTCAATGGAGTTGCAATGTTAGGTGGTGTTACTATGAACGGTGAAAACATATACAGTCAAGCAATAGAAGAGATACAAAGATTAGAGGAACAGATACAACTTGCATACGAAACTCCAGTTTGGGGAATGATAGGATAACATGGCAACTAATAGTGTCTTTCACACCAATAACTTAGCCGCTCTCAAAACAGAACAAAATCTGTACAGGGACTTGATTAAGGAGGCCATACAAATATATGGTCACGATGTTTACTATGTTGATAGAACCACTGTCGCAACAGATACCATACTTGGGGAAGATTCTTTATCCAAGTTTACCACACAACATCCCATAGAGATGTATGTGGAGGATGCAGAGGGTGGGTATGCTGGTGAGAAAGAGATTATGTCTCAGTTTGGTTTGGAGAATCGAAATGAGATTACCTTTGTGGTTAGTAAACAAAGATTTCAAGAGATGGACAGTCAGGTTACTCTTGAAGATGACACAGACACTACAGGTGGTTCAATACTTTTAGAGGCTGGTTCAATTAACCAATCAAGTTTATCAGCAACACTTAATACAGTTACTAAGAGTTTTATATTTAATGAGGATGGTGACAATATCGTTTTAGAGGATGACAATACTACTTTCTTATTATCAGAGGAAAGTGGTAGTGAGTTTTACATTCTCATGGACACTGCAACGACAGACGCAGACAGACCACAAGAGGGTGACTTAGTTTATCATCCTATACTTGGAAAAATGTTTCAAGTAAACTTTGTGGATCACGATCAACCATTTCACCAACTGGACAATAATCCAGTTTACAAACTTAGGTGTCAACAGTTTGAATATAGTCAAGAACAAATTGACACAGGTATTACAACTATTGATGCAATAGAAGATGATATCAGCACCAGTACAGCAGAACATCAATTTACTTTGGAACAATCTACTACCTACAATGAGGACATTAGAATATTCCATACTGCACAAGATGAAGGACTATTGTTGATTGATGGAACAGATGGTGATTCAACTAATGCTGGTGATAATATTATCATTGAGGATGAAACAACCTCTGCTGGTACAAATATACTTCTTGAAAATGAATCTGATAGTGGTGACAAGTCATACTTGTTACAAGAGACATATATAGTAGGTGATAGTAGTACAAACACATCAAACATAGATAAAACAGCACAGAATGAACTCTTTGACCAACTGGACGATAATGTCTTAGACTTCTCAGAGAAAAACCCATTCGGTGATGCTGGGAGTAGTAACTAATGTTAGGACAACAATTTTACCATGAGACCATGCGAAACGTCATTGTTGCGTTTGGTACTTTATTTAATAATATACATTTGGTTCGTAAGAACAATTCTGGAAATATCATACAAACTATGAAAGTTCCACTTGCATACGGGCCAAGACAAAAGTGGTTAACACGACTAGACGCAGACGCAAGTCTTGATAGTAAGGTTGCAATTACTTTACCACGACTAGGGTTTGAAATACAAAATCTTTCATATGATCCAACGAGAAAATTAAATCGTGTGCAAAGATTTAAAAAAGTAAAAAGTTCAGCATCAAACTCAAACAAGTTGGACTCTCAGTATATGCCCGTTCCATATAACTTGGATATTGAGTTGTATGCAATGGCAAAACAATCAGACGATGCACTACAGATTGTTGAACAAATACTTCCATACTTTCAACCAGATTATACTCTGACAATAAAAGATATGACCGACATGGGAATCAAAAGAGATGTTCCAATAATTTTAAACTCTGTTGCGTATGAGGATAACTATCGTGGAGACTACGGTGACAGAAGAGCAATCATCTACACTTTATCTTTTACGAGTAAGTTTTATCTGTATGGCCCTGTCACCTCTCAGAAAGTTATTAAGACAGTACAAGTTGACCAGTATACAGACATTGAAGATAATTCACCAAAAAGAGAACAAAGGTATACCGTTACACCAAAACCGTTTAGTTCTGATGCAGATGATGATTTTGGATTTAATGAAACTACGTCTTTTTTTGAGGACGCAAAAAACTTTGATCCTGTAAGTGGAACTGATAAGGGTGAGGGTGTGTGAAAACCGCAGCTGATGTTCTTGACGAAACTCTTGGTGTTCTTGATCCTGTTGAACAAGAACTCAAGGGTGCAAACACAAAAGTAATAGTTAAAAGACCATCAGATAAATTAGAAGATGTTGACGCAGACTACAAATACCAGAGAGAAAACTTTTATAATCTGGTAGAGAGAGGACAGGATGCAATCGAAGGTATTCTTGAGATTGCAAAAGAATCAGAACATCCACGCACCTATGAGGTTGCTGGTAATCTAATTAAACAGGTTGCAGAGGTTACAGAGAAACTTGGTGAGTTGCAAGAGAAGATGAAACGACTCAAAGAAGTTCCTAACACTGCACCAAAAAATGTCACTAACGCATTGTTTGTGGGTTCAACTGCCGAGTTACAAAAGATGTTGAAGGGAAAGACAGATGGAACTAGAAACACAAACACTGCAACTGACTGAGTTCATACTGCCTTGGGTTGGAATATTAATTAGTTTCATTGTTGCAGTGTGGGTCAAAGATATTGCAACTGGACTTGCAAAGGGTTTCAAGTTTCAAATGAACAAAGCCTTCAATGAGGGAGACAAAGTTCTTCTTGAGGGTGATGATGCAGTCATCATAAAGATTGGTATCAGTGAAACTGTGTTTGGTGTTTATTCTGACAAGGGATACATCTGGAGATATGTTCCAAACGAAAGAATACACACACTCAAACTAGAAAAAATAATCAATCCAGATTTACACCTAGACACAGATAGAGAAAAAGCAGAAAAACTTCAATCACTCATAGACGCTAATCAAGACACGCATATCGTGAAAAATCGTGAAGCAATCGAGAGTTTGAAAAATGGAAAATAATTATCTAGGTAACCCCAATCTAAAGAAAGCAAATGTTTCTGTTCAGTGGACAGAGGAACAGGTAAAAGAGTACGCACAATGTATGAAAGACCCTATGTATTTCATACAAAACTATGTGAAGATTATTTCTCTTGATGAGGGTTTGATTCCATTTAAGTTGTATGACTTTCAAAAAGAAATGATTGGTACATTTCATACTAATCGTTTTACCATATGTAAACTTCCACGACAGTCAGGTAAGTCAACAACCATCATATCGTATCTATTATACTATGCGTTGTTCAATCCATCAGTCAATGTAGCAATACTTGCAAACAAGGCTGCAACTGCAAGAGACCTTCTAGGACGTTTACAACTTGCATACGAACATCTACCTAAATGGTTACAACAAGGTGTCATGTCATGGAATAAAGGTTCTCTGGAGTTGGAGAACGGTTCTAAGATACTTGCATCGTCAACATCTGCAAGTGCAGTTCGTGGTGGTTCGTACAACATCATATTCTTAGACGAGTTTGCATACGTTCCATCCAATGTTGCAGAACAATTCTTTAGTTCTGTATATCCTACGATATCGTCTGGTAAAACAACAAAGGTGATGATAGTATCCACACCACATGGTATGAATATGTTTTACAAATTGTGGACGGATGCAGAAGAACAGAGAAATTCTTACATACCGATAGAAGTGCATTGGACTGAAGTGCCTGGCCGTGACGAGAAATGGAAACAAGAGACCATCAAGAACACATCAGAGTCACAGTTTAACACAGAGTTTGAGTGTCAGTTTCTTGGTTCAATCAATACACTTATCAATCCAAGTAAACTCAAAACACTTGCATACAGAAGTCCAATGAAGTCAAATGCTGGACTTGATGTATATGAGAATCCACAAAAAGACAAAACATATCTGTTGGTTGCAGACGTATCAAGAGGAACATCTAACGACTACTCTGCATATGTAGTGTTTGATGTATCACAAGTTCCGTATCGTATCGTTGCAAAGTTTAGGGATAACGAAATCAAACCTTTACTTTTCCCTCAAAAAATATATCACGTTGCAAAAGCATACAATCAGGCCTTTGTTTTGGTAGAGGTTAACGATATAGGTGAACAAGTTGCAAATGCATTACAGTATGACATGGAGTATGATAATCTAATCATGGCATCCATGAGAGGTCGTGCTGGACAAGTAATGGGTACAGGATTCTCTGGAGGTAAAGTGCAGTTAGGTGTTAGAACAACAAAAGCAGTTAAGAAGATTGGTTGTTCTAATTTAAAACAAATGGTCGAGGATAACAAAATAATTATAGAGGATTACGATCTTATCAATGAGTTATCCACGTTTATCGTCAAAGGTAGTTCGTTTGAGGCAGATGATGGTTGCACAGATGACTTGGTTGCGTGTTCATTTTTATTTGGATGGGCAACAGACCAGATATATTTTAAAGAACTGACTGATAATGATATAAGACAACAGATGTATCTTGAACAACAAGACCAACTTGAACAGGACATGGCTCCGTTTGGATTCATCGTTGATGGATTAGAAGAAGAAAACGTAGGACAGATGACGGATGAATATGGAACTCGTTGGGCGCCTGTTGTTAGAAAATATGATACTAACTGGTGACATATGATACCAAGTCCTTGCGTTAAAATATGCACTCATGTTGATGGTATGTGTATAGGATGTTATCGAACTGCTGATGAGATAAAAGAATGGAAAACTACATACACAGATAAACAAAAAGAAGAGTTACTCAAAGAGCTTAAAGAAAGAGAAGAGTTATATATCAATAATATCTGAGTCTAACTTTTGAAAACAGTTTCTACATACAATTTTGTTTTTTTCTATATACTTCATGACATCTTTTTTATCAACAGATTTTTTAGATAATGCTCTTATCTTTCTATCGTCAGGATAAAACTGCAAACATATTAATTCAGATTCACCACAGATGTAACAGGAGTTAGTCATAAGATAATCAGTTATCCATTTATCTTTTAATAACCGATGTCGTCTTGCAACTTTTTTGATGGTGGTTTTATATTTTTCATAATGTGTTTTCATGATTGTATTTATAACTTCATGTTATAAACGAATACGTCTTAGGATGTGTTTTTTTATAAATATTTGGAAAGATAACTAATAGGGAGTAAAGTCATGTCGTTTTTAGTTTCTCCTGGCGTTCAAGTTAAAGAAATAGACTTAACGAATGTCGTACCAGCGGTTGCAACCTCTATAGGTGCAATTGCGTGTCCCTTTGAGAAGGGGCCAGTATCAGAGGTAACTAATATTACCTCAGAAGAACAATTATTAAAAACATTTGGTAAACCAAAAAATGATAGCAATCAGTTTGAGTGGTGGTTTACAGCTGCAAACTTTTTGCAGTACAACGATTCATTACAAGTAGTTCGTGTAGAGTCAGCAATTACAAATGCAACTGCTGGTGGTAACGGATTATTAATTCGTGACACAGATCATTATTCAGATTCCTTTGCCGATGGACAAGGTTCAGTCGGTGAGTGGGCTGCAAGAACTGCTGGAACACACGGTAACTCAATAGGTGTTTCTATTTGTGCAACCGCATCAGCGTATGAAGAGACAAGTGTAACAACAACGTCTGAAAGTGCAAGTGCAGATGCAACCACTGTATCATTGACTTCTACATCTGGAATTGGTGTTGGTGATATTCTTCATTTTCAAGAATCAGATGGTAGTGAGTATGAAGTAACTGCCGTTGATTCTGCAACAGTAACAATTAAATTACTAGACAATCCAAATGGTGATGGTTTAAAATCAGCAATCTCATCTGGAACTACGGTTCGTAGACGTTGGAGATTCTATGATTTATTTGATGGTGCTCCAGGCACTTCAGATTGGGCAACTCAAAATGGTAGAGGAACATCTGATGAGTTACACATAGTTGTTTATGACCATCAAGGAAAAATATCAGGATTTGACGTAGATACCGATGGTCAGAGAACTAATGGTGTCTTAGAGACTTTTAGGTCTCTTTCAAAAAATAACGAAGCAAGGTCTCCACAAGGAGATAGTATTTACTATCCAGACGTAATCTACAGAACTTCAGAGTATGTCTACTGGATGGATCACAACTCAGGTGGAACTAATTGGGGTACTAACCTAGATGGTGCAACTGGTGGTGATTTATTGTTGGATGGTACAGATGGTTCTTCATCCGATGCTGGTGATAAAGTTCTCTTGAACAGAACTGACTCAGGTGGTAGTGATGCTGGTGATAACATAGATTTGGAAAGTGGTATCTCTGCTTATGTTGCAGTGGATACTCCAACAATATCTGAACTTGCTGGTGGAACTGACGATTATGCAGTGACCGCTGGTGAGATAAAACTTGCATACGATAAGTTCTTAGATACAGAATCATTAGACATAAACTTAGTTCTTGGTGGTCGTGGAGGTGGTGACGGTGATACTTCATCATCACAGGACACTCATGTAACTATGATTACAGATTTGGTTGAGACAAGAAGAGATTGCGTAGGATTTGTCTCTCCGTATCGTTCTGCAACAGTTGGTGTTACATCAACTATCACACAAGCTGCAAACGTAAAAGAAGCATTTGATTTGTGTCCATCATCTTCATACATGGTATTTGACAGTTCATACAAATATATGTATGACAAATACAATGATGTATATAGATTTGTTCCAATGAACGGAGACACTGCTGGACTTTGTGCATTTACAGATAGAGTTGCAGATGCATGGTTCTCTCCTGCTGGTTACAATCGTGGTAATGTTCGTGGTGCAATCAAATTATCATTCAACCCAATAAAGGCAGATAGAGATACTCTCTATCGTGCGAGAGTTAATCCAGTGGTTAACTTCCCAGGCCAAGGTGTAGTTTTATTTGGTGATAAGACTGCACTCGCAAAACCAAGTGCATTTGATAGAATCAATGTTCGTAGATTGTTCTTGGTTCTTGAGAAAGCAATCGCAACTGCTGCTAAGTTCCAACTCTTTGAGTTTAACGATGAGTTTACAAGAGCTCAGTTTAGAAACTTAGTTGAACCTTTCTTGAGAGATGTTCAAGGTCGTAGAGGTATTACAGACTTCTCTGTGATTTGTGATTCAACTAATAACACAGGTGAGGTAATAGATAGAAACCAGTTTATTGCAGACATCTTTATTAAACCTGCTAGGTCTATTAACTTCATAACCCTTAACTTTATTGCTGTTAGAACAGGGGTTTCATTTTCTGAGGTAGGGGGTTAATCATGGCAAACATAGACGATTTTAAAGCAAACTTAATCGGTGGTGGTGCTCGTGCAAACCAGTTTAGAGTTACAGTAACACCACCGCCTGGAATCGCAATTGGTCTTGATGTTCGTAGAACTTCCTTTCTATGTACCGCAACTAACTTGCCTGGAATGACTCTTGGTGAGATTGCAGTTCCATTTAGAGGTCGAAACATCTACATTGCTGGTGAACGTGATACGTTTGAAACTTGGACAACTACGTTTTACAATGACACAGACTTTATGATTAGAAATGCGATGGAAAGGTGGAACAACGGTATCAATGATCTTGCAAACAACACTGGTGTAAGTGTTCCTGCTGATTATCAAACAGACTTGTTTGTTGAACAGTTAGACAGAGATGATACGATTCTTAAAACTTACATATTCAGATCATGTTGGCCAGTAACTACGAGTATTATTGATTTAAGTTCTGCAACAGTAAATGAACTTGAAACATTTGAAGTTACTTGGAGATACCAACACTTTGAAGCATCTGGTGTGAACTTCTAATATTATCCTACTAAATAGTAGTACAAATTAGGAGATATCATGGCAGAACTTTTTGGATTTAAGTTTGAGAAAATAAAGGACAGTAAGGGGAGTGAAAAGTTCACTTCCCCTACACCTGATGACGGAACGATTGACATCGCTGGTGGTGGGTTCTTTGGACAAATCTTAAACACAGATGGTAGAGAACGAACTGAACAAGATTTAATTCGTAGGTATCGTGACATTGCACAACAACCAGAATGTGATAGTGCGATTGAAGATATTATCAACGAAGGTATTGTGTCGGACGAAAGAGACCAATCCGTTTCTATTGTCTTAGATCAACTACCCTATCCCAAAAAAATTAAAGATAGTATAAGAAACGAATTTAGTGAAGTTCTTAGTTTACTTGACTTTGATGTAAAAGGTCATGATATATTTCGTAGGTGGTATGTTGATGGTAGATTATTTTATCACAAAGTTATCAATAAATCTGCACCAAGAAAAGGTATTCAAGAGTTAAGGTTTATTGAACCAAGAAAAATACGAAAAGTACGAGAGGTGCAAAAAGAAGTAAAGGGTGCCTCTAGTGCAGAACTCATAAAAAAAGTACAAGAGTATTACATTTATAACGATAAAGGTTTGTATACTGCTGGTGGAACGCAAGAGGGTATTAAGATTGCACCAGACAGTATCACATACTGTCCATCTGGTTTAATAGATCAAAACAGAGGACACGTTCTTTCTTATCTACACAAAGCAATCAAACCTGTTAATCAGTTAAGAATGATTGAGGATGCAGTTGTTATCTACCGCATATCAAGAGCTCCAGAAAGACGTATATTTTATATTGATGTTGGTAATCTACCAAAGATTAAAGCAGAACAATATCTAAAAGACGTAATGAATCGTTATCGTAATAAGTTGGTGTATGATGCATCTACTGGTGAAATAAGAGATGACAGAAGTCATATGTCCATGTTAGAAGATTTCTGGTTACCAAGACGAGAAGGTGGTAGAGGAACAGAGATTACCACACTTCCTGGCGGTTCTAATCTTGGTGAAATAGATGACATCAAATACTTCCAAAATAAATTATACCGTTCATTAAATGTTCCTGTATCTCGTATGGAGGCAGAAAATAATTTCAGTCTTGGTCGTTCAACAGAGATTACAAGAGATGAACTCAAGTTCACAAAGTTTGTACAAAGACTCAGAAAGAAATTTACACCACTCTTTACTGATGTACTTAAAACACAATTAGTTTTAAAAGGTATTATAAGTTTAGAAGAGTGGCCAAAAATAAAAGAACATATACAATATGACTTTTTACAAGATGGTCATTTCGCAGAATTAAAAAGAGCAGAGATACTAGAGAATCAGTTACAATCTTTACAGAATGTAGAATCTTATATTGGAACATTCTTTAGTAAAAAATGGGTACAAAAGAATGTTCTTAACATGACAGATGGTGAGATAGAAGAAATGCAAGATGAAATGAACAAAGAGGCTGGTGCTGACCCAGAAGATGGTGGTGTTGATATGCCACAAAGTTCAGATGGTATTACACGTTTTCCATCACAAGATGGTAATCCAATACCCCCAGACGATTTAGCAAAATACGATGGTCAAGAACCAGATGATGAAGGAGATCAATAATGAGTACAGATGAAATAGTAAATGCATTATCAAAAGACGATAACTTAGGTGCAGAATCCACGTTTAAATCTGTGATGCAACAAAAGGTTGGTGACGCACTTGAGATGAAAAGAAGAGAAGTTGCAAACAATTTTGTTAAGACACCACAGGTAGAGGAAGATGAAGAAGAAATTTGATGAGTTCTATACTCCAGTATTGGAGAAAGACGAACACAAAAAATCTAAAGAGTATAAGAAACTTTCTCCTAAGATGAAGGATGCAGTGGATTCTATCTTTAAAGTTATGGACTCTAAACCTCAAGATTTCCTAAATACTTTTACTAAAACTATAACTGCAACCTCAAAAAAATACAGAGTCCCAGAAAAGGAACTTATGAAATATTTTGAACGAGAAATGTTAACAATCTAAGGAACGGATATGGCTTTAAAATTAGTAAGGTTCATAGGAAGTATTACATTAGGTGACGATAATGCCTCTGGAATCGAAATCGGTAAATTAGGAGGGGGTTCTGCTTTCAGAGTAAGTGAGTTTGGAGGTCAAGATATATTTTTTAAGATTACACTTGCTTCAGATAGGACAACTGTCACTGCAACAAATGGAATGTATTTAAAGGCTAGCACATCAATCACAGTAGTTCCAGAAGAGATAATAAGAAATGGTGAGGGTAAAGCATTATTAGACGGAACAGACAGTTCAAGTTCAGATGCTGGTTCTTTTATATCAATGGAAGACGCAACTGATGCTTCAAGTAATGTTGGTAATGCACTTCAATACAATTTCGGACAAACCTCTTACTTCATCTCAATCATTAATGAAACTGCTGGTAGTAACGGTAAAATTTATGTACAAGAAGTTGCACAACACGACAGTATTTAAAGGGAACTTAGTATGAAGTTAATATCAGAACACATAGAAGATGTCGAATACATCACCGAAGAAAAAGACAACGGAGAAAAGACATATAAAATAAAAGGTGTCTTTATGCAATCCGAAGTAAAGAATAGGAATGGAAGAGTATATCCATTTCCAGTTCTTGAAAAAGAAGTTAATAGATACAACAAACAGTACGTTAATGAAAATCGTGCATTTGGTGAGTTAGGACATCCTGATGGGCCAACCGTAAACCTTGAACGTGCATCTCACATGATTACATCTTTAAAACCAGAGGGGAAAAACTTCATTGGAGAAGCAAAAATCCTCAAAACTCCTATGGGTAGAATAGTAGAAAACCTTATGGACGCTGGTGGAAAGTTAGGTGTATCTTCAAGAGGTATGGGTAGTTTAGAACAAAAGAACGGTGCAAACTATGTAAAGAATGATTTTTATCTTGCAACTGCTGCTGATATTGTTGCAGACCCTTCCGCACCAAATGCTTTCGTGCAAGGTATTATGGAGGGAAAAGAGTGGGTTTGGGATAATGGTGCATTGATTGAGGGAGAATTAGTCAGAATGAAGAAAAGAATTAACGAAAATGTTAGAAAAAAACACGCAAATCAAGATGCATTAGAGTTTGCAAGGTTTCTAAAACTTTTATAATTTATAAATAACTTTACAAATAACTTAAACAAGGAGAAATCCCCATGGCGAATGAATTAGATAAAACCATTGAGGAATTAGAAGCGGAAGTCAGGGCAGAAATAGATGAGGCCATGCACGATGCTCCTAAGAAATCTGCTGTTCCAGCAGAACCTATGAAAAAACAAAAGAACGGTGAGGTACAGGATACAGGTAAAGCTGTAGTGTCACCAACTCAAGGTGATTCCCCTGCTAAGAAAACTGC